>OOBZ01000747.1_pt1 | contig 24509 bp, 26 predicted proteins | sample 1671601 | NCBI WGS metagenome assembly OOBZ01 (sample SAMN06348173, study PRJEB24527) | human gut metagenome | biome: human gut; feature: ankylosing spondylitis patient; material: feces | host: Homo sapiens | place: China | collected 2015-10
CTTATAAAATAGTAAAAATATCCAGCTATTATGGAATGAAAATTGATTATATCATGAAGCACAAATCTATGATCGTTATCTATACCCGCTTTGCTCGGTAGATTATATCATACAAAAAAAACACATGATTCACAGAACAGTCTTTATTTATATTATAATAAAGAAACATAATAGCTAATAACAGAACTATGGGAAAGGAAAATATAATGGGTAGAATTATAGCAGTAGCAAACCAAAAGGGTGGTGTTGGTAAGACAACAACAGCAATTAATCTGGCTGCTTGTCTTGCGGAAGCAGGAAAAAAAGTATTAACAATTGACCTTGATCCACAGGGAAATATGACAAGTGGACTTGGAGTAGATAAAAATGAAGTGGAAAATACAGTTTATGAGTTAATGCTTGATGAATGTTCCATTAAAGAAAGTATGACGGATACGGTTGTAGACGGAATGAAAGTAATTCCATCAAATGTAAATCTCGCCGGAGCTGAAATTGAATTATTAGGTATTCCAGAAAAGGAATACATATTAAGAAATGCTGTTGATTATATCAAAGAAGATTATGATTTTATTGTAATTGATTGTCCGCCATCTTTAAATATGCTGACAATTAACGCAATGACAACTGCAAACTCTGTCCTGGTTCCAATTCAATGTGAATATTATGCGCTGGAAGGATTGAGCCAGTTAATACATACCATTGATCTTGTACAACAAAGATTAAATCCAAATCTTTTGATTGAAGGGGTTGTCTTTACAATGTATGACGTGCGCACAAATCTTTCTAATCAGGTAGTTGAAAATGTAAGAAATAATTTAGATGCAAAAATATATGATACATTGATACCAAGAAATATTCGTCTGGCAGAGGCACCATCTTATGGATTGCCAATTAACTTATATGATTCCAAATCTGCCGGAGCAGAAAGTTACCGTTTACTTGCAAAAGAAGTAATAGATAGAAAGGATATTTAAAATATGGCAACCGCAAAGAAAAATGGATTAGGCAAGGGACTTGATTCACTTATTACTAATAAAGTAAATACTGCAAAAACAACAACAGCAACAACAAAACCAGCTGTTAAAAAAGATGAAAAAGTAGTGGAAGGTATACTTGTTAACATTAATAAAGTAGAACCAAACAGAGAACAGCCAAGGAAAAATTTTGATGAGGATGCACTTTTGGAATTAGCAGAGTCCATCAAACAGTTTGGTGTTTTACAACCATTACTTGTACAACAGAAAGATGATTACTATGAGATCATTGCTGGCGAAAGAAGATGGAGAGCTGCCAAACTTGCTAATTTAAAAGAGGTTCCTGTTATTATCAAAAAATTAACAGAACAGGAAGTTGTAGAAATTTCACTTATTGAAAATATCCAGCGTGAAAACTTAAATCCAATTGAAGAGGCAATTGCATATAAAAGACTTTTAACAGAATTCAATTTAAAACAGGATGAAGTAGCGGAACGTGTATCAAAAAGCAGAACAGCGGTAACAAATTCAATGCGTTTGCTGAAATTAAATGAAAAAGTTCAACAGATGGTCATTGATGATATGATTTCTACCGGCCATGCCAGAGCACTGCTAGGTCTTAATGATCTGGAAAAACAATACACGGTAGCACAGCAGATATTTGATGAAAAGCTAAGCGTTCGTGAAACAGAAAAATTAGTAAAAAAAATCCAGCAGGAAAAAAATCAGAAAGATACAGAAAAGAATAAAAAAATAGATCCGAAATTAGAAGCAATCTGCCATGACCTGGAAGAGAAGATGAAAGGAATTTTAGGAACAAAGGTTGCTATTAATCAGAAAGATAACAAAAAAGGAAAAATCGAAATCGAATATTATTCCATGGATGAACTGGATCGCATTATGGATTTATTCAGAACTATAGAAAAATAATAGAGTATTTTTATAAAAATCGATTCAATAAAAATAAGTTCGTTATATGAAACAGCAGAAGGAGAAAAAATGATTTCACAGTATTTAGGATTTGATTCAGATTATATTATCATTGGACTAGCAGCACTTGTTTTAATACTTATTATTTTAATGATTATAAATGTAGTTCAAATGAGTAAATTGAAAAAGAGCTATAAGATTTTTATGAAAGGAAAAAATGCAAAAAACTTAGAGGATACACTTATTAAAAGGTTAAATCAGGTAGATGATCTGATAAATGCAAATTCCGCAAACGAAAAAAATATAAAAACCTTATTCCAGAACATGCAGAGAACATATCAGAAAATGGGACTTGTAAAATATGATGCATTTAATGAGATGGGTGGCAAGCTGAGTTTTTCTCTGGCAATGCTTGATGTGAAAAATAATGGATTTATCATTAATGCAATGCACACAAGAGAGGGCTGTTATACTTATATTAAAGAAATCATTGATGGAAATTCAGTGATTGTTTTATCTGGTGAAGAACAGGAAGCATTAAACAACGCAATGGGGGAAAATAACATTGCAAAATAGAAAGACATATTATATAATAAAGTCCGTCTTGTAAATAGTAAAATTGGTTTACATAATTAAAAAATCGGAAAGGAGGATAGTAGTATGCACAAATTTTTAAGAGCAGTCGGTTTTTCAAAAATCACAAAAGAAGAGCTGAATGATATTTTTCAAAAAATAATAGAGAGACCAATGCTGCAGAAAGTGGCAGAGGATTCCGAAGGTAATGAGTTTGCAGAACTCTCTATCGAGTTTGGAGATTTCTTTGGACTGTCTTTGAGAGGAACATTTAATGAGAATGATTCTTTTGAGATGAGCTACTACTATCCTTATTTTTGTGGTAATAAAATTTCAACAACGGAACAGATTGATATTGAAAAACATGCAGAAAAAGAGTCTTATGCGGGAATCTGTGATGAGGTAAGACTTGGCGTTACATTGATTTTTTATTTGCAGAATGTGGCGGATTATCTGTCTGTGAAAAATAATAAATTTTACATGAGTCAGGCAAATGGAACAGTGCTTGCTGCACTTTCCACAGAAGGAAAAATTTTACTTCCTATTAATAAAGATGAACATAAGCAGAAGCTGACAGAACAGACTATGAACGAAAGAAATGGATTGATCGCTGCAGCCAGAAAGGGAGATGAAGATGCTATCGAGAATCTGACTTTGGAAGATATCGACACTTATTCCCTTCTTTCAAGACGTGTACAGCATGAAGACATTTTGAGTATTGTGGATTCTTACTTTATGCCTTATGGAATTGAAAGTGATCAGTATTCCATTCTTGGTGAAATCATGGATTGCAGGCTATTGCAAAATTCGTATACAGAAGAAAATGTTTATGCGATAGATATCAAATGTAATGATGTAGAATTTCCAATCTGCATCAATCAGAAAGATCTGATTGGTGAACCAGCAGTTGGAAGAAGATTCAAAGGAAACATCTGGTTACAGGGAAGTATTAATTACAGAGATTAGTGATTTTTACAAAATCACTAATCTGATGAAAGAAAAAGATTGAACTTCTCTGATAGTTGGAATATAATAAACAAGTATTTGTTCCCTTAGTTAAATGGATATAACGGGGTCCTCCTAAGGAGGAACCAAGGTTATCACTTCCTGAAAAACTTTTGGGTTCAAATCTAGTTAAGAAGAGTAAAAATTGACACGAAGGTATTACCCTAAAAGGGGAGTGCTTTGATGTCACCAACATGAAAAATAATAGTAATTAACAGCTTGAAAAAAGCTGATAATTAAATAAAGGTTGCCATTACCAAAAGCTGGAAAACCGCGTGTTTTCAAGGGAAAATGGCATTTTGTCTCGTTAGTTAAATGGATATAACATGGTCCTCCTAAGACTAAATTATAGGTTCGATTCCTATACGAGACGGCCAGTCAAAAGCGTTCGATTATTAGCAGAAATGCAAATAATGGGGCGCTTTTTTGATAAGAAAAATGCATGATTTTATTGCTTTGAGGATGATTTTCAGCTAATACAATGAAATAATTGTTAGCTGGCAGCTAATAAAAAATAGCGTTTTGCAAACAGACTGTATCAGAGATATTGCTAACATTTGGGGAAGAATCTGTTGTCACCAGTGATTTAGGGATGTAAAATACAGTAAATAAAAGGAAAAATCCTTTGCAGAATATAATTTGCAAACATATATTGGCTGAAACAATAGAGAAATATATTAGCTGTAGCTAATAGAAAACGAGATGCTCGTTTGGAACTGATTTCAAGAATAATCGGATCCAGACGAGCATTTTTTAGTCTGACCGAAGAAGGAGGAAATGATGACGGAAGTAACGAAAGAATTTATCCAGAAGAATGAAGATGAGAAGATCATTGAAATTGAGATTGAAAGACTCCGTTCTTTTAAAAATCATCCTTTTCAAGTGAAAGATGATAATGAGATGCATTTATTAAAAGAAAGTATTGAGAAGTACGGAATTCTCACTCCATTGATTGTCAGACCTGTACCGGATGGAGTTTACGAGATTATAGCGGGACACCGGAGAAGACATGCTGCTGAGTTACTGGGGTATCGAAAAGTACCGGTAATAATTCGTGTAATGAATGAAGATGAAGCTATTTTGAATATGGTAGATTCCAATCTGCACAGAGAAAAAATCAGTTTTAGTGAAAAGGCTTTTGCTTACAAAATGAAAAATGATGTACTGAAAAGAAAATCAGGCAGAAAAAAAGGCCAAATAGACCACAAAACGAAAAAGAAGAGAACAGTGGAGATTATCAGTGAAGAATGTGGTGATAGTCCGAAACAGGTACAACGGTATATTTCATTAACGAAACTAATACCGGAGTTTTTACAAAAATTGGATGATGAGTTGATATCTTTTAATCCGGCAGTTGAAATTTCAGCGTTGAGGGAAGAGGAGCAAAAACAATTGTTGGAAGCTATGGATTATGCTCAGGCCGTTCCGTCTTTATCACAGGCACAACGAATTAAAAAGTTAAGTAAAGAAAACCAACTTACATTAGAGAAGATGCAGGAAATTATGAGTGAGATAAAAAAAGGTGAGATCACGAGAGTTGCTTTTACAAATGAGCAGCTTCACAAATATTTTCCAAGCAGATACACACCCGCCATGATGAAACGAGAAATTATAGCATTATTGAAAATCTGGCAGAATGAAAATTGGGAGAAATAAATGGAGGAAAACAGTATGTGTAGAGTAATTTCAGTAGCAAACCAGAAAGGCGGAGTTGCAAAAAGTACAACGACTTTAAATCTTGGGGTAGGATTGGCAAGACAAGGAAAAAAAGTGTTATTGATCGATGCGGATCCACAGGGAAGTTTAACTGCAAGTCTTGGATATGTAGAACCGGATGATATTGGAACTACACTTGCAACTATTATGATGAATATTATCAATGACGAGGAAATTGCTGAGGAAGAAGGCATTTTACATCATGAGGAACAAGTGGATCTCCTACCGGCCAATATTGAGTTATCTGCTCTGGAAGTAACCATGAGTAATGTAATGAGCAGAGAACTAATCATGAAGGAATATATTGATACGATGCGATCACGATACGATTATATTTTGCTTGATTGTATGCCAAGTTTAGGCATGATGACCATCAATGCTTTAGTAGCTTCTGATACAGTTTTGATACCTGTACAAGCTGCATATTTGCCAGTTAAAGGACTTCAACAGTTGATCAGGACTATTTCTATGGTAAAGAAGAGATTGAACCGGAAGCTGACGATACAGGGAATACTTTTGACAATGGTGGATTTTCGTACTAATTACGCCAAAGATATTGCTTCCAGAGTGAGAGAAACTTATGGATCTAAGATTTCTATCTTTGAAAATGTCATTCCACTGTCAGTTAAGGTAGCTGAAGCAAGTGCGGAAGGAAAAAGTATTTATTGTCATTGTCCAAATGGAAAAGTATCTATAGCTTATGAAAATCTGACGCAGGAGGTTTTGGGAAATGAAAAATAGAAGTGGAGAAAAAATCAAATTGGCAAGCATTGATGAATTACTAGGAGTAGTCAATGAAGAATCTGCAATGGAAATAGAGATCAACAGAATCCATGCATTTAAAGATCATCCTTTTAAAGTATTGGATGATGAAAAGATGGCAGATTTAGTAGAGAGTGTAAAGACCTACGGGGTACTGACACCAGTTTTATTAAGATCTGATGGTGAAAATAGATATGAGATGATCTCAGGTCATCGAAGAATGCATGCGGCAGTTATAGCTGGTTTGGCAACAATTCCTGCAATTGTGAGAGATTTATCCGACGATGATGCGGTCATTGCTATGGTAGATGCCAATATCCAACGGGAAGAGTTACTTCCGAGTGAAAAAGCATTTGCTTATAGAATGAAATTGGAGGCAATGAAGAGACAGGGGGTAAGGGTAGATTTAACTTGTGATCAAAATGAACACAAGTTAGGAAAAAAATCGCGAGAGGTATTAGGTGAACAATTAGGAATAAGTAGCGCACAGATTCAACGCTACATTCGCCTTACAGAATTAATTCCAGAACTATTAGATATGGTAGATGTAAAGAAGTTGAATTTTACTATTGCTGTTGATATTTCCTACATTGATAAGGAAATGCAGAAATGGATCTACGAGTATATCCGCGATACGGGATTTATCAAACCAAAGCAGATTACAGCTTTGAGGAAACAGTTGGAAGAAGGATCTGTGAATCAGGGATTTATGATTTCGATTTTCAATAGCTGCATAGTGGTAAAAGCACCAGAACGAAAAGTGGTGTTATCAGGAAAGAAGCTCACAAAATATTTTCCGGAAGACTATTCGGAAACGGATATGGAAAAGGTGATTGAGGCATTGCTGGAACAATGGAAAAGAGAACGGAAATAAGGGTTGTCAAAATAAGACAACCCGAAGAAAGAAGAGATACAGAAGTTTAAAAAAAGGACTTCTATGAGAGAAAGGAAGGGAGGAAGATACATGGACAAAAAAATGAATTTTAAATATTTTTATGGAACAGAAGCAGACCAGTTTAGTTTTTACAGAATACCCAAAGCTTTATTTACCAATGATTGCTTCAAGGAGCTTTCCAGTGACGCGAAGATTTTATACGGTTTGATGCTGGACAGAATGTCTTTATCCATTAAGAATCAGTGGTTTGATGAAGAAAATCGGGCATATATCTATTTTTCCATTGAAGATATCATGGAATTATTGAATTGTGGCAGAAATAAAGCGGTGAAATCTCTTCAGGAGCTGGATGATGAAAAAGGGATAGGTTTGATTGAAAAGCGTAGGCAGGGATTTGGAAAGGTTACAATCATCTATGTAAAATCATTTATTCAGGAGGAATGTGAGGAAGAGAAAAAAGAAAAATCAAAGATGGTGAAGTTTACAAATCAAACTTCTGTAGAGGAAGAAGAGACAGAAGGAGTTTACATTTCAAACTTCAAGAAGTCCCAAAAACAAACTTCAAGAAGTCCCGAAAATAAACTTCAAGAAGTTTACATTTCAAACTCTAATAATACTAATATTAACAATACTAATCTTAGTGAGAATAAATCTAATCATATCGTATCTGCAGATGGGATAGGATCCGAAGAGGATGAGATAGAAACATTACATGCGTATCAATCTCTGATCAAAGAAAACCTGGATTATGATTCTCTGTTAGTGAGTCATCCTCATGACAAAAATCAGATTGATGAAATTGTGGATCTGATCGTAGAGACTGTCATGTGTAAGAGCGACAAAGTATTGATTGCAAGCAACTGGTATTCAGGAGCTTTGGTAAGGGGAAAATTCATGAAGCTGGATTATTCGCATGTAGAGTATGTGCTGCATTGTCTGGAAGGAAATACGAGTAAAATCAAGAATATCAAGAAATATTTACTTGCGGCATTGTTCAATGCGCCTTCAACGATAAGTGGATATTACCGGGCAGAGGTAAATCATGATATGCCGTGGCTGGCAAAGTAAGGAGGAAAGGTATGAGCATTATAAAAATAGTAGGAAAAGTGTTATTGATTCCGTTGTGGTTTATCATTTCAATCATAAGTGCCGGAGTAAAGCTGCTGGTACATATGGTGACAATCGCAAAAAAGATATTGGGATTTGGAATTATGGCGTTGTTCATTGGAACAGTGATCTGTTATCAAGACTGGCTACAGGCAGCTTTTCTGGCTTGTATGGGCGGTGTTCTGATCTTTATTTTATTTGCCGGAGAATTTATAGATGCTGTAATCGACTTATTTAGAGAAAAAATATGTACATTGATTTTAGGTTAAGAAAAGATGACAGTTAAAGTAGCCTTAGTGATTTCAGATAAAAATTATAGAGCCTCTCCTTCTTCAGGGAAAGGCTCTATAAGAAAAGTCCAAAATAGGAATTTAATTGGCTTCTTGTAACCGACTGTACAGTTGACTATCAATCTTATAAATTCCCTGATAGGGCTGTTCAACATAGTATTTCCCACTGTCCTCATATGCAAAAAATGTACCTGTTCCTGTCTCAAACTGAAAGTCAATCTTAATATAACTTTCCGCTTGTGGGACATCTTGAACACTTTCCTTTTTAGTCGGTTCAGAACTGGAAATATTGGCGATTATTTCACTTATCCAAGTTTTGTCTGAATGACTTACTGTGTTTTCCCCGACAGTTATATCAATAGATGTAATCTCGTCGGTTTGGGGTAGCGTAATAGGATCTGCCTTTTTTCCACACGCAACTAAAGTCAATACACAAACAAGACACAAAAATATAGAAACATATTTTTTCATAAGCATATTACCTCACATAGTTTGTTTGCACCATTATAATATAGCAGAGCAAAAATAACTATCAAGAGAAAGTAAAATATTTGTGAAGCCAAACTGTTTTCACTAAACATCTCCTAAATTCAAGATAATCGTCAATGCACATACAAACTGAGATTTGTATCATAATCGTTGTTCAAAATATTCAAACAATTTTTGATATGTTCTGCGAGAACCAGCTTTTCCAAATCTCTTCTCTAATAAGTCATATCCCTTTTGATACTCTTTTTTCAAGGCATATGCACAAGCAAAATAAATATATTGCCTATCATCCATCCAAAGTCTTTTATCTTGCATTTCATACATTCTTATATATTGTTCTATATTTTTAAGGGAATTTAGAAACGGTATTGTATTTTTTACAAAATATTCTTTTATTTTCAATGAAAGTGTTTTAATATCTGACTCATTATATATGAACCATCGCTCATATTCTTTACCTGTTTGAATTGGCTGTCTTAGTGTCAAATCTTTTAGGCTGTCAATTATAATGTTTTCTCCTAAAACAGCAGTTGCAAATTGATTTACTTCTGGATAATGCACAGATAACCACGGATATATACGAGCTAATGCATCTGGTTGTCCTAATGGATGTGTTTGAAATACAAGTTCAATTTTCTGTTTGGTGTTCCCGAAAGTTCTTGAATAAATAAGTCCGTTTCTTCTCCTCTTAAATCCATATTCGCTCATTATCTCATCTATTTCATCAAAAGTATCAAGCACTAATTTCTTAACATCTTTATTCATTGCTCACCCACATCCTTACAAATTCTGGTTTATATCGATTCTCTCAGTCTCTATGTCCCATTAGCTTGCAAACCATTCTTTTAATTCTTACAATAATTCCTCCAACACCTCCCAGTCTTGATAATAAGATGCCGAGCGCAAAAAATATTACTATAACAGTTGCCATATCTAAATAATTTTCACCCATATTTTTTCTCCTTTACAACTTCAAATTTGTCGTTTTTTTCAGTATATCATAATTTTTATCTTTCTGGCAGATAAAAGGCTTTTGTTTCTACAGAATTGTCTTTAAAATCCATTTCTACATAATAATCCCGGATGAAAATTGATCGGTAATAATCTTGTAAGGAATAGATATCAAGAGTTTTAAAATCGACCAAACACAGCGGGATTGGTTCTTTCTTTTCATTTTCATATTTCCAATATTCTAAGGAAGCAGCAACTTTATCAAGGCAACTTTGGCAGAGATGATCCGTTAGATTTCTTTTGTTCAATTTATAGTTTTCCGGTAACGTGATATCTATCTCAGCCATTCTTCTGGAAACATCTCCATGAGAGGAATAGGTGATTTCGCCTGTGTTTCCAAAAAGCATATTTGAACTGGTCTTATTTAATATTTCATTTCCGCTTTCATCATATGCTTTCAGTTGGAAATCTAAGACGTGCCAATCATTAAGAGAAATCAGTCCAACCGTATCAAATTTTCGATAATAGTCCATCATACTATAATCAGAACTTCCACATAAATAGCATGTAGAGATATCTTTCAGGCTTGATTGCAGATCGTCAAAGGTTATTTCTATCCGTTCTTTTGGGGCGTCTGCTTTCAGGGAATGTGTTAGAAAAATACCGTGATGTTGATGGATAGCATAACCGATGAGAAAGGATACAGCTAATAGGATGGTGCACCAGAATAAATCTTTCCTGATATGATAATATTTTTTTCTTTTTTCATGCATAATTGAATTCCTCCGTGAAAAAATATAGTGTACTTAAAATAAGTCCATTTAAAACATTCTACCATTATTTGTACTTAAAATGAACTTGAAATATGAACTTAATATGTACTTATAGAGATGGAGAGAATAATCATGGAGAAAGAGAAGCATTTAGGATTACGGATTGATGCTGAAACGCATAAAAAACTGAAAAGCCTGGCAGAATTTGAAGGGCGTTCGATCAATGGAGAAGTGTTATATTTAATACGTCAGGCAATCATAGAATTTGAAAATAAGCATGGAGAACTGAAATAAAAGAATCTTCACATATGGATACAAGAAAAGCCCGTTCGGTTGTATGGAACGGGCAAATTTTATTTGGCCAGGAAGTTGCTCTGTATTTCCAGCGGCATATTGTAGTTCTGACCGCGCTTGATCAGACTGTATAACTTGAAGCTCATGAGTTCCGGACTGGAATTTAAGCAGCTACAGAGTCCGAAATAGTTCAGATCTTCATTCTTTGACAGATCTGCGATTTCTTTATCATCCAGGATAAGATCGGCAGCGAAAAGGTTTGCTTCGTATTCCGTATTATCCCTCATGTTATATAAGACATCATCTTTCATCGGTGCCATTTTGAGCTGAGATCGGTGCAGGGTGATGTGTCCAAGTTCATGGGCGGCAACGATCTTTTTCTCTTCCTCAGATAGAAAACTGCTTACCATAACATAAATGGTCTGGCAGCTCATGAAACAGTATCCTTTCAATTTTTCGTAGCGGTCTGTTTCTCCAACGATCACATTCATTTCTTTCAGTATCTCAAAAGGATCCCTGGTCTTGAATTTTTTTACAAGTTTTTCTACTTTGTTGTAAATATATGAATTCCCCAAATATATCACCTCGTGTATGAATCAAACAGAAGCGGGTAATGTTACTTCTGACAATAAAACTATATCCTATAGGCTGTCCAATAATCACCCCATCTATTTGGCATCTAAATATTTCTTTGGTGTAAATTTCTTTGCACGTCTCTTGGAATCCAGATATAAAGACTGGATCTCATCCATAAAGGCTGTTTTGTCTTCATCAGAAAGTTCCCCGCCGGCGAACATTGCAGCGGCCTGTTCTAAGATCTGCTGAGCCTGTTTTACTCCACGGTTTCCAAATTGTTCAGATGCTTCTGTGATAAAAGCCTCTTCTTCTGTCATGAGATAGGAGATATCGCAGCTTAAAATGTCTGCAAGTTTCTGGTAAAGGTCATGCTTCTTTGGATAACGGCCTTCAATTTCCCATCCCCGAACAGTCCGAAGGGAGACACCGACAGCATCGGCTAATTGGGTTTGGTTGAGTCCTTTGTTCTTTCTTAAATTTTTCACTTTTTCACCGAATGTCATAAAAATACCTACTTTCTAATTGGCGTTTCAGAATCTTTATGTATGATGCTGAAACGAGATAGGAAATAAATTTCCCGTAATCAACAAGTTGCCTCTTGACAAGAGGCGAATGATTGCCTATAATGTGAATCACAACAGAACGGCAACTACTTGCCTATAATATAAATGATATTTCCTTTCTTGTCAATGGATTTACTGAAAATTGCCTATTTTGGCACGATCTCTATCGTGTGAAAAAGAGCTGGGATGAGATCTGATTGCTTAGGGGAAAGAGAAAGATAGGCAACTTATGGGAGGTGATTGATTTGAAACAGAAGGAAACATTCCTCTGTATTGATCTGAAATCTTTTTATGCTTCTGTTGAGTGTGTGGAAAGAGGATTGGATCCGTTTACTACCAATCTGGTTGTTGCAGATCCGGACCGATCGATATCCACCATTTGCCTTGCTATCACGCCGGCTATGAAAAAGCTGGGGATCCGTAACCGTTGCAGGATCCATGAGATACCGGATCATATCGAATATATTGTAGCAAAACCGAGGATGCAGCTCTATATGGAGTATTCGGCAAGGATATACGGGATTTATTTAAACTATGTGGCAAAAGAAGATATCCATGTTTACAGTGTGGATGAGTGCTTTATGGATGTCACAAGATACCTTTCCCTGTATCACCTTACAGCGAAAGAAATGGCACAAAAACTGATGGATACGGTCATGGAAGAAACCGGAATTACAGCAACAGCAGGAATTGGAACTAATCTGTATCTTGCAAAGATCGCAATGGATATTGTGGCAAAACATATAGACGATCATATTGGGATCCTGGATGAGATCTCTTACCGGGAACAGTTATGGGAACATAAACCATTGAGTGATTTCTGGCGTATTGGTTCCAGAACAGAGAGAAAATTAGCCGGATATGGAATCCAAACAATGGGGGATATCGCACTTGCCTCTATCCAGTCGGAAGACTGGCTGTATAAAATGTTTGGGATCGATGCAGAACTATTGATCGATCATGCATGGGGCTGTGAGTCCTGTAAAATGAGTGATATCAAAAATTATCATACAGAAGAGCATAGTCTTTCCAATGGACAGGTATTGATGAGAAATTACACATTTGAAGAAGCTGCTGTTGTTGTAAGAGAAATGACAGATGTACTGGTTTTGGATCTGGTGGAAAAGGGACTGGTAACGAATTCTGTAACCTTGTGGATCGCTTACGATCATCATTTTGAAAGGGAGCCATCGAAAGGAACCGTAAGGTTTCCGGATCGTACCAATCGTTCCAAGGAAATGATCGATACAGTAGAAGCGCTTTATCGAAAGATCGCAGATCCACATACCGGGATCAGACGGATAGAGATCATTGCAAATAAGATAACACCAGAAGGCTATCAGCAATATACTCTTTTCCAGGATTCCATAAAAGCAGAAAAGGAAAGACATCTGCAGGAAGCAGTATTACAGGTGAAAAAGCGTTATGGAAAGAATGCGATCATGCGGGGATCCAATCTGTTGGAATGTTCTACCTATCGGGAAAGAAATAATCAGGTTGGGGGACATCGTGCGTAGGAGGTGAAAGTATGCTGGCAAAGGCTTATCAGAAATATTTATATATTCCGAGACCGGTTTCCAAAAGATATCCTATGGATGTGCAGCACAGAGCGAAGCAATTTGCCCCCTTCGCAGCACTTCGGGGATTTGAGGAGATCGTTCGGAAACAGGAAATACTTTATGAACAAAGGAAGATGTTATCCGAAGAACAAAAATGTGGATTGGATAGGAAGCTACAGATGGTTTCTGTTGGAATGAAGATACAGGCAACCTATTTTAAAGAAAGCCAGGAAATGAAACCGGCAGGCCAGTATCATACGATTTGCGGAACCGTTGAATTTTTTGATCCATCGATTCATTTACGGATTGATGATACGATCATTTTGATCCCGGATCTTTGTGAGTTATCCGGAGATATATTTGAAGAATTGGAATTACCTTGTTAAATACAATCGGCAGAAATTCTTAGTATCCTGGGTGAGTGGGAATCCGGAGAGAATAAGGATGGATGCGCCAGATCAACAAAGCAGGTCTGGGATTTGATGATCATGCTGTTCGTGCAGCTTTGGCACTTACGGAATGGACAACATGATGCTCATAAGGCGGATTTGATTTCCCTTTGATCCGTTGAGTAATAAAATGGAATTTTTTATTATTGCTTAAAGGAGGAAGCCTATGGGATCAGATGCTATCAGATGGCATGTACATTGCTCTGTATGCGGAGCATTTATTGAAAAAAGCGCACATTGCGATTCAGAAGTAGAATGCAAGAAATGTAGAAGCACTTTGGAGATTTTAGTAAAAGATGATATTGTTTCAGTACGCCCTTTGCACATCAAAGACGAAAAACTGAAAGAGAGAATGCGGGTATATTCTCAAAAAGTGATGAATTCCCGAAAGGAAACTAAATAAAATGAGCTGTCAGGGTAAGCGGTGGATTTGGCTGGAACCATCAAGGCTGCACCTGATAGCAAGAGTTTGTCAAGGAGCTGAACCTGACTGGAATCATGAAGAGCCCGGCAAAACATTTGCAGATACAATGCAGGATGATATTTCATTCTGTGTCTGTGGAAGCATTTGTTTTGCCGGCTTTTTTTGTTTTCTCAAAAATTTTAAAAAAAGTTGAGTTTTTAACCTGTAAAACAGGGCTTTTTCCTTTCTATATATAGAGGGCAAAGTTTCGTGTGCAAAAATCAGAGATACTACGGAATTTTGTATGATATAGCCGAAGGAGGTAATTACATAGGAGCTGCGGGCTCCCGTTAAAAAAAACGGGTGAGTTCGTGGCTAATTGTGATGAGATTTTTATAGAGTTCATGGATCACCCGTAGCCGTAAGGCAGAAAGGTGGTCCATATGTTGACATTAAAAGAATTAAAGAAAGTAGTAAAAGTGGCAGGTATGACAAAGAGAGTCCCTTCTGAAAAGGCGTTAGAAACAGAAGAGATTGTAGTAAAGGAAATTCTGAGTGGGGAATGTGATATTACCGTTTACGCAAATGGGTATGTGTTATACAGGGAAAACGGAAAGAAAACCATCTTTCCACTCCATTCCTGTAAAGATTATCAATACATGGATGTGAAGGAAGATCGAAGCATTATGAACGAAGAATTTTTTGACAACGAAAATTGGTACATTCGTTTGTTAATGGAAGCAACGGATCGTATGGAAATAAATCAGACTAAGGTGGCATCAAACCATAGGCTCGTTTCGTATAGCGATTATGCGGATGACAGGATCTTACTGCTAGATCCAGCTTCAGATTTTCTCGACCAGTATATTGAAAAAGAGATGGTCCGCGATTTCTTAGGTTGTCTGACTGCCAGACAGAAAGAAATCATCCAGTTATTTTACTTTGAAGAAATGAATCAAGAGAAGATTGCAGACTATCTTGGAATCAGACAGCAGAGTGTTTGTGAAATGATGCAAAGAGCACTTTCTGTCATGAAAAAACATGCAGATAAAGAAGAAAATTAAAAAAAATCAAAAAAATTTAAAAAGCACCCTGTAAAATAGGCCATTTTCCTTTCGTTATATGAAGACGTTTGTAAGAAACACTTCATGTACCTTGAAAAGAGAATAGCCTGCCCGGAGTGATACCTGCCTTGAATGTGCATTGTGCGTGTCCTGACAGAGAAAACGTTTTGGAGATATGGACTCTAAAACAGGAACGGATCCGGGGAAGAGAACAGGAAAACGCTTAAATCTTAAATAAAAAATAATTGTCTGAATCAAAATGAGGATGACAGTAGAAATCATATGGCGGTGTTTGTTTGAAAAGGCAGATACCGCCATATATTTGTGCTGTTATCTCAGCAAAGTGCTGACTGTCCCAAATAGCACAAAACCAGGAAAGGAGGGGATTATTTTCAGGAAAGAATGATGGAAAGCGATGAACAAGTATAACGGATAAATAAGATTCAGAAGAAAGGAAGGATTTAAGAACATGAAAGTGAAACAAAAAGCAAAGCGGGTTGTATCCGGATTGCTGACAGCGGTCACTCTTTTATCTACGGTGTTATCACCAATCAGCAGTTATGCTGCGGAGCTTCCCAAAGAAAGAAAACTGCCTCTTTTGGAAGAGGTACAAAGCCAGTTAGATGAAGATGAGATTGTTCTGGCAAAGGATCATCAGGTGGAAGCGGGAACAAATTTTGATGTAAAAACAGATTTTACAGGGTTAGAGATCAAGGATGCGGCAAAGGTAAAGATTACTTTTGAAGAAGCAAAGAATGAGCAGGGAGAGGATTTTACAACATCCCATGCAGATACCTATAAAACTGTTTATCAGGTAGAAACGGTCAATCAGGAACATCCGAATTATCAGATCAGCAGAAATGTGGTCGTAAAGGAAATAGAAAAAGAGAGTGAAAGTCCTTCAGCAGATGCAGAGCAATCCGAAACAAAAGAGACGGAAGAAGATGAGGAGGATTCAGAGAAGCCGTCAGAAATCCCAACAGAGACACCGGATGTATCAGAAGGAAATGCTGCTTTTGATGCTTTGGTAGAACAGATGACAGAACAGGATACCTTTGATGAAGGATCGGGATTAGCATTACATGATGTAATGGAACAGGCTGCAAATCAGGGAGTGGATTTTGAGGCTATGGAAACCGGAGAAGTTGCGACTTTTTCAGCAATAGCAGCCAGAGATGCAAGTGTAGGATCTCAGCAGGTAACTATTGAAAAAGGTCCAATATATCGATATGCAGACTATGGGCTTGGAACATATCTTACAGAGCCGTATTATATTTCTTATGGAAGTGTAAGAGCAACGGCTTATTGTATCCAGCCGGCAAAGCCAGGTCCGGGTTCCGGTACCTATACCATCACAAAGCTGGCTGATCATCAGGCTCTTGCAAAGGTCTGTTATTACGGTACCGATGCGGCAGGTACAGAAAGTTATTTTGCGAACAAGCACAGTGATTTTTCAGCAGGAAAGAGATTTATCCTTGTCCATATGGCGGCTGCTTATGCTTATGGCAGTAGTGATGCGTTCTATGGAACCAATGCAACAGGACAGGAACTGGCAATGGATATTTACAATTATTGTGTAAAGAAACCTGAGATACCGGATGTGTCCATGTCATTTTCCGATGCCGATGTAAAGGCTTATGTAGAAGGAAATACACAGCGTACAAAGGAAATCACATTCCATGCGGCAGGACAGCAGAGTGTGACAATCAGCCTTCCATCCGGAGTACGTTTTCACAACGTGAGTACAGGAAGTACAAGTACACCGGGAGCAAAGGTGACGGTCAAGGGAGGTACAAAGTTTTATCTTTCTGCGCCTCTGACGCAGGCAGAAGATACCGCAGAAGTATTTGCTACAACCATGGCAGGTGGATTAAAGAAAGATTATTCTGCGTATAAACTGACAACAAATTCCAGTACCCAGGATCTTGCCTTTATTTTTGGGGAAGGTGTGGAAACAACAAATAAAGTAAGCCTGAATGTTACATGGACAAAGCAGGCGGAAATTGCGATTGTAAAAAATGATAAAGACACCGGAAACCATCTGGCAGGAGCAATCTATGGTGTTTACCGTGATAAGGAATGCTCAGACTTAATCACACAGATGCCAGCAACAGACAGCAAAGGTGCTTCTAAAGTAACAGTCGAAAAAACACAGGATATTGTGTATGTAAAAGAGATTCAGCCACCGGCAAATTATCAGGCAGATCCAACTGTTTATCCGGTAGATGTCAATATCGGTAAAACAAGTACAAAGAATGTTCTGAATGAACGTACTTATGCAAAGATCCATCTGATCAAAGAAGATGCACAAACAGGAGCAAATCCACAAGGAGATGCGACTTTAGAAGGTGCGGTGTATGGCCTCTATGCGAGAGAAAACATTGGACATCCAGATGGAACAACAGGAATTGTACATAAAGCCGGTGATCTTGTATCTACCTTAAAAGTAGATCAGAAGGGAGATGCTGTGGTAAAAGATCTGTATCTTGGAAAATATTTTGTAAAAGAGATCCAGGCGCCGGAAGGATATCTGTTAGACGAGACAGAGCATGATGTGGAATGTTCTTATGAAGGTGGCACAGTTCCAACGATAGAACGTACTGTGAAATCAACAGAACTTGTTATGAAACAGCCGTTCCAGATCATAAAAGTTGCGAACAATGGACAAACAGATGCAAATCTGTTAAAAGGGGCAGGTTTCAGCGCTTACTTAAAGAGCAGCCTGGAGAAAAAAGAAGATGGAAGTTATGATTTTTCCCATGCAGAGCCAGTCATCCTTACAGCAGATGGTAAAACGGAAATGTTCACAGATGAGAAAGGGTATGCGTGCAGTATTCCGCTTCCATATGGAACGTATATTGTACGAGAAACAACCACGCCTCATAACTATAAACCGGTAGAGGATTTTGAGATTACCATCCGTGAAAACAATCCGGATAAACCGCAGGTTTGGAAGGTGCTGTTAGACAAAGAATTTTCCGCAAAGTTAAAGATCATTAAAAAAGATGATGAAACAAAGAAACCGGTGTTAGTAGCCGGCACAGAATTTAAAATTTATGATCTGGATCATAAGAAATATGTGGAACAGGTAACAACCTATCCTACGGTCACAGTCCATAAATCTTTCTTTACGGACAGCCAGGGATACCTGATCTTACCGAAAAACTTAGAGATCGGGCACTATCGTATTGAAGAAGTGACAGCACCGGATGGATATGTTGTGAACAAAAACTATGTAGAGATCACCGTGGATTCGGATACTGCCTATGAAGTAGATGGAGTAAGTGGAGATGTGATCATTGAAGTTTCCTATGAAAATCAGCCGGTAAAGGGAAATCTTATTGTGTATAAGAAAGGTGAGATGCTTTCCGGTTTTGAGAACGACTTTATCTATAAAGAACAGTACCTTTCCGGGGCGGAATTTGAAGTGCGTGCGGCAGAGGATATCTGCACTCCGGATCATCAGAAAGATGCAGATGGAAACCGTATCGTACTTTATGCAAAGGATACGCTTGTGGCAACGATCACAACGGGAGAGAGTGGAAAAGCTGTAGCAAAGGATCTGCCGCTTGGAAGATACTATGTAGTGGAAACAAAGGCACCGGAAGGATTTGTATTAAATCCGGAGCCGGTAAAGGTTGCATTAACTTATCAGGATCAGGATACACCGATCGTTGAAGCAGAAGCAATCGTAGGAAATGACAGACAGAAAGTCTCTATTTCCGTAGAAAAACAGGATGCAGAAAATGGACGGGTATTATCTGGGGCTGTGTTTGGCATCTATAACAAGAAAGATATCCAGGCAAATGGAAAAGTTCTTGTGAAAGCAGATACCTTATTACAGGAAATGACATCCGATGAGAACGGTATGGCAACATGCACCCTGGATCTTCCATTTGGAGAATACTATGTAAAAGAATTAAAAGCGCCGGAAGGTTTTGTTTCTTCGGATGAGGTGCTGGAATTTGTTGCAGAGTATCAGGGACAGGAGACAAAGATTGTTTCCTTACAGGCCGTAAAGAAGAATGAACCGACTACAGCAGAGTTCACAAAGTCTGATCTGACCACAGGCGTAGAGCTGGAGGGCGCAAGATTGAGGGTCATGGATAAAGATGGAAATGTGATCGATGAATGGACATCTGAAAAGGATAAGCCACATGTGATCAAGCGTCTGGTTGTCGGAGAAACCTATACCCTTCATGAAGAGTTTGCTCCATACGGTTATCTGAAAGCAACGGATGTGACATTTACGGTCAAAGATACTGCCGAAGTACAGAAAGTGGAAATGAAGGATGAGGTTCCAAAAGGGCTTCTGATCATCAACAAAAAGGGAGAATTTTTAGAGAAGATCACTCTTCTGGATAATGTGAAAGGAACGGTAGAACATTTCTTTGAATATATCACAGGAAACTTAATTGAAGTCACCTTTGAAGTCTATGCTGCAGAAGATATCAAGGCTGCGGATGGCGTAAGTGCAGATCATTATAAGAAAGATGAGCTGGTAGGCACGATCACAACCGATGAGAAGGGAATCGCAAAAATGGAAGACCTTCCGGTAGGAAAATATTATGTGAAGGAAGTGAAAACGGCACATGGTTTTGTACTGGATGGAGAGCCTAGATTTGTGGATCTGTCCTATCGTGACCAGGATACACCGGTGGTTACTTTTGATGAAGAATGGCAGAACAACCGCCAAAAGATAAAAGTAACAGTCCTTAAAAAAGAAAAGGATACAGAACGTATGCTGGAAGGTGCGATCTTTGGGTTATTTACAAAAGAAGATATCAAAGGCAGAGATGGAAAAGTCCTGATGGAAGCCGGAACGCTGATCGAGCAGAAAACAACGGATGAAAATGGACAGATCCTTTTCAAAGCAGATCTTCCAGTGGATGGAACCTATATCGTAAAAGAAATCTATGCACCGGATGGTTTTGTGACATCGAATGAAGAAAAGGAATTCACTTTTGAGTATGGAAAACCGGAAGAAGCCGAGGTTTTCTATGAGTTTGTTTTTGAAAATGAGCCGACAACGGTAGAACTTACGAAAACAGACCTTACCACAGGAAAAGAACTTCCGGGAGCTCATCTGAAGGTGACAGATGAAGACGGAAATGTAATCGATGAGTGGGTATCTACAGAGAAAGCTCATGTGATCAAGGAGCTGACAGTTGGAAAATCCTATACGATGACAGAAACAAAACCGGCAGATGGATATGTAACTGCTGAAAGCATTACCTTTACAGTAGAAAATACTGCAGAAATCCAGAAACAGGAGATGAAAGATGATGTGACAAAGGTGTTGATCTCGAAACAGGATATCGCAGGAAAAGAACTTCCAGGTGCAAAACTTACGATCTTAGATGAAGATGGAAAAGTGGTAGAAAGCTGGACATCTACAGAAGAAGCACATTATATAGAGATGCTTCCGATCGGAAAGTACACGCTCAGGGAAGAAACGGCACCGGAAGGTTATCTGGTTGCAAAGGATGTGGAATTTGAAGTAAAAGATACCGCCGAAGTGCAGAAGGTTGTTATGGTTGATGAGGAAAAACCAAAAGAAAGCACTCCGGAAGGTGGAAAACCTTCTAAAGATGCACCGAAGACTGGGGATAACACCAACTTGCTGTTATGGCTGATCGTGCTTGGAATGAGTTTAAGTGGAGTGGTAGTCCTTGGAAGAAAAATAAAGAAGAAATAATGTAAGAGAAAGCGTTCATGGAAACCGAAGGGAATCTGTGAACGCTTTTTTGTTAGGAGGAACATGAGGATGGACAGGAGAAGAGATAAGAACCTAATCGTGGAACCAAATGCAGCAATGCCGGGGCGAAAATACAGTGAAGAAAAACCCTGGTCTTGTAAATATTGCTATTGGTGGGGAGGGAGAAAAAAGGGCTGCATTGAGAAGCAGTGCTATTATTTGCTTCCCCAAAAGGATCAAGGGAAGAAAGGGAGTGGTTAATTGCAGGATGAAGTGAATGAAAAAATCATAGCACTGTGTGTCCAGACAACTCGGATGAGTACCGGCGTGCTAAAGGCATCTATGAGAAAATTTCTGGATGGAATGAGCAGACAGAAACAGAAGCGGGTACAGGTGAAACAGGCTGTCAAAACGGGAAAAGCACAGGAAAAGGGCAGAGAAAAAGAAAGAAAACGACAGGAGATGAAAAAGCCTCATGGAAAGCAGACGATAAAACAACTGATCGCACAGGGAGCACAGCTTACCAATATTCAGATCACGGATCAAAATATCAAGTCATTTGACCGGGTAGCCCGGAAATATGGGATTGATTATAGTCTGAAAAAGGATTCCCATGTGGAACCGCCGTTGTATCTGGTATTTTTCAAATCGAAAGATGTAGATGTAATGACGGCTGCATTTAAAGAATATGCAGGCATAGAGCTGGAGCAGTCTAAAAAGAAAAAGCCTTCTGTCCGAAAGAAACTGCAGAAGACACAGGAGAAGAAAGCAAAACATCGTCAGAGAGTCAAGACGAAGCGGAAAGTCAGAGGGCAGGAACGATGATCCGGGAAAAGTTGCAGAATATCCCGATGAAGAGAGTAGTAGTATTAAGTATTCCGTATCTGATCATCTTCTATCTTGCAGATAAATGCTTTTGGCTATACCGCCATTGTATTGGTGACAGTATGATTGAGAAAATCGGTGTGATGCTGATGAATTTCCAACTGGCATTTACCAACTGGCTGCCAAGCTTCCATATGCAGGATCTGTTAGGAGGAGTGGTAACCGTACTTATCTTTCGGTTGATCTTGTATTATAAAACGAAGAATGCGAAGAAGTTCCGGCATGGAGAAGAGTATGGATCGGCCAGATGGGGAAACCGGAAAGATATCGAGCCATTTGAAGATCCGGTGTTTGAAAATAACATCATTCTGACCGAAACAGAACGGCTTACGATGAACAGCAGGCCAAAGGCTCCCAAATATGCCAGAAACAAGAATGTGATCGTGATCGGGGGCTCAGGATCCGGTAAAACCAGATTTTACGTCAAACCCAATCTGATGCAGATGACAGATCGCGTATCCTATGTGGTGACAGATCCAAAGGGAACGATCATTGTAGAATGCGGAAAGATGCTGGTAAATGGCGGCTATCGGATCAAGGTGTTGAATACGATCAATTTTAAAAAGTCCATGCACTATAATCCACTCCATTACATTCGCAGTGAAAAAGATATCCTGAAACTGGTAAATACCATTATTGCAAATACGAAGGGGGAAGGAGAAAAATCTACGGAGGATTTCTGGATTAAAGCGGAACGTCTTCTGTATTCTGCCCTGATCGGTTATATCTGGTATGAAGCGCCGGAAGAGGAACAGAACTTTTCTACGCTTTTGGAATTTATCAATGCCAGTGAAACGAGAGAAGATGATGAAGAATTTAAGAATGCGGTAGATGAACTGTTTGAAGAATTGGAAGCAGAGAATCCGGAACACTTTGCAGTCAGACAATATCGAAAATATAAGCTGGCCGCCGGAAAAACAGCGAAGTCGATCCTTATTTCCTGTGGAGCCAGATTAGCTCCTTTTGATATCCAGGAGCTTCGGGAAATCATGTCCTATGATGAGATGGAGCTGGATATGATCGGAGATCAGAAGACAGCAATGTTTGTCATTATCAGTGATACTGATGATACTTTCAACTTTGTGGTGGCAATCATGTACACACAGCTTTTTAATCTGCTCTGTGATAAAGCAGATGATGAGCATGGTGGAAGACTTCCGTACCATGTACGATTACTGCTGGATGAGTTCAGTAATATTGGTCAGATCCCGAAATTCGACAAACTGATCGCAACGATTCGAAGCCGTGAGATCTCCGCCTCTATTATTTTACAGTCGCAAAGCCAGTTAAAAACCATTTATAAGGATGCTGCTGAAACCATCACGGGGAATTGCGATACCGTATTATTTCTTGGAGGAAAAGAAAGCTCCACGTTAAAGGAAATCTCGGAAACGCTGGGAAAAGAGACCATCGATCTTTACAATACCTCTGATACCAGAGGAACAAGCCAGTCCTATGGTTTGAATTATCAGAAGACAGGGAAAGAATTGATGAGCCGGGATGAACTGGCTGTAATGGATGGAAATAAATGTATCTTACAACTCAGAGGTGTGCGGCCATTTCTTAGTAACAAATATGATATCACAAAGCATAAGAAATATAAGGAATTGGCGGATGCGGATAAAAGGAATGCGTTTGATGTGGAAAAATACCTGGAGCATAAGCTGATCTTTTCACAGGATACAGAATTTGAGGTGTATGAAGTAAATGTAACAGAAGAGGATGTGAAAGCAGTGATAGAGGAGGAAGTAAACTAAAGGAGTGTCTTTTGGGCTAGAAATGTGATATTCTTTTATAAAGACAAATAGGAAGTTATAAGGAGGTATTATAAGTGGATTTAAGTAAGGTCTTTTCATTTCAAAAGAATTCTCCTGCAACAGAAAATGAGATTAACTTTTCTGAAAATAATATTTTAGGAGAAATTCCAGAAGTATATAAGCAATTTTTAAGAGAAACTAATGGAATGGTTCTCAATTTATGTGTGTTATACGATACGGATAGTATTGTTGAAATGTACAAGGTAAATGAATTTGCAAAATATGCTCCGAATTATTTAAGTATAGGAAATGATAATGGTGATAGAGAATTGGTTATCAAGGCTGAGAAAGATGCTTGTGTATGTGGTTTTCTTGATGCTGGTGCAATAGGTACAGCTGAACCGGATGAGTGGTTTAACTTTGTATTATGGATAGAAAATGGTTGTGAAATGTTAGAAGAAAAACCCGCTGAATTGGGAAATATCTCAATTATCAATATTCCTGACGATAAGCTAAAATTTCTAATGGAAATGAAAAAAGTCTTTGCATTGTCAATATCAACAGGTATTCTATTAAAGGAAGTAAATTCATTACCGTTTATTGTTGTGAGAGGAATACATATTGGTAAAGCTAAAAAGTTAATAAACCAAACAACTTTTCCAGACTGTTATAAATTTTCTGGTGAGTAACAAATTTGAATTTACTTATTTTTAACTAAAACTTGATAGTATCTACTTAATGCCTATGTTACATTGTCTTAGAGAATCGTCATACTATGATACACATTAAGGAGCAT
>OOBZ01000774.1_pt1 | contig 24070 bp, 28 predicted proteins | sample 1671601 | NCBI WGS metagenome assembly OOBZ01 (sample SAMN06348173, study PRJEB24527) | human gut metagenome | biome: human gut; feature: ankylosing spondylitis patient; material: feces | host: Homo sapiens | place: China | collected 2015-10
GGTATTGTTCAATTTGAGGGGTATCGTTCTCACAGAGGGTAATCGTTCAATTTGAGGTCACATACCTACTTCGCTGAATACCGCGCTCAGATCACTAACCGTTCTCTGCCACTGGGAACTAAGGATTTCGTAGTAGTTTTTATCCCTTTTGAGGAAATTGGTTGCATTGAGTGTCGAATCATGGCGGCTCTCAAATGTATAGCTCGTAATGCCAGCCTCAATGATGATATTGAACAGCTTGCTCAGCACCTTATCGCACGTATCCTTATTATCAAACACCTGCGGTGAGAGGAAGTGTTGCAAATGTCCGAGCTCTCGAAAACTCTCATAAAGCGTGTCTGCGATACTTTCGGACGATGCAGAACTAAACAAAGGTGTTAAATCCTGATCTGTAATATTCCCTTGCCTGTATCGAGCAGCAAAAGCGGCAAAAGCAACACAAATGGTGCGTGCATTATGAGCAAAGGATATCCTTACGCTTGCATTAGGAGCTGTAGCATTCTCTCGGTCGAATGCACGCTGGAAGGATGTACGGAAATAGTGGTCATAATAAAGGAGTTCCTTACAGAGTCGAGCTATCTGTGACTGATTTCCATTGAAAATAGGGTCATAGTATTTGGGCTGGTACAAGGCTGATGGTTTATTCCGGCTTGTTCCCGGAACTTGAAATACAGCAGTCAAGCACAGTTTTCCGATCTCTACAAGGTCAGAGTTTAAATGCGGGTCTCTAAATTGAGACGGAACAACCTCACCTCGTTTTGTCTGATAAAAAACTCCTACCTCGCGCATTGCCTGAGCAAAACGGACCTGCTCTGGCGAATTTGCCTTCAAGTCAACAGGTTTTATGGCTTTTTGAGAGTTTGTCGCTTTGGCAATAGAAAGGCTGAAACTACTCTTTTCATCTTCAGTGTCACCAACGATTCTGATGATTTTGCAGGGTAGATACAGATCGTGGTCACTGTTAATGCTTGGGCTCTTATGCAGCATGTAAGTTGTTTGCCCACCATTGACAATAGAGAAGTTTCGCAGACGAACTTCTTTTCCGTCGATATCAAAATCGTCGCAAATAATAGTTATGCCGTTATTCTTTAGCCAGAACGAATCAGGGTCATTGTTAATCGTGTCTGCTATGGCCTTATCAATGTCACGCCCAGCTATATGATAGCGAAGGTTACGAGACAGGAGGTTGGTATTGTGCTGTGCGTAGAGCTGTTTAATTGAATAAGCAGATACATTTACAATGGCAGCGCCGTCACCATAAAGCAGATAGTTGTCTGCCTCATCAATTCGGATTTTCCCTGTTTCCACTGTGGGTCGTCTGGATTCCGATTCCTTTATTTCATCCTCTATATCACTGGCGAAGAGAATAGAAACTTCTATGTTTGTTACCCCGGTAAACTGTTCCCGGAATTTCTTTTCTATTCTATCACGGCGGATGCCTGATTGCGGCGCACTCGTATAGAAAACGAAATGGATCTTTGATTCTTCTCCGACTTCTGAGTTGAGTGTTAAAAAGCGCCGTTGCACAGTGGCATTGACCTGCTCAAACTGGCCCCTAACCATATCCTTATAAAACAGGGCCATTTTAAGCATTGCGTTAAGGACATCATCATAAGCAATGGACTCATAATACTTGGACTGGCCAATTATCAAATCTGCACCCTCGGTATTCGGGTCGCTCAATAATACATCAACACCGCCGTCATATTGACCATCAACAATGATGTCCTCAAAATCTCGTTCATTAAGGACGAGGGCAGGATTTTGTAGAAATTGGCCTTTACGCAGAGTGCAGAAAATACGTATTCATCGCGTTTACTCCGTAAAGACGGATATGTATCTTTTAACGCTTTGACTTTTTCTTTGATGAAATCGTGTGATGACACTGACAAAGGCATATCAGATTTCCCCCTTATCTCTATTTCTTTACAGGCTCTATGCAACAGCGTACCAGCCACGTGTAAACTCTTCAGCCCCAACAGGTACTATTCTCGGCTCTACAGTTCCCTCATCAAACGCTATGAGAACATAGGTGGTACCAAAGCCCACAACGCAACCAATCCGATTCCTCTCACAGTCACGAACGAGTGTACCAAAAAGTAGCCCATGCGGGAAATCCGGCTTGTGCGTCGGTTGATCAACGGATTGCTCTATGTACCTCTTCCATTCAGGCGCATCCATCAAATCGCGCCCTTTGAGGCAGAGATCAAGGAGAGCAACCAACTTGTCGGGATTTGCTTCTCCAGTTTCAAACATCATCTTGAAATATCGTTGAAACTGTGCCAAAGAAATTGGAACTATATTCAAGCGCTGGCGCTGATCCCCTTGTGCATACCAAACGCCATGCCTGAATGTTTCAGCCGTGTTCGTGTCGATTCTTACCGCGATAAACATGCCATAGACTGGCTTTGGATAGTTGAGAACTGCATCGGATACGTGCCTTCTAACAGGCTCACCTTCCATTGCCTCCTGACGAGAAGATGTGGACATGGTCACTTCTGTCAAAATTGTGTAGTTCTCAAATTCGCAATACAGGTCTCCTTTGCCGCCTCCTGCTGTCGAAACAGGCATAAAGTCGGAGTCAAGGCGAAAACCTCGCACCTCGTATGGCTTGTTTGCTAAATGATCAATGGCCAGAGCTGCTCGCCATAGCGTCCATTCGAGGTAAGCAGCCGCTTCCTCCCTTGGGACTTCAATGACGTTATCTTCGTCGTATTCAATTTTGCCTCCACCACGGATGAGTAGTGTCATGTAATCAGAGATTTCTCGCCATTTTTCCCGCTGCTCAGCCGCATAGCTTATCTCGTTTGTTTGAGAAAGAATATTCTCCAAACGCTGACGGGCGATGTTGACCTCCGTGGCATTTGTCAATGGAAGATCGGAAATGTCAAAAACTATGTGCCGCTCACGAAGCTGCTGCATCAGATCCTGTAATATTGCCATTGCAATTTCAGTGTTATCCGATGGGAGCGGCGCTCCATTACAGAGCGTCGTAAGCGTGTCAAGTAGTGATGCCGTGCTCGGAGTAGTTTTTGCCAGTTGCTCTGCCAGAAGGTGCTTGGCAGGAACGATCATCAATCCGCGTCCTTTTCTTTGAAGGACACCCGTGATGCGAAGATACCTCATGTTCATGTCCGAGTAATCGAGGAAATTCGACGCCTTTTTGTCGTAGTGTTCCCCACGCCTTGCTATCTCTTGCCTGTCGAAGGGACGCTTTGCTGGCGCTGCTTGGCGTCGAGTACGCAGATCAAGAATCTGGTCAACAACGAAATTTAAATCGTATGTTGGATTAGTGGTATGGCCCCAAAGTGCAAATTCAATTCTTGATAGTTCAGATGTACCTGTTCTCCGCTCCAATTCAAGCATAATCGCGAGAATCCACCGAAGTGGAGAATAATACCCATTACCATCGGGCATTTTGTACTGCTCAACACTGGAGGCCCTTAGAAAGCACTCTTGCACCGCAGGGAAAGTATCAGCCTGCAAGAACACCCGCCCGAAGGGAGTCAAATCGTCGAGCCTGCCAAGCTCCTCTTGCTCAAAGCCATCACTCCCCGTTATTTGAGGATAAATGAAACCGTGCCTTGCAAACATCAGCCGCCATTTTCGCGCATGGCTTCCGCTTGCATCCTTACCTTCTGTGTTTTGAATAATACCCTTCTGATCGAGGTAGTTCATAAATCCTACCTCATTCTCGCGCCCATGCAGATTCCCTACATAGGGAGATTGAGCAAACACCTGTAACCCGTCCTGAATGCGGTCAGGACTACGAAGACCTGTATTACCAACAAGCCATATGGAAATATTCTCGTCCATCTTTATCCCTCCCGCTTAATAAGCAATAAACAAGTATTCTTGGACCCGATTTTTATTTGTCTTAACATCTTTCTGATTGCCAAAGGAATAGGTGTAATCAATTGGTACGACATCAACGTAGGTTTTGTGCTTTTTCAGTATGTCAACCATTTCTTCCTTTGTAGGCAAACAATTTGATGAATATGAAACGATAAGAATACTGCGCGAGAATTTACTGAAAAGCTGATCAAAGGCATCATATGCCCCGGCTCGCGTAGAGAAAGGGGTCGGATATGACTTGAATTTCTTGGTTTGCGTATGCTGTTGAATTTCGACGCCCTGCCAGTCACGCGCCAGTCCTTCAACAAAATGATACCGACGAACATACTCGTTATCAGAGCGGGTCGAATAATACGGCGGGTCGATATAAACAAGGTCTGGTGTACCCACGTCGGCTGACATTGCATCGCAGTTTAGCGCGAGATTCTTTTTTCCGTTGTCATACACAGCGGCATTTACCGTGACGACGGCTTCCATAAACTGCTCTGCAAGGGTCATCTGCAGATCTCTACGCCCATCGTCATAGCGATGGCCAACATACGTAAAGATCCCCCGTGGCCTTTTTTTCAAACAAGCACGTATAAGAGCACTCATTGCAATTGCTTTTTTATACGGGTCCGTAATGTGCTTGATATTTGCTCTGATGCTATCAATCAGGTCATTTTCTTCATCGCTGAAATACAGGTCCTTAAACGTTTCTGATACAAAATGGTCACAATCCTCCGCTGGCTGAAGAAGCAAGGCCGCTTCCTCCTCAGGAAGAAGAACAGTATTATTCTCAATCATGGCTTTAGCAAAGGTAGATGACATTGCCATGTGATCGTTGCTGATAACAGCCTTCCCTTGCACCTTGTACATATAGCCAACGACTCCTGAGCCAGAGAAGAGATCAACTGCTGTTTCAAAATGGAATCTCGATGATGCTTTCCAGATTTCCTCTAATAGCTTGCTCTTTGAACCCATAAAACGGGTAGTAGGGTATTTTCTTATTTGCTCTGAGAGGAATGCATCTGCTTCTGGGAAAGCGGTAACAATTACATCCTCACCGCTTCTGCTTTTTCCGTTACACGAAATGTGCCGCTTAGTCTGAATAACATCAATAGGGTATACAGAATAGAGCTCATAAACGAGTGGATGGTTGGAATTCGTCAAAAGAACATAGCAACCTCGGCTCACAAGGTCGTGAACGACGCCTGCCAATGTAACGTGATCTTCTTTATCGAATTGCTTTTTTGTGTATCGCTTAAAATCAGCGTACTCAGAAACCGGAATGTACGGAGGGTCGAGAAAAACGAAATCCCCAGCTTTAGCATATTTTTGCAGTACCTCAATGTAATCTCCGCATATTATAGTTGCTCCCCGCAATACCTCAGATGCAGCACGAAGTGTAGTAGCATCACAAATATTCGGTTTTTTGTACTTGCCATACGGAACATTGAACTGCCCATATTTATTTACCCGATACAGCCCATTAAAACAAGTTTTATTCAGATAGATAAACCGGGCGGCGGCTTCAACTTCGGACAGACTCTCCCAATCGAGGTTTCTCATTTTGTAAAAGAATTCCTCAGAATTCTCGTAGGTTGAGAGGAGGCCGATCACATCTTCGACGTGTTCTGCTACCTGTTTATAGGCGTTAATAAGCTCTGGATTGCTATCAGCAATAATTGCCTTTTCGGGGCAAAGAGCAAAGTAAAGAGCTCCACCACCAAAAAACGGCTCTATATACGTTCCTGCATATGTGGGAATACGCGGAATAAGCTCATTTAAGAGTTGAGTCTTGCCACCAGCCCATTTTACTATCGGTTTGAGCTTTATGGGCGTGGCTGAGGAAGAGATACTGTTCGCAGTAGCAGAATCCTCAGAATACTCCATTATATCCTCAATTCCACATCCTAACCCAACACAGATCTTTTCAAGTATTTCCGTATTCACGTTTTCATTTTTGGCCAGTTTTGCAACAGAGGCGTGACTAATACCTGAAATCTCGCAAAGTTCCTTCTTTTTCATGCCCCGCTGTTTCAATAACGTCCAGAGCCTATCATATTTAATGGCCATTTGCAGCCCTCCGTTCTTGTCGGTGCCTTTCTTTGATATTATACGACAAGAGCCTGTTAAAATCAACCCAAATTCAGCGATCACTGAATTTTACGATTAAAGGCAACAACACATAATTCCGGTCTTTTTTGCATAATCAATCGTGTTTTTCGTTCCGCTGGGCTCCCCATTGAACACGGCGATCACCCGGCTGGAGTGATGCACCATCCACTCATTCCGGCGCTGGTAGGCTCCGGCATTGTATCCGGGGCAGATGTACTTCACGAGATCCGCCTGCTCCAACAACTCCTGATATGCCCGTTTCCAGTCAGAGGATCAGCAATCCTCAAAGCCCTGGAAAGGGATGGCAGCGATCAGGTGGAGAGCCGGATTGCGTTTCCGTAGCCGCACGACGATCTGGCCTGCCCAAATATCCACGCCATAGGCCATGCCCGTGATGAAGGTCGTGTACCCATCAGTGATGGCCTGCTGGATGGCGCTCTCCAGATCGGCGTTAATTTCCTTCTCAGAGCGCCGGAGCTTCTGCGGCCTGTGGCCCGTGAAGCAGCAACGATACATCCTCATTTCACTCTCCGTCATAAAAACACCCCCGGCCCATTATACTTGTAATCCGGGTATCTATCAAGTTGCATATAACTTCGATACTTCTTTGCCATATTAACACCACTCATTCTGCGGGTAGAATATACGCAGGATGGGAGGTGCTGCTATGGACGTCAACGAAAGAATCCGTGTGCTGATGAATGAGCGCGGGTGGACGACGTATCGTCTCGCCAAGGAGAGCGGTCTGTCTGATGGTACGGTCGGTAACATTTTCAGGCGTAACACCGTCCCTTCAATGGCAACGCTGGAAGCGATCTGCCGTGGGCTCAAGATCACCCTGTCGCAGTTTTTTGCGGAGGGCGATATGGTTGAGCTGACACCGGAATTGAAAGCCCTCTTTGACGATTGGGTCAACTTGACCGCCGATCAGAAGGATGCAGTGCAACTCATGATAAAGACCATGCGCCACGGATAGAGCGCAGCAACGGAAGCCCTGTAACCGGGGCTTCTTATTCTTTGCCTATTATTCATTTTTCTGTGGGATGAATTGCTCAAATTGGACGAGAAGCAGGAGCGGCTGGAGGATACCATCGAAAACCTCCGTGGCCGTTTCGGGAAAAGCGCCATCACATACGCCTGCCTGCTCGGTGACCTCAAAATGCCCGGAGATGGCCGGGACAAGGTAAAAATGCCGGGATTGATGTACTCATAACCCGTTTTATGGGACTATCATTTACCCCGGAAAAATAGTATAATATAATGTCTACTGAACAGTAGCCCATTTTTCTTTCGGCAAGAGAATAGCCAGCAGATATGTAAGCAAACGCAAAATGGTGCACTGAATCTTGCGGAGATTCAGCACCAGAGCGGACATGGCGATCACATGGGCCGCAGTCTCCCGCAGCTTTGCGGTGACCAGCCCCATGCCACATTTACGTTTCGCCAGACTGAATCTGCGCTCCACTTCCACGCGCTCGCACTCATTCCGATAGTCCTGAGCCTTGTCTCTGGTTTCCCCCTTCTTAGGCCGCCCCAGAGCTGGGCCGGAAAGACGGATTCCATGCGCCTTGCAATAGCTGAGATTCTCCCGGTTTCGGTAAATTTTGTCCGCCAAGATCCGGCTGGGGTAATGCCCCTCTCGCGCTCGGAACCGCTCTGCCATTTCCTGCAGATTTCCCGCCTCATTGTAGGCGTCAAAAGAACAGCACTCCAGCCGCGTCCATCCGTCAACGACACTGATGTCCAGTTTCGCGCCAAACTCCACCGGCTTTCCCGCTTTTCCCCGCACAATGGGCCGAACGAAGGGCTGGCTCACACTGACGATCCGGTCAGGCACACTGTGGGTACGGTTGTCGTACATGTACTTCTGCTGCTCATAGACGGCGCGGATCGTGCCCAAACGCTCCGCCTGGCGAGGGGGCAGATTTTTTCCGAGGGACAGTTTGCCATCGATGGCATTCAGGTCACGCCGGAGGTAAGTCAGCTGCTTTCCAATGGCTTTGCGGGTCATTTTCGCGGTGTGTTTACGTCATCTTGTGTATTTCAGGTAATCTTTCCGGGCGCGTTTGCGGTAGGTTCGAGGCTTCTTTCCGTCCGCGGGATCATGAAGAACATCCAAAAGCTTTTCAGCGTTTTCTCTGGCCTCATTGAGCAGAGAAACATCCTGAGAATATCGGATATTGGACGGCGCGCAGGTGGCGTCCACGATCATAGTACCGTTGTTTCCACCAGTTCCCGGCTGGCCGTCAGAATCATCGTCATCCTTGGATTCGGCTTCTTTGACCTGACGCTCCTTTGCGTCCCGCACGATCATCTCATTGATCTCACCCAGTACTTCCGGCGCCAGGCGCTTGCGGAAATACACCATCAAAGACGGGTCAAAGGGCAGCTTTTCGTCATCATAGCCAGGATACCCGCAGAAATATTGAAGATATGGGTTCTCCTGGATCTGAAGCGCGGTTTCCTCGTCAGAATAGCCATACTCCGCCTGAATGATGCAGGCTCCCAAGGCCAGACGCAGTGGCTTGGCCACATTGCCTTTCCGGTTTGTGAATAGGGCGGCGTAGCGTTTCTCGTTCTCCAGCCAGGGGATCGTCTGGGCTTTCTTTACCCAACGGTTGGCTTTCCTTCAGATTCATGCCCACCGGCTGTTTGAAATCCGCCAGGCTGATCTGTCCATTGCTGTAACGATACATAGTTGCCCTCCAGGTGCAAGGTTTTTGCTGGATTTTTGCCAGTTCTCTTGCTCCAATTATACCACGGATTGGCTTCTATGGGTTGAAATATAAGGCTTTTTCTATTATTCAGTGTACATTAATATAACTATTCATTTAGCGAGGTGAGCGCCGTGGCCGCATCCAGATCCTTTTCCGAATACGTAAAGAATAAATGCTATAACGGGCTCTTCGATGCCGCAAAGGAATACTTTGACGAGCATTGGGAAGAGATGGGTCTGTACTCGCGCCGGGTACAGCGCATCACCGATGCCGAAATCGTCGACGCTACGATCCAGCGCGTTTATGTCACGGATCGCCCCGGAAACGAGATCGCCTTCGATGTAGGGCTGGAGCTTGAAATCGCAGTGTTTGCTGCGGATCATCACAACGATTCCGAGGACACTTGCTACCAGTGGCTCCGCATCTCCTGCGAGGGTGATCTGGCGGACGGGCTGGATGACTGGCGCGTTACTAACATCTGTGTTTATCAGAAGAATAATAGCCTGCCGCCCAACTCCATGTCGGACGCGCTCGTCCCGGACATCCGCTATGATCAGCTGGAGGCGGTCGCTCATCAGTTCTTGGAGGATCATTATAAAGAAGCGCTCCAGATCCCCCGCGCTGGACAGGCTCCCGTGTATGTCGATCCCATGGTTCTTGCCGAGCGGCTGCAGCTCACCGTACAGACCGCGCATATCCGGGAGGACTCTTCTATCTTCGGTCAGATTTTCTTTGCTGACACAGACACGGAGGTGTACGATCCCCGGCAAGAGAAAATGGTCCCGGTCCACGTTGACGCCAAGACCATCGTTGCCGACCCGGAGGTTTTTCTCCTCCGCAACCTCGGTGCGCTGAATAACACGATCATCCATGAGTGCGTCCATTGGGAAAAGCACCGTAAGGTCTTCCTGCTGGAGAAGCTGTATAACGCCGACGCATCGGGCATCAGCTGCGAGGTCGTCGGCGGTGCAAAGGCTGAGATGGCGCGGCAGGCCACAGAGAAAATGGAGCAGCAGGCCAACTGGCTCACGCCCCGAATCCAGATGCCTGCAGAGCCCTTCAGGGCCAGAGCTAAGGACCTGATTTCCAAGTTCATGCGGGAAACCCATGCCGCCCACGAGATTGACGTCATGGAGATGGTGATCCAGCAGCTCGTTACGGATTTCCAAGTTTCCAAGCAGGCCGCGAAGATCCGTCTCGTGGAATTGGGCTTTGAGACTGCGGTCGGGACCTTCACCTGTGTGGACGGTCACTATGTCCGGCCCCACAGCTATAAGAAGGGCGCGATCCAGCGGAATCAGACCTTCACGATCAGCTGTCAGGATGCAGCCATACAGCGGATGATCAATCCCGCGCTCCGTTCCCTGACTGGCGGCGGCGACTACCTGTTCGTTGAAAACCACTATGTTTACAATGCTCCTCTGTATGTTGAGCGAAACGACGGCGGTCATATTCAGCTGACGGACTACGCTCGCGCCCATATGGACGAGTGCTGCCTTGTCTTTGACATGACCATAAAAGGCCCGGTCAAGGACGAGTACCACACGATCTGCTATTTGAATCGTGAGCCGGGAGCATACACCTTTGACGTTGCGTTCCATGAGGGCTTTGAGAACGCGCCGCAGGATCGGCAGGTTAAAATGCGTCAGGCGGACCGCGAGGAGGAAATCAAGATTCTCAAGCAGATGAGCGGTGACCCGGAGCAGTGTATGAAGCTCCTCCTTGACTGGAGGCACATGGATTACACAGAGCTCGGCGCGGCCATCGGCAGAGACCCCAAGACGATCAGCAGGACAGTCAAGGGTACTACGCGCCCCACGCCGGAAACAGCTGCCCTGATCTGTTTCGGTCTGAATCTGCCGCCGTCCATCAGCACGAAATTCCTTCAGGTCCTGAACTGCCCCTTAAACCCGATTGACCTGAAGCACTCGTGGATCAACGAGGCCCTCGCCGTAAAGTGGCCGGAGCCCGTGGAGGATATTCTCGACTATCTGGCACAGTACGATGTAACTTTCTAAAAAATTTTTTCAAAAATAACGGACACGCCATGTCCGTTCAAAACGGGCCTATGGCATAGGAGGAACGGATAATTGATCAGAAAACCGATTCGTGACCTCCACAGCGACCAATCTGTCCCACCCCGCGTCTTTGATGTAATTGTCGACGGGGACTGCGTGGCCTTGGAGGTTAAAGTGGATAAGAAGAAGTTTGTGACGATCCCTTGGAAGGACGTCGTGTATCAGGTGGAGGCCGCGAAGAGCACTACAAATCCATAAGGTAAGGAAACTACCGCAATCAGCCCCGTTTACAGCGTGGAGCTAACAGCCGGAGTTATCTGTAATGACGTAATCGTCAGCACAGGTAACTCCGGCTTTTTTTGTTTTTTCACCCTTTTTCGCCGGACATTACGTGTCCGGCACGGCAAAAAAAATCGGTGCTACGATAGCATCACAAATCAATATTCGAGCCTGAGTGTACAGCAGGACAAGGATACTGCATATCGCCTTCTTCCCCCTTTCGGGGAGAGGCGGATCGGTACCCTTACCTTTGTGCGCTCATTTTTGCGTAGACAGGTGCGGGGATCGATGGTCTCCGTGCCTTTCATTTTCTTGTCCTGCCCCGCTCCGGCGGAAAGGACAGGACATGAAGATCACCTACCAGTTCGCAGACGGCACCACCTCCACCTCCGAGGTCGACGAGGAGATCGGGGCCTACATCATGGACTCCCGCCGTCAGGAGGAGAACGACGACCGCCGCCACCGCTACCACAATTATTCTCTCGACGCCATCACCTACGAGGGGCCGGAGTACGGCAGGTGCGACAGGTACCTCTGCGACGGCCCTGACGAAATGGAAGAGCTCGCTCAGCGAGTCCGGGATGCCTTCACGCACCTCACGGAAACACAGCAACGCCGTCTCCTGAAGTACTCACGGGGGATGTCTCTTCACGAAATCGCCGCCGACGAGGGTGTGGATTATAGGGCGATTTTTAAATCGATTGAGTTCGCCCGAAAAAAATTTTTGAAAAACTTTTGAAAAATGGGTCATCAAAACGGCCCCCCTTTTCTCCGTAAGGCGAAGAGCGACACATCGCTCTCAGAAAGGAGGGCAACGCCCCATGAGACACAATCTTGAAGTCTCGGTATTCAAACCCGCAGACGGCGGAGTGGTCCGCTGCAGGAAGGTCGGCATCCGGGAGCGGCTGATGCGGCTGCTATTCGGTGAGATCCGCCGCATGACCATCATCATCCCCGGCGACACGGTGGACGCGCTTCGCATCTGCGAGGTCCCGGAAGGAGGCGAAGACGATGAGTCGGATTAAGCTCCTGCTGGATGTGGTCGAGGACATGCGGTCCCTCGCGGACAGCATTCAGGCGGTCGCGGAGGCAATGGCCGGGAAAGAGCCGGAGCCGGAAGCTGCGCCTGCGGCAGAGAAGCCTGCTCCCCCCAAGCCGACGATCCCGCTGGAAACGCTCCGGGCGCGGCTGGGTGAAATCAGCCGAGCGGGATACACCGAAGCGGTCCACGACCTGATCCAGAAGCACGGGGCCACCCACTTGAGCAAGGTGGACCCGAAGGAGTACGAGACCCTGCTCAAAGAAGCGGAGGCGCTGATCCATGCCACCTAATCAGCATGCGCTCCTCTCGGCCAGCTCCGCCCACCGCTGGATGAACTGTACACCGGCCCCGCGTCTGGAGATGGAGTTCGAGGATCAGAGCTTCGAGGCCGCAGCCGAAGGCACCGCCGCCCACGCGCTTGCCGAGCACAAGCTCCGCAGGGCGCTGAAGCTCCGCAGCAAGAAGCCCGTCAGCCAGTATGACTCCGACGAGATGGACGCCTGCACCGACGCCTATGTGGAGTTCGTCTTGGAGCAGCTTGCCGAGGCGAAAACCGCCTGCCCGGACCCGCAGGTGCTCATCGAGCAGAAGCTGGACTTCTCCTGCTACGTCCCGGACGGCTTCGGCACAGGCGACTGCCTGATCGTGGCCAGCCCCCGGCTCCACGTGATCGACCTGAAGTACGGGATGGGCGTCCTCGTGGATGCCTATCAGAATCCGCAGATGATGCTCTACGCCTTGGGCGCTCTCCGCATCTTCGACTGCCTGTACGACATCACCGAGGTGGCGATGACCATCTTCCAGCCCCGCCGCGAGAACGTGTCCACATGGACCATCTCCGTGGACGAGCTCCGGGAGTGGGCCGAGACCACCCTGAAGCCGAAGGCGGATCTGGCCTACAAGGGCGAAGGCGAATACGCTCCCGGCTCATGGTGCCAGTTCTGCCGAGCAGCGGTCAAGTGCCGCGCCCGTGCGGAGGCAAAGCTGGAGCTGGCCCGGTTTGAGTTCGCCCAGCCCCCGCTCCTGTCGGACGCGGAGATCGAGGAGATTCTCGGCAAGCTGGACGACCTGACCAAGTGGGCCAACGAGATCACCGCCTACGCGCAGGACGCCGCTATCAACCACGGCAAACAGTGGTCCGGCTTCAAGCTGGTGGAGTCCCGTACCAACCGCAAATACACCGACGAGGAGGCGGTCGCCCATGCCGCTGCCGAAGCCGGGTATCACGACATCTACCGCAAGACCCTCATCCCCATCACCGAGATGGAGAAGCTCATGGGCAAGCAGACCTTCAAGGAAGTCCTCGGCGGCTTGGTCATCAAGCCTGCAGGCAAGCCGACGCTCGTCCCGGCATCCGATAAGCGTCCGGCCATCATGACTATGGGTGCGAAAAACGACTTTAACGAATTCAAAGGAGATTAAACATCATGGCTAATCAGAAATCCAATACCAAGGTTGTCACTGGCGTCGTCCGCCTGTCCTACGAGCACGTTTGGGAGCCTGCCAGCGTGAACGGCTCCAAGCCCAAGTACTCCGTGTCCCTGATCATCCCGAAGAGCGACACGCAGACCATCGCCGCCATCAACGCGGCCATCGATGCCGCCATCAAGGACGGCGCTGGCAAATTCGGCGGCAAGATCCCGACCAAGGGCGCTCTGAAGCTCCCGCTCCGCGACGGTGACGCCGAGCGCGACGACGAGGCGTATCGCAACGCCTACTTTGTGAACGCCAACAGCACCACGGCCCCGCAGATCGTGGACCGCGCCGTGCAGCCCATCCTTGACCGCTCCGAGGTCTACTCCGGCTGCTATGCCCGTGTGTCCATCAACTTCTACGCCTTCAACTCCAACGGCAACAAGGGCGTGGCCTGTGGCCTTGGTAACATCCAGAAGGTCCGTGACGGCGAGCCCCTCGGCGGCAAGAGCTCCGCTGCGGATGACTTCTCCACCGATCTGGACGACGACTTCCTCGCTTAAGAAAGGAAAGGTGACGAACATGACTGTTACGACTCTTCAAGCTGTCCTCCTCACGGTAATCCTCATCATCTGGCTCTGCTTCAGCGTTACATTCCTGATCGCTGCGATCCAGAACGCCATCTACGACCGCAAGCGCGAGAAGCGTGAGCGGGAGCAGGCAGCGCGGGATCTGGAGTATCACCAGAAGCGCATGAAGGACTACAACTAAGCGACCGGGGAACGGCGGCAGGGCTCCGGCTTTGCCACCATCCTCCCCAAGAGGACGGTGACCATGAAAACTCTATCAATCGACATTGAAACCTACTCCGCCGCCAACCTCGCCAAAGCAGGTGTCTACCGCTACAGCGAGGACAGCGATTTTGAAATCCTGTTATTTGGATACTCCGTCGACGGAGGCCCCGTGAAAGTCGTTGACCTCGCTGCCGGAGAGCAGCTCCCGGACGAGGTGCTTTCTGCACTGACAGATCCCGGCGTCCAGAAGACGGCCTACAACGCACAGTTCGAGCGCGTGTGTCTCTCCCGTTACTTGGGGTACCCGACAGGGACCTATCTGGACCCGGTCTCGTGGCACTGCACGATGGTGTGGGCTGCGACCCTCGGCCTGCCCCTGTCGCTGGAGGGCGTCGGTGCCGTGCTGGGGCTGGAGAAGCAGAAGCTCAAGGAGGGCAAGGACCTGATCCGCTTCTTCTGCACCCCCGCCAAAACCCGTGACGGCGACACGTTTCGACACTATCCGACAGACGCGCCGGACAAGTGGGAGACGTTCAAAGCCTACAACCTCCGTGACGTTGAGACGGAACTGGGCATCCAGCAGCGTCTCGCCAAGTTCCCCGTGACGGATTCCGAGTGGCGCAACTATGTGCTGGATCAGCGGATCAATGACCGGGGCATCCGTCTCGACCTGCCGCTGGTCCGTCAGGCCATTGCCTGCGATGCGCAGTTCCAGCAGACGCACATGGAGCTGGCGAAGGCCGTCACCGGGCTGGACAACCCTAATTCTCCCGCGCAGCTCAAGGCATGGCTTGCCGAGAAAGGCGTGGAGGCGGAGTCCCTCTCGAAAGCGGCAGTGATTGATCTGCTGGACAGCGCCAGCGGTGAGGTGGAGCTTGCCCTGTCTCTGAGACAAGAGCTGGCCAAGTCGAGCGTGAAGAAATACGCGGCCATGCAGACAGTCGTGGGCGCAGACGGACGCGCCAGAGGGCTGATCCAGTTTTACGGCGCAGCCCGGACCGGGCGCTATGCAGGCAGGCTGATCCAAGTTCAAAATCTGCCCCAAAACCATCTGCCCGACCTCGACGCAGCACGGGCGCTCGTCCGGGACGGCCAGTTCCAGACGCTGGAGATGCTGTACGACTCTGTGCCTATGGTCCTCTCCGAGCTGATCCGCACGGCCTTTGTGCCGAAACCGGGATGCCGCTTCTTCGTGGCCGACTTCGCGGCTATCGAGGCGAGGGTCATCGCGTGGCTTGCCGGAGAGCAGTGGCGTCAGGAGGTGTTCGCCAACGGCGGCGACATTTACTGCGCCAGCGCATCGGCCATGTTCCACGTCCCCGTGGTGAAGCACGGCATCAACGGCCACCTCCGGCAGCGCGGCAAAATCGCGGAGCTGGCCCTCGGCTACGGCGGCAGCGTCGGCGCTTTGAAAGCGATGGGCGCTTTGAACTACGGGGTCGAGGAGCACGAGCTCCAGCCGCTGGTCGACGCATGGCGGCAGGCCAACCCCAACATTGTCGCCCTGTGGTGGGACGTGGATTCTGCCGCCAAAGCGTGTGTGGCAGAGAAAACCGTGACGAATTGTCACGGGATCACCTTCGAGTACAGGAGCGGCATGATGTTCGTCACGCTCCCGTCAGGCCGGAAGCTGGCCTACGTCAAGCCCAAGATCGGTGAAAACCGCTTCGGCGGCGAGGCTGTGACCTATGAGGGCAGCGGAACGCAGAAAAAGTGGCTCCGGCTGGAAACTTACGGCCCGAAGCTCGTGGAAAACATCGTGCAGGCGACGGCGCGGGACATCCTCGCGGAAGCCATGCTCCGTCTGGACGCCAAAGGATACAGGATCGTCATGCACGTCCATGACGAGGCCGTGATCGAAGCTCCCGCCGAGACGGATTTGACAGACATCTGCGTGACGATGGGCCAGCAGCCCGTGTGGGCAGACGGCCTGCTCCTCCGCGCAGACGGTTATGTCTGCGACTTTTACAAGAAAGACTGAGGTAATGAAATGAGCCCGAATTTATACAACTCCGAGGGGTACGCGGACCCCACCCCCTTTGAAGCACTGACCCGCATCGAGCGCGAGGCGCAGGCCGTGCATACCTTCCGGCCTGTCGTGTACATCTGTTCTCCGCTGGCCGGGGACGTCGCTGCCAATCAGGAAGCTGCCCGTAGATACTGCCGCTACGCCGTCGACGCCGGGTACATCCCGATTGCCCCGCATCTGTTCTTCCCGCAGTTCATGGATGAGGCCAAGGCGTCAGAACGGGATCTCGCCCTGTTCATGGACACGGTCCTGCTGACCAAGTGCGCCGAGCTGTGGGTGTTTGGCAGCACGATCTCGAAGGGTATGTCCGTTGAGATCGCCAAGGCGCAGCGCAAGGAAAAGCCGATCCGCTATTTCGACAGCAACTGCAAGGAGGTATCCCGATGAGCCAGACCTTCACCCTCTATCGCTCTGACGCCATAGGCAGGGCATCCAACTGTATGTACCCCCACGCCGTTGAGGTGACCGATCAGGATTCGCTGGCCGACGCCGTCAGGTTTGACTATGTGGCGGTGGAGTACAAAAACGGCTATCGCAATGTGGCCAACTTCGTCCGCACCACCTGTCTGGTGCTCGACTGCGACAACGACCACTCCGACGATCCCGCTGAATGGGTCACGCCGGAGCTGCTGCAGGAGGCCATGCCGGGAGTCGCCTTTGCGGTCCACTACAGCCGAAACCACAACAAGGAGAAAAACGGGAAAGCCGCCCGTCCCAAGTTCCACTGCTTTTTCCCGATCCCGGAGCTGGCGGACTCCAGCGCCTACAGCGCCATGAAGCGTCAGGTGCAGAGCATCTTCCCGTCCTTCGATCCCAACGCTCTGGACGCTGCCCGGTTTTTCTTCGGCACCCCCAAGCCGGAGGTGGAGTATTTCGACGGCGACCTGACCATTGCGGACTATCTGGCCGACTACGCCTTCGAGTCGATGGAGCTGCCCGATGCTGGCGGCACGATCCCCGAAGGGAGCCGCAACTCGACCCTTTCCCATTTCGCAGGACGGGTGCTCAAACGCTACGGCAACACCGACGAGGCGTATGAGGCGTTCCTGACAGAAGCCGCCAAATGCGATCCCCCGCTGGAGGACCATGAGCTGAAGACCATCTGGCGCAGCGCCCTCCAGTTCTATCGGAAGGTCCAGCAGCAGGACGGCTACATCGCCCCGGAGCAGTACAACACGGAATACCAGTATCGCCCGGACGATTTCACCGACGTCGGTCAGGCGCAGGTGCTCACCCGTGTGTCTGCAGGCGAGCTCCGTTACTCTCCGGCCACGGACTATATCGTCTATAACGGCGTGATTTGGGAGGAGTCCAAGCACGGCGCACAGGCGGTGGCGCAGAAACTGACTGGCCGTCAATTGGAGGAAGCGACTGCCGCAGCCGAAAAAGTGTGGGGCATTCTCTCCAAAAACGGCGCAGCCGAAGTGCTCAGTTCCGCTTCTTCTAAGAAAAAGGCCGAGTCCAAGTTCTCGAAGGAACAAGCCATCGCATACACGCAGTTCTGCAAGGCGACCGAGTATAAGGCATTTGCCCTTGACCGCCGCAGCTCCAAGAACATCACAAACACGCTCAAGGAGGCGCGGCCCATGCTGGCGATCACGCCGAGGGAGCTGGACGCGGACCCCTATCTGCTCTGTACCCCGGACGGCACCTACGATCTCCGCAAAGGCATGGCTGGCCGGACGGATCACCGCCCGGAGGACTTCATGACCAAGGTCACCGCCGTCTCGCCCAGCGGCAAGGGCGCGGACCTGTGGGCCAAGCAGCTCGATCTGCTGTTCTGCGGCGACCGGGAGCTGATCGATTACGCCCAGCTCATAGCCGGGACCGCCTGCGTCGGCAAGATGATGATCGAGCAGATGATCATCGCCTACGGCTGCGGTGCCAACGGCAAATCCACCTTCTGGAACACGCTGGCCCGTGTGCTCGGCACCTACAGCGGCAACATGAGCTCCGACGCCCTGACGACGGGTACCAAGCGAAATGTGAAGCCGGAGATGGCGGAGCTGAAGGGCAAGCGGCTGGTGATCGCCGCCGAGTTGGAGGAAGGCACCCGCATGAACACGTCCACGGTCAAGCAGCTCTCCTCCACGGACGAGGTGTATGCGGAGAAGAAGTATAAGGACCCGTTCAGCTTCATCCCCAGCCATATGCTCGTCCTGTACACCAACCATCTCCCGAAGGTCGGAGCCATCGACGCAGGCACGTGGCGGCGGCTGATCGTTGTGCCGTTCAACGCCCGGATCGTGGGAAAAAGCGACATCAAGAACTACGCCGACTACCTCTTCCAGAACGCAGGCGAGGCGGTCCTCGCATGGATCATCGAAGGGGCCAAGCGCGTGATCGATCTGGATTTCAAGTTCCCGCTGCCCAAAGTCGTACAGGAGGCCACCGCCAAATATCGGGAGGAGAACGACTGGCTCAACCACTTCCTGACAGAGTGCTGTGAGGTCGATCCGTCCTACTCGGCCCGGTCCGGCGAGGTGTATCAGACGTATCGGTCCTACTGCAACGAGACGGGCGACTACTTCCGCAGCACGGCTGAATTCTATACCGCTCTGGAAACCGAGGGCTTCACACGCAGGCGCACCAGATCCGGCAACCTGATCACGGGCTTCCGGCTCAAAAACCGCGATTTTACTACGGTTTCCGGCTTTGACGACTTTCTGAAATAAGCGGGGTGTGGAGGTCGTGAATGTTAAATCTAAAAGTTCCTTTAAGGAATATGAAAAATAAAACCTATAAGAAAAGATACGGAATTAACCTTCATGACCTCCACCACTCAGGCAGAAACCCTTTATGGAGGAACTATGGCAGCAGAAAAAACAATCGAACAGAAACTGGTCCGGGCAGTAAAGATGATGGGCGGTCTGGCTCCGAAGTTTGTGAGTCCGGGACTCGATGGCGTTCCCGACAGGATCATCCTTCTTCCCGGAGGAAAGCTGGCCTTTGCAGAACTTAAGGCTGATGGGAAAAAGCTCAGGCCGCTGCAGGTGCGGCGAAAAAGGCAGTTAGAAGCACTTGGCTTTTCGGTGTACTGCATTGACGGTGCGGATCAGATCGGAGGTGTCCTCGGTGAAATACAGTCCTCATGAATATCAGACCTATGCCACGAATTTCATCCTGACGCACCCGGGCTCCGCCGTTCTGCTGGACATGGGTCTTGGCAAGAGCGTCATTACCCTGACCGCCATTTTCGACCTGTGCCTTGACAGCTTCCTGATCCGCAAGGTGCTGGTCATCGCCCCGCTCCGTGTGGCGCGGGACACGTGGCCAGCGGAGATCCGCAAGTGGGATCACCTGCGCGGCCTGACCTTCTCCGTGGCGGTCGGCACGGAGCCGGAGCGGAAAGCGGCTCTGATGCAGGACGCCGCCGTGTACATCATCAACCGCGAAAACGTCCAGTGGCTCGTCGAGGACAGCGGCCTGCCCTTCGACTACGACATGGTGGTCGTCGACGAGCTGTCGAGCTTCAAAAGCTATCAGGCTAAGCGCTTCCGGGCACTCCTGAAAGTGCGACCCGGCATCCGGCGCATCGTCGGATTGACAGGGACCCCCAGCAGCAACGGCCTGATGGACCTGTGGGCCGAATATCGGCTCCTCGATCTCGGCCAGCGGCTCGGCAGGTACATCACCCATTACCGCAATCGCTTCTTTGCCCCGGACAAGCGGAACGGCACCATCGTGTACTCGTACAAGCCGCTCCCCGGCGCGGAGGAAGCCATATACGACGCCATCTCGGATATCACGATCAGCATGAAGGCGGCAGATCACCTGCAGATGCCGGAATGCGTGTACAGCGAAGCGACTGTGGAGCTCTCCGATGACGAGCTGGAATCTTACACGACTCTGCAGAAAGAGCTGGTCGTTTCCTTGGGCGGCGAAGAGATTGATGCCGTGAACGCCGCGTCTCTGGCCAACAAGCTCTGCCAGATGGCAAACGGGGCCGTATACGCCGAGGGCAAGAAAGTGATCCCGCTCCACGAGCGGAAGCTGGATATGCTGGAGGACCTGCTCGAAGCCGCCAACGGCAAACCCGTCCTTGTGGCGTACTGGTTCAAACATGATCTTGACCGTATCACACAGCGTCTTCACAAGCTCCGCGTTCCCTTCGCCCTTGCGGACAAGCCCGACAGCATAGAGCGCTGGAATCGCGGCGAGCTCCCCGTGATGCTGATCCACCCGGCGTCTGCCGGACACGGCCTGAATCTCCAGAGCGGCGGCTGCACCCTCGTGTGGTACGGCCTGACATGGTCGCTGGAGCTGTATCAGCAGACCAACGCCCGTCTCTGGCGGCAGGGGCAGAAGAACACAGTGGTCATCCATCACATCATCGCCCACGGTACGATTGATGAACGGATCATGCTGGCGCTCCGGCAGAAAGACAAAACACAGACCGCTCTCATGGACGCGGTCAAGGCGACTCTGGAGGTGTGACGATGGACCCCTATCACGAATTGGCAAACGCCGTAATCATGCAGGCGGTGAAGGATTACCGCACGGCGCTTAAGCATTATTTCCTGCGGCCCCAGCGCAAAGAGTATCAGCAGGATGTGGCGGAGCTGGAACGCTTCTTCACCTCCGAGTGGTTTCAGGCCCTCACCGATCTGGACGGGCCGTCCCTGATGAGCCGGGTCCGCAGCATGGTCAGAATGGAGGTGTCAGCATGACCGCACAGGAATACTTCAATCAGGCGTACCGTCTGGATCAGCGCATCAACAGCAAGATCGAGCAGCTCCGCACCCTTAACGAGCTGGCGCTCAAGGCGACGGCCACATACACCGGGATGCCCCACAGCCCCAACAAGGGATCGCAGACGATGGCGAATACTGTGGATCGCATCATCGACCTGCAGGATGAGATCAACCGGGACATTGACGAGCTGGTGGATCTGAAAGCGGAGATCCGCACGGTGATCGATACCGTGGCAAACACAGACCTGCGGCTCATTTTGGAGGAACGGTATCTCAACTGGAAGTCGTGGGAACAGATCGCGGTGTCGCTGGGGTACAATCTGCGCTACCTGCACAGACTCCACAGGCAGGCGCTGGAAGCGGCAAAAATCCCGCTCTCCTGAAAGAAGCCACTAAAAGACACTATTTGTGCCTGCCGTAATGTGGTAGTATTAAACTGCGAAAAGAATATGGAACGGCCTTCACGGGAAATCCTGTGAGGGCTTTTCTTATGCCAGAAACGGAGGTGGCCGGATGAGCTATCGAAAAGCAACCTACCTTGAGCAGTGCTGGTACATCCTCCGCTTCTGGCTCCGCGAGAAGATCAGGAAGGACGATCCCCATGCCAAGAAAACCGAAGCGTCCGTGCGCGTATCCCGGATGCCCGAATCTGACAGATAAACTGTACTGCCCGGAGCACGAGAAAACAGCGCGGCAGCAGTACGACAAATACCAGCGCCGCCCGGACGTCAACAAAAAGTATGGTCGGGCGTGGAAACGCATCCGTGACCGCTACGCTGCGGAGCACCCGCTCTGCGAGAAGTGTCTGGAGGAGGGTCGCGTGACCCTGACGGAAGAGATCCATCATATCCTCCCGGTATCCCGTGGCGGCACACACGACCGCGCAAACCTTATGGCCCTTTGCCGCTCCTGCCACAACAAAATCCATCTGGAGATGGGAGATCGGCACACCCACGGCTGACCCGGCAGGGCGGTCAAAATCTCTACGGCCCCGGCCACCGGGCAACGGCCCGGGGGCACGTGCGCGCAAAAAGCAAAATCAAAAGGGTAATTAAAGGGTCCGGGCGCTGTCCTGCTGGTTTTCTGCTTCGGTGTCGTAGTCGAAACGGCCGCCGAGAAATGAAAAGAGATCCTGCCCTTCATACTTTTTGAAGATGCTGTAAATACTTCGGAACTCTTCGATTGTAATAGCGTGATTTCCTATCGGCTTTACAAGAGCGACACCAGGCATTCCGTATGCGTATTGTTTTCGCGTCAGATTGACGTGAATCCACCAGCACCCGTAATTGCCATGATGGTGTGCAAGTTTGAATCCTTCGCTGCGAAGCCAGGCGAGGAACGGTGCGTCACAGTCTTCAAAAGACCTGTCGCAAATCAGGAACGCTTCGGTTTTACCTTGGTAGATTTTAAGAGTCTCTTCTTCCATGAGAGTTTCCTCCGAAATTTTACTCATAAAGAAAAGACCCATCGTCCGATGAGTCTTGAAAGATACTGTATGACCCATCGTTCAGCCTTTAGCACCTTACCACCCGGCAGGTTGCTGTGCGGTCACAGGGGCTGTCCCTCGCGCACTCTTTATGGCAAAAGTATTGTACCACGGAATCGATGAAAAAACAAGATATTCCTCTGAAATGAGTAGCATTGGAGGTGAGAAAGTGCCAACAAAATCGAACAACACAGGCGGGCGCGGCGGTGCGAGACCCGGTGCGGGAAGGAAAAAATCCGCAGTCAAGGACAAAGCCGAAAACGGGAATCCCAGCGGCAGAAAACTTGAAGTGCTGGACATTCCCGAAGTCGAGGGTGTTGCTATGCCGAAGCCCCATGATTTCCTGTCTGCCGAGCAGCGGGACGGCAGCGTCTTGCAGGCACAGGAAATCTACACAGAAACCTGGCAGTGGCTCAAAGGCATCGGCTGCGCCGCAAAGGTATCGCCGCAGCTTTTGGAGCGCTACGCCATGTGTTCCGCCCGTTGGGTGCAGTGCGAGGAGATGACCAACCGTATGGGCTTCCTCTCCAAGCACCCCACCACAGGGAAGCCAATCCCGTCTCCGTTCATCAACATCGGTATCAACTACATGAACCAGGCGGTACGGCTCTGGAATGAGATTTTCCAAATCGTAAAAGAAAACTGCAGCACGGAATACGGAGAGTCAACGCCGCAGGATGATCTGATGGAGCGCCTGCTCCGTGCAAGAAAGGGATAACACCATGTTTGAAAAAGTGAATCCGTGCCACCCGGACAAGGTGGCGGACAGAATTGCCGGTGCGCTTGTTGACCTGGCATACAAGAAAGCAGAAAATCCCCGCATTGCCGTGGAAGTCCTCATCGGCCACGGTGTGTGCCACATCATTGCGGAGACTTCCGTCAAGCTGGACGAGACAGATGTGACTGTTGCCGTCCGCCGCATTGCCGGAAATCTCACCGTGGACTATGCGGAAGTGCCGCAGGACGGTCACCTCGCCAATAACCAGGCAGATGGCGTCCGCTGCGGCGATAACGGCATCTTCAAAGGAATGCCCGTGACCGGGGAGCAAAAAGCACTGTCCAAAATCGCAAGGGACATCTTCAAGGTGTATCCCCATGACGGCAAATACATTCTGGACGGTGACCGGCTTATTCTCTGTCAGAGTAACGCCAGTACACAGCGTTTGCGTGAGATTTATCCCAATGCCGAAATCAATCCCCTTGGAGATTGGACCGGCGGCACGGATGTGGACACCGGCGCAACCAACCGCAAGCTCGGCTCAGATATGGCCGACTCGGTGACCGGCGGCGGTCTGCACGGCAAGGATCTGTCCAAGGCAGATGTGTCCGTCAATATCTACGCTTTCCTCAAATCCCAGAAAACCGGCAAACCTGTGACGCTCTGCTGCGCCATCGGTGACAACACCGTTGACGGCAGACCGTATGAGGAGATCGTGGAGATCGCCCGTAACTATATCCGCTCTGTCGGCGGCTTTGAGAAGTTTGCGGAATGGGGGCTGGTCTGATGAAAACAACGACCGAAATGCAGCTCGTTCCCATTACGAAGCTGGTGCCGTATGTCAACAACGCCCGGACACACAGCCCGGAGCAGATCAATAAGCTCCGCTCCTCGCTCCGTGAGTTCGGTTTTATCAATCCTGTCA
>OOBZ01000779.1_pt1 | contig 23926 bp, 22 predicted proteins | sample 1671601 | NCBI WGS metagenome assembly OOBZ01 (sample SAMN06348173, study PRJEB24527) | human gut metagenome | biome: human gut; feature: ankylosing spondylitis patient; material: feces | host: Homo sapiens | place: China | collected 2015-10
AACCAGCCGAGAGGTGACGATGATATGGCGTACAGCATCGATCCCATTCAGGACAGCTGCTACCCCGGCACAACGGTGCTGGTGAACAAACTGCATATCCACGACGAGGCCGCGCCGTATGTGTCGGGCGGATAGCAAAGTCCTATGTAGAATAAGGTGCAGTCTCCAAAAGGAGGCTGCACCTTATCGGTTTTATGCAGAAAGTTTGAATTGCTGCGGATTTTGACGGATTTCTCCTCCATTGCCGCCTGCATTTCCTTTTTCACAAGGAATATGAACAGTCCCATGGCGGTGAAGTAAGTATCTCCTTTGATCTATTTGCTTTCCTTATCCCTATGGCTTGGATGCTTCGTCCACTTGCGGAAATGGTCCGTTTCAGTTTTGCACCTCGGGCTGTCGTGCAGCGGCGCATAAACCCCAACCCCCGCGCACCGATATAGTCACCACTGCTATTCAGCACAACGTAGCATTCCTTGTCTCTTAGCAGGCGGCTGATGCTGCCCGTCTAAGGTGGAGCATCCATAAACTGTTCCTAAAATGCATCCGAACTCCCGCTCGCTCCAGTTCACCGCACATATTCCACAAGCGGAATAGCGGCTTTCTCATGTCCAGATCAAAAAAGTAAACGGGTCTGTCTCCCAGCGCAGCAAGTGCAAATTCCATGGAAAGATCGCTTTTCCCACAGCCCACTTCGCCAAGGAGGACGAAATCCTTTGCCCCCGCAGCTCATCCTTCAGCAGAAATATTATTCTATGCCTCTTGCTCAGATTACAGGGCCGAGCGTATAAATGTCGATTGAGCTGTGGTATCCGAGCGTCTCATTCTTTGTCTGCCGGCCGGAAAGCAGCGCAAGCACTGCCGCATAAGCCTCCTCACCGACTTCCTCAATGCTGCGTTCGCCTGTGATGATGCGTCCGGCATTGAGGTCCATATCGTGCTGCATTCGCTCGTAAGTGTTCGGATTGCCGCAGATCTTCAGCACCGGCATAGTCGGGAAGCCCTGTGGAGCGCCGCGTCCAGTGGAAAACAACATAAACTGCGCCCCTGTTGCAGCCATACCTGTAAGGATCTCAGGCTCACGCCCCGGTGTGTCCTTGATCCACAGCCCCTTTCGCTCACCGATCCGTTCAGGGTATTCCAGTACCCCTTGAATCGGGCGCGTACCACTCTTAACAATGGCGCCGAGGCTCTTTTCCTCAATGCTGGAAAGACCGCCTGCAATGTTGCCGGGCGTAGGCTGACCCTTGCGCATGTCGCAGCCAAGGCTGCGGGCGCGCTTTTCCATGCGGTCAACAATGTCAAGTATCTTTTGTCCCACCTCCAGCGTAACGGCACGCCGCGCAAGCAGATGCTCTCCGCCCAGGAATTCCGTTGTCTCTCCGAAGACGACCGTGGCTCCAAGGTCAACCAGCTTGTCCGCCACATAGCCGATAACGCAGTTTGATGCCATGCCGGACGTGGTATCCGACGCACCGCACTTGATTGACATGGTAACACGGCTGATGTCCACCGCCTGCCGCTGCATACCGGATATCTCCATCACCAGCTCCTGCGCCGCATCGATACCGGCCTTAATAGCCGCGCTTACGCCGCCAAGCTCCTGGATGCGGATGATTTCCACAGGCTTGCCAGTAGCACGAATCATCTCATAGAGCCGCTCGGTATCTGTGCCCTCGCAGCCAAGACTGACAATCAACGCAGCCCCCACATTAGGGCTGCAGCCCAGCGAGATCAACGTCTCGGTGACGCGGTCGAGATCAGGCGGCAGCTGGCAGCAGCCCTGATGATGGAAGAATCCGACCGTTCCTGTCACCTGACGGACAATGGCGGAAGCCACGTCACCTGCGCACGTCACGCTCGGGATCACTGCGACATGGTTGCGGCAGCCAACCTGCCCGTCCGCACGAACATATCCCATAAAATGATCGCTCATTTTTCACCGTTCCTTTCCGGAAGATCGCCGCGGCCACGCATGCTGTCCAGGTTATGGACGTGGACATACTCGCCTTTGCGGATATCCTGCGTCGCAATGCCGATTTCCTCGCCGTACTTGCAGATAATCTCACCTTTGCCTATCTCTCTGACAGCGATTTTATGGCCATACGGTACATTCCCAATCACTGTGATCGGCTCGCTTCTGCCTTTTTCGTCGCGCAGCGCCACGATCGACCCATCGATGACATCATCGGCAAAAATCGTCGCAACGTTATCCTTGCTATTCACCTTCAGTGCAATCTTCTGCTCCATTTTTTCTCCTATCCGACCGCCAGCACGGCAACGCCGTCTGGGATCACAACCACGCGTGCCGCCGCGCCGACAATCTGGCGGGCCCTCGCCAACGCCTCATCCGGTGTCTTGGCCGGAATCATGTTCACACTGCGCACCTGCTGTTCCGTCAGTCCGTCCGTGACCAAAATGACAGTATGCTTTTTGAGAATACGCGCATAAATCTGTGCGCACCACTGTTCGGGAATCGTTTCGCGCGGCGGAATTTTGGAAAGGTATTCTGTAATTTCATCCGGCGCGCCAAGTGTGATGAGCTTTTCAAAATGCTCACCGCCAATGCCATCACAACAGGAGCAACACATAATAATTACCCCGCCTTCGCGGCAGCATGCCTCCGCCGTGGCTACGGCCTTGGGTGACTGATAGAGGTTTTGATCGAGTGGATAGCCGCCATTTGAAGTGACAACAATATCTCCCTCAACGGCCGGACACTGTGACCAGCGACGGATAAATGCAACTCCTTCCTCGTGGGCCTGCTCAAGATCTCCCGCAAAAGCCGCAATAATCTGTTTCTTTTCTCCAAGCGCCACATTGAGGATGAATTGTACATTTACACGCCGCGCAGCCTCCACCATATCCTTATGAATGGGATTGCCGTCAAGCACACCAGTTTTCGCATTTGGGCTGGAGATTGCGCGGAATGAGTGGTTCTCATTCACCGTCTTTTCCGAGCATATACCAGGCAGAATGCTCTTGCGCCCACCGGAAAAGCCGGCAAAAAAGTGCGGCTCAATGAACCCTTCCGTCACCAGCAGATCGCATTCCGCAGCTATGCGGTTCACACAGAACTCCGCACCCGAGGGCAGCGTACCGAGTGAGACAAAGTCCTCCTCACAGAAAGCGTCATTAACAGCAATTTTCTCGTGATCGACGATCTCATCGCCAAACATCCGCCGCTGTTCCTCCTCCGTTGTCGCACGGTGAAGACCAGTCGCAATCAAGATCGTGATATCCGCATCCGGATTCCCCTCACGGATCTCCGCGAGCAGAATCGGCAGCGTTATCCTGCTGGGTACGGCGCGCGTGTGATCGCTCGTCACGATCACAACGTTTTGCTTTCCAGCGGCAAGCTCACGCAGGCGCTTTGTTCCGAACGGCTCAGCCAGCGCGCCGCGAACCAGTTCCTGCTCGTCCGCCTTCGGTTCATAGGAATGCATGCGCGCCTGCATCAGCGCCTCAAGACGATTCTCCTCAATATGAAGTGGAAGCGCCGTTCTGCCGTAAGGCAGCAGTATTTCTTTCATTTTCGTTTCTCCTGACAGCTGCAATGCGGCAGCCCCGGCCTATCAGTACAGGCCCGGTCTGCCGCATCGGCGCAATTACTTCTGCGGAACGAAGCCCTCGCGATTGGCCCAGTACACAGGGGGTTTTCCATCAAGCATTGTGCGGCAGATTTCCTGTACGCAGTTGTTGCCGGAACGTTCCAACGATTCCTCCGAAAATGCCATTGCATGCGGCGTGTTGATAAAGTTATCCAACTCCAGCAGCTTCTGTCCGTCCGGATGCTCACTATAATCCACGTCTGCTGCGGCGCCAGCCAGATGACCGCTTTTAAGCGCATCGTAAAGATCGTCGTTATTAACAAGCACATTGCGCGCGGTATTGACAAAATAGGAGCCGTCCTTCATCAGGTCAAAGTGGTACTTATTAATCATGCCCTTATACTTCGGCTCACCGGGAATGTGCAGCGACACAACATCGGATACCTTGAACACCTCGTCCATAGAATCGAGCATGTGAATATAATAGGGCACCGTATCATCGTGCGTGCGTTTGTAGCCCACTATCTTACAGCCCATGCCGTAATACATCTTTTCCGCATACGCGCGAGCAATGTTGCCAACACCCAAAAGACCTATCGTCGCGCCTTCCAGTTCCATGCGCATACGAGGGCGAATGCCCTTCGGCGTGCGGACACCCTTATCATACTGGCAGATGTTGCACGTCATCGCCATCGTCAACGCCGCGCAGCCTTCAGCAACAGTGCGATAGTTGCCATAGGGAGAATAGGACACATAGATGCCGCGCTTGGCAGCATCCTCGCACACGATATGATCCTGATAGCCCACACCGTGTACCATCACCATCTTCAGGTGCTTCGCCGTGGCAAGCAGTTCATCTCCAAAAAAGTGGACACGCGCGATAATAACGTCTGCCTCCGGCACATATTTCTTCAGATCCTCCGGCGAGCCCTCACCCGTACCGATAAATTCAAATCCCTTTTCTTTCAGCGCGCGCATGCCGCTGTCACAGATCGGCTTCGGCGCATAAATCTTATAGCCCATAGATTTCTTCTCCTCCTTATTCCTTGTCGATCACCGCTGCGGTCGCATCCACCTCAACAGCATAGGGGCCAAGTTCGACCACGCGCGCTGTGCGCGGGGGATACGGCTCGGGGATGTATTCTGCATAGATTTTATTGAGCAGCGGAAACTGACTTTCGTCCGTCAGATAGACGTTGACGCGCAGCAAATGCGCAAGATCGCTGCCGCCCGCCTCGACGACCGCTTTCACATTTTTCAGCGCCTGACGAAGCTGCGGTTCAAATTCCGAAGATGGCGTCTCACCCGTAGCAGGGTCAAGCCCCAGTTGCCCGGCGACATAGACCACGCCATTGTGCACACAACCCTGCGAATACGCGCCTTTGGGTTCAGGCGCATTAGATGTACGAATCGTTTCCATATCATTTTCCTCCTTAGCTGAGTGAATTCACGGCTTTTTCAAGGCGCTCCATCGCTTCTCGGAGCATGGTTTTGGGAAATGCATAGGCCATGCGTACAAATCCCCTGCCGTTGCCGTCGGCATAATACTCGCTGCCATCAGAAAGCATGATGCCGGTCTCGTTCAGGAACTTCATTAGCTTCTGTTGGTTTTCAAAGCCAAGGCCATTGCAATCAAGCCAACAAACAAAGCATGCGTCAGGCCGGATCATTTTGATCTTCGGGATACGGGTATGAAAGAAATCCTCGACATAGCGCATATTTTCCTCTACATATGTGCGGACTGCCGCAACATAGTCATCACAGCGCCCGTCATAACACGCCTCAAATGCTGCAACTCCGGTAATCGTACGGCTGATACCCTTCACAGCGAGAATGCGCTTATTGACCGCCGCGTGGATCTCATCGTTCGGAATGATGATCGCACCCGTGCGGAAGCCTGCCACATTGAACGTCTTGCTCGGATTGATGACAACGGCGCTGTGCATTCTTGCATGCTCGCTGACGGCCGGATACGAGATGTGGCGTCCACGGAACACAAAGTCCGCGTGAACCTCGTCCACAATGACAAACACCCCATATTTTTCCGCCAATGCGTCGATCCTTGCAAGCTCCTCCGCCGTGCAGCTTTTGCCGGTTGGATTGTGCGGATCACAAAGGATGAAGGCCTTGACCGCCGGATCACTGAACTTGCGTTCCATATCTCCCCAGTCAAACGTCACCTCTTCCGGTGTAATATTCAGCATGGACTCAACAAGCACGCGGTCATTCATCTCAACCGTAGAGCGGAACGGAGAGTAGGCCGGGGAATTGATGAGCACCTTGTCTCCCACTGCGGTAACAGCCTGAATCGCAAACGCAATACCAGGCACGATACCTCCGACAAATTCGATCCATTTCGGGTCGCAGTCCCAACCGTGCTGACGCTTCATATAACCGGCGGCAGCGTTAACAAAATCGTCTGTAAAGTACGGATAGCCGTAAATCGGCCAGTCCGCCACATCATGGATTACTTTACGCACAGGTGCAGGGCACTCAAAATGCGTTTCCGCACCGTTCATCGGAATGGCACCGGGCTTGAGCGTCCGAAAGTCCCATGTCTTTGAGCGCTCTTTCGTCCTGTCAAGCACCTTATCAAAATCATACGTTGCATTCATTGTAGCTCACTCCATCTCCAGCACGTAGACATTTAATGCGCGGAGTACCGTCGCACCGCGAAAACCGCCGCCAATAACAGTCCCATCTGTGTGAGAACACGTCATGTGGATGTGGACAATGTAATCCGACGGGGTATCAGCGATCTGGCAGGGCAGCCCCTGAGGAGCGTCTTCCTTGCGGGTGATCTCTCCCATAAAGCTTGTGACTTCGCAAAGCTGGTTGTATGTGGTCGTCTGGAGTTTCGGTGGATTATCATGCGTTATAGGATTATTGATTGTCACGTCGTAAATAGAACCCACCGCCGCAACAATCACACCACCTTTCCACTTTTTGTCCATCAGGTATTCATGAATGCCCGCTACGACATTCTGGTCCTTTTTCAATTCGATTATATGAAGCTTCGGCATGTTATTACCCTTTCTCTTATTTCTTGCTTGCTGCATTTGGCTCGACTACTGCTGCATAACCGTGCCCGCCTCGCATATTGCACACAATCTACAATATACATTGTATTTTAGCATGCGGACAGCGCCTTGTCAACCGCCTTAAAGGGAAATCTCCAATATTTGTACCATTTTTTCTTTTAAAGAAAACCCAGTTTTTTTACTAAAAATGGTTTTACTTTTTTTGGTTATCTGTTATAATATATAATCTATTCTGCCACACTTTAGAGAAAAGGAATGTATAAATATGCGTGAGGCAAAAATCGTCACCGACTCCATAAAGGATCAGATCTATCAAATTCTGAAGGAGGACATCCTCACCGGAGAGCTGCGTTCTGGCGAGCAACTTGTCGAGCAGACCATTGCTGCCCGTTTCAACACAAGCCGTTCCCCTGTCCGTGAAGCAATTAAACAACTTACAGGTGACGGGCTTGTCATCAACATCACAAACAAGGGCACTTTTGTCAAAACTCCCACGATTGCCGAGCTGCACGATATCCAAGAAATGCGGCAAGTACTCGAGGTCTTTGCAGTAAAGAAAACAATCCAGCACCTCAGCGACAGCGCCAAGTCCGAGCTGATGCGCCTGCGCCAGCGCATCATCGACAGCCGCGACCTGCACGACCCAAATCTCTATTTGGATTTGGAGCGCTCTACTTGGATCGCTATTATCCGCATGACTAACAATTCCTATGTCATAGATACATATTGCAAGCTCTACGCTATTGTGACAAACTTCAGTAAAAGCGTCATTCCTCATATGGAACCCTCCTTCGAGCATTCCGTGGAAGAACGCATCGCCATCATCGATGCACTGTTGGGCGGTGACACAGACACCGCCGTTAACATTACCGAGCGCCATCTGCAAAACAGCACCCGTATCCTCTGCGAGGCACTGACGCATCTGCAAAGCGCAAAAAAGTAAGAAGAGGCTGTCTCAAAATAGCATTTTCTAAAGATTAGCCCAACAAAAAATCGTGAAAATTCGATAAAAACCGGATTTTCACGACTTTTTCTAACATTTGATGAGGGCTATTCTCTTGCGATTTGTATTTTGAGACAGCCCCCTTTATTCAGATATCAAAGGTCATCTCGTCCAACGTGCGCGGAAATTCTGTCACATTCTCCATTCCGTTTGCCGTAACGACGATCGTATCAGAATGGCGGAAGCCGCCGACACCGGGGATATAGATTCCGGGTTCAACGGTAAAAACCATATTCTCCTGCAGGACGATCTCCGTATTGTAGCTCAAATAAGGCTCTTCATGTCGTCCCAAGCCCTGCCCGTGTCCGATGCGGTGGATTGCATAGTCGCCGTAGCCATACTTGCGCAGCACATCGCGTCCCGCCTTGTCAAGCTCCGCCGCGCGGACACCCGGACGCACCATGTCGAACACCGTCTGCTGTGCTTCGACCATGGCACAGAACGCGCGCTTGGCATCTTCGTGGGGCTTGCCGATAAAAAACGTTCTTTCAAGCTCGGCATGGTATCCATTAATCGCCGGCTTGCGCACGTGGATGACCATATCTCCTCTTTCCAGCCTGCGGCACGAGGAAAATACATGTGGCATGATCGTGCGCTCCACACCGGAGGGTGTGATGCACGAGGGGGATGAGAAATCATATGGGTAATTATCATCCAGCAACTCATAGAGAGCGCGCGTACCATACTGCTCGATTTCCATTTCACTGATGCCCGCATGCGCATGCTCAAGCGTCTTAGCGAAGGCCAGACGGCACAATCTGCCGCCTTCCTGAATACAGTCGAGCTCCTGCCTATCTTTAATATAACGCATCGTACTGAGCTTTTCCGAAACATTTGACAGCTTGTAGCCCATATCCTGCATCATGTGCTCCACGCTCATAGAGAGACTTCGAAACTCTACGCCAACGCGCTCTCCTGACGGCAGAATGCGACGAAGGTGGTCAAAGGGCGATGTCGCAATGCTGGCCTTTTCCGGATGCTCATAATAAACACGAAGATGCTCTACGCCGGTGGAGGTCACGTCAGCATGAGCCTCTTCAAGCGCTGGGATGATGAGATATGTCGTCTCAGCTGTGATGACAAAGAAAATGGGACGCGAATAAGTAATCGCCTGAAAGCCGCTCATGTACTGCATATTTTCGGGACTCATCAGTACACAAGCATCCAGTGCGTTTTCCTGCATATATCTGCGCAGTGCGCAGATGCGTTTGGATGTATCCATGTTGTTTTCCTCCATTAAGGGAAAGTGCGCCGCTCTTGCGGCGCACTTTTTGGTTTGTTACATAAGGAGATTGGCGCCGGGACCGATGGGAATACCCAGGCCGAACCAAATTGCCGCCACAACAGACCACACGATCAGGAACGCGATAGAATACGGCAGGAGCGTGGCAACATAAGTACCGATGCCGCTGTCTTTCTTATAGCGCTGCATGAACATGATAATAACGGGCAGAAAGCTATTGAGCGGGGTAACGCCATTGGTGCAGCTATCACCAATGCGGTAGGCAAGCTGCGTCAGCTCAGGAGCAATGCCAAGCTGCATGAACATGGGAACAAACACCGGCGCAAAAACATACCATTTCGCGGTAGCGGAGTTCATAAAGATGTTGAGCAGGGCAGTGATGAAGATAAAGATCAGCAGCAGAACAACATAGTTGATGTTCAGCTTGCTCAGAGCGGCAGCGCCCTTAAACGCAAGGATCTTATCCAGATTGGTCTTGCCGAACCATTTCATGAACTGGCCCGCAGTGATGGCCACAGCGAAAACGGAAGCAAGGGAGCCAAAAGACTTGTATATCTGACCGACCACATCGCGCTCGCTCTTAAATGTGCCGACTTTAAAGCCGTAAATCAAAGACGGGATAAGAAACAGCAGCGAGAGAATGGGGATCAGCGCGCTCATGAGCAGAGAACCGTTGATGAGACTGCCGGTCTCAGCATTGCGGAAGATGGAATTCTGAGGGATGCAGAGTACAACAAGCAGAACTACCAACGCGAGCAGCACGAGCATGGAGGTCTTGAACGCCTTTTCTTCTTCAGTGGTGAGATCTACGAGCTGATAGTTCTCAAGATTCTCGCCAGCCATGGAGGGATCATACTCGCCGAGCATCGGCTCAATAATCTTGGTGGTGACAAATGTGCTCACCAGTGCCAGCAGGAAGGAGGACGCGACAAGGAAATAGTAGTTCGCCATCGGAGTCACTTCGTAGCCGGGCATCAGGATACGGGCAGCCTCCTGCGTGATAGAGGAAAGGACCGCATCCGTATCAGTAACAAGCAGGTTGGCAGAATAGCCGCTGGTGATGGCTGCAAGAACACCCATCATACCGGCAATAGGATGTCTGCCGTAGTTAAGAAAAATGATTGCCGCGATGGGGCAAAGGACGAGCGTAGCCGAAGAGGACGCAAGGTTGCCGCAAACGCCAATGAGCATCAGAATTGGGATAAGAAGCTTCGCCGGAGCGTGCTTAACAACTTTACGCAGGGCAACGGCGATCAGTCCGGAACCATCGGCCATGCCGATGCCAAGGAACATAACCAGCATAACGCCAAGGGGAGAATAGCTGATAACGTTGCTGACGAAATTATTGAGCATGTAGGAAATACCATCTCTGCTCAGGAGATTGTAAACGCCGATGGTCGCAATACTGACCGTGCCGGTCGCCTTGTCATACATCTCGCCCGTTGCGCTCCAGCCGCACAGTGAACCGATTGCGGAGAGAAGAACAACGATCAGGCAAAGAATCCCGAACAAAGTCATCGGCTGCACCATTTTGTTGCCGACACGTTCGATTGCGCCAAAGGCCTTGCTGTTTCTCAGCTTTTGGCCTCTCAGTTCTGCATTGCTACTCATGTATTTCGCAAAAAGATATTTGTGAATATCTTTCCGCATTCAACTCCTTTCGCTGAAAAATTCTTTTCGGTTGTTTTCGGTTAATTGGGTGGAAAATGTGCGTTATTGTCGCTGTTGCTGGGAATCTGTAAAGAGATTGGAGTGCTTCTTGCGGGTTTCGTATTGTATACAATATGCAGCATGCAATTAAAATAGCATATCTTTTCGATTCTGTCAAGCGCTTTTGCAAAACTGTTTTTACAAAATGTTCACAATATTTTCGCAGTGCAAATCCGCTGTACAAATCCAGGCACCACCGCTCTTCCTGCTCTTTCCTTTGTTCCAGCTTTCAAAGAATCCTGAATCCTGCTTGACAAATCACGCCCACAAAGATATAATGGCTGCAAGTTGTACACAATATGCAATCGTTCGACTCATATCACAGAAAGGAACCGGCAATGCAATGAAACCAACCGATTGGATCATACAATACATCGAGGCAAACCGTGATATTTTTATTCAAACCGCTTGTGATATCTGGGATCATCCCGAACTCGCCTTCCACGAGGACTATGCCTGTGCACTCCTTACGTCGCTGCTGGAAAAAGAGGGCTTTCGCATTACGCCGCATATTGCCGGCATGACAACTGCGTTCATTGCCGAATATGGCTCCGGTTCGCCTGTAATCGGCATCATGGGTGAATACGACGCACTTCCCAATCTCAGTCAGGTCGCCGAATGCACCGTCCGTACTCCAATCGTCGAAGGCGGTGCCGGTCATGGCTGCGGGCACAATCTGCTCGGCACTGGTTCTGCTGCCGCCGCGATTGCTGTACGGCACTATATGGAAAAGCAGCAGCTCCCCGGCACACTCCGTTTTTACGGATGTCCTGCCGAAGAGGGCGGCAGCGGCAAGGCCTACATGGCGCGCAGCGGCCTATTCAAGGATCTTGATGCCGCCTTCTGCTGGCATCCGTCGCGGTATCTCTCCCCGTGGATGGTCCGCATGAATGCCAATGTCTCCCTCGAATTTTGGTTCAAGGGGATCTCTGCACACGCCGCGTCTGCTCCGCATATGGGGCGGAGCGCATTGGATGCCTGTGAGCTGATGAATGTAGGTGCCAATTACCTGCGCGAGCACCTTCCTCCCAACGCCAAGATTCATTACGCTTATCTGGATGCAGGCGGGAAAGCCCCCAATGTGATCCCCGAGCGTGCCGGCGTGAAGTACATTGTCCGCGCAGCCACATTGGACGATGTCAATTCCGTCCGTGCGCGCATAGAACGCATTGCACAAGGCGCCGCTCTGATGACCGACACTCAGTTGACCGTTAAGTATAACGACGGCTGCTCCGACTACATTCCAAACATTACGCTCACCAAGCTGATGGGAAAAGCTGTTGAGGAGGTTGGACCCATCGTCTATGACGAAGCGGATTATGCGCTCGCCCGCAAGATCCGCAACTCCCTCTCCCCCGACTGCACCAAGGGTATTGCGTGGCAGTTCACCGGACTCACCCCGGATGAAGCCGCCGAATACTATCGCACGCACCTGCTCTACGATCTCCCCGGCAAGTTCTATAACCGTGAGTATTATGCCCCCGCCTCCACGGATGTGGGTGATGTAAGCCATTGTGTTCCCACAGCCCAGGTCGAGGTTCCCTGCTATACCATCGGCACACCGAACCACACATGGCAGATGACCTCGCAGACCCGCAGCACGATCGGCCAAAAGGGCATGCTCGAGGCGGCTAAGTGCATCGGCTCGTGCGTTGCCATGCTCCTCGAAGACCGCAGCGGCAGCTTTATCAAGGATGCTCGTGAGGAGTTTGAAAGAACTGTCGGCTCCGGCACCTACGTCTGCCCATTCCCCGACAGTCTTAAGCCACAGCGCTAAAGGGAGGCTCGTATGCAAGCTCTTTATAAATCCGCTCCCGGAGAAGGAAATGTTGCCCTTATTGACCGTGCCATTCCCGAGACAGATGCTCTCAACAATGTCCGCGTCCGCGTCGAGGCCTGCGCTATCTGCGGTATGGACTATCATATTTATCATGGCAAATTCCCCTGCACGCCGCCATTCATCATGGGACATGAATTCGTCGGCATAGTCGAATCCATTCAGGGCCCCAGTGCTGGCCTGTCCGTGGACGACCGTGTGACCGCCCAGCCGCATCTCTATGCCTGCGGCCATTGCTCCGCCTGTAACATGGGACTGACGCAGTTTTGCAGCCACACACGCAGTCTCGGTATTCACCGCGACGGCGCTATGACTTCCTATGTCATCCTTCCCGAAAAATATCTGCACCGCATGCCCGCACATGTGCCCGCTAAGTTAGCCGCCATCACAGAACCGTTTTCCATGGTTCTCGGCAACTTCGGCATCCCCATTGAACAAGAAAAAATGCACACAGCCGTAGTGATCGGCGCGGGACAGGTCGGCCTTCTCGGCGTTGCCGCCGCCAAGGCCTGCGGCGCAAAGCAGGTCATTCTCTGCGGCAAGACGCATGACTACGATCTTCGCTTTCCGATTGCTGAGCAGATCGGCGCGGACGTTCTCCTTAACAGTCAAAAAGATGATATTGTGCAGCGCGTCGTTTCTCTCTCTGATAACACGGGCGCAGACATCGTACTGGAAGCCAGTGGCTCTGAAAGCGGAATCAACGCCGCTATTAATATGCTGAAGCCTGGTGGGATCCTCTGTGCCATGGGTGGCACCAGACGCGACAGCATTGCTGTCAACTGGGATATCTGCCTACGTAAGGCGCTGCGCGTTCTATTCCATATGAAAAGCAATTATGAGTATATGGATCGTGCAATCAATCTTCTCGCAGCTCCCTACACCGATCTCAGCCCGCTGATCACCGGCGAGTTTTCTCTAAATGATTGGCAGTCGGCATTTGACGCGATTGCCTCCGGCCACAGCGTAAAAAACGTTCTCTACATCCAGCATTGACAGGCTGTTCTCTCCCACACGCCCCGGCCGGGGCGCAACATCCTTTGAGAATATCCCCGCCCTCCAAGGGCAGCGGGAGGAGTTGGCAGCAGAGATTTCTAAGAGCGATAAGGTCTACGAAAATATCGAACAGTTCCTGCCCCTCATCTGGAAATATACCGGCATTACAGAGCTGACGCCCTACATCCTCAACGAACTGATTGAGAAAATAGTGGTACATGAAAAGGTAGTCGGGCCAGATGGTGTCAAGACCCAGCAAGTGGACATCTACTACAAATTCGTCGGCTGCATCAACCAACGGCGTAATGGCGGCTGCACCGGCAAGGTGATCAAGGCGGATAAGGCACAGCCGGAAGCCGACCGGCATAAAGAAAACGGGGTATCGGCGTTTGCCGGTACTCCGTTTTCTTCGATTTGGTCATTCACCCTTACCCGCAACCACCGGTCGCCGGTTCGAATCCAGCCACAAGCTCCAAAAATAAAACCACCCGGTAGGGTGGTTTTATTTTTGGATTGGCTTTACTGGTTACGTCTCAGGCGTTTCGGTGATATTGGGGTTGGCAACGACTTCGTCACTCCCGGTGACGTTGGTATCATTGCTCTCTGCTTCCTCGGTGACCGGCGGCTTCGTCTGCATGATGGTTACAACCCCGGAATCATCGGCGATGCTATACTCACCCCTGTCGGCGGGCCGACGCATAGTTTTCCGCACAGTCGTTAAGGCAGCATTTGCAGAACCTCCACCACTGGTAATGTCTATCTGAAGCTGCAGTTGGATGCTGGACGGCGTGATTGGTGCACTGCCATCGGTGTTCATGCCGATAGTCAGCGCCACATACTTAGTTGTATTTTTCTCTACCTCAACCACAAACGGGTTCTGAATTGCTGTTCCATCCTCCGAAGTCGTAGTGAAGTCAGACAGTTTCTTAGTCCCCTCTGAGGTTGACACCCATTTAATAGCGCCATCATCTTCCTGTTTCTCAACTAATGCACAGGTAAACGTCAGCATATCTCTGATATTATTGCTACCTTCGCTGTTACTCTCTGCAACACTTTCGAAATAGAACCTGCACGTAGCTGCATTTTGGACGCTTTCATTTACCAGTGCTAAATAAACCGTTTGGGGAGACTGCGAGGAATTCTCCGAGTTAAACTGCATCCCATTGAAAATGTCCGCATATTCCTTTACATTCTTCCAACCCATTCCTGTCGTTTCACTATAAATCTTTTCAGAAGAAAAAGACTCCGGGACATCGTTACCAACCCAGTAATATGTCTCAGCCGGGAAGTTCCCCGCCGTGATCGTAAACACATTACTCGTAATGCTGTCGGTGAACCATGCAAAGGTAGTACCCACCAGCATAACAAGGCTCAGCAGGGTGCTGATGATGCTGGTGCAGATAGAGCGGTATAAGCTCGGTTCGCGGGCGTCACTGGTTTTTTTCTCCAGTCGCTTGGATTTCAGAAAAATCATATCGGTACTCCCTTTCTTTTGGTATTCACAGGGCGGCAGGCTGGAAACACATCACACGTGCTCCGCCGGGGTTTTTTCCTCGTCAGCCGGTACATCGGGATCGCCGCCCCCTGCTGACTGCGGTGCAGGCGCTTCGCTCTCAACGGGTGCTTCGTCCCCCGCCGGTTTGGTTTCATCCTTCACGCCCAGCTGCGCACGCAGGGCCTGCAGCTCCGCCAGCATGGCGGCACTCTGGCGGCGTTCCTCCGCCAGCTGGTCCTTCTCCTGCTGCAGCTCCTCCATCTGCTCGCTCTTATAGCGGCGGAACAGCCGCACCGTCTCCATGGACTGGGAGAGGATCAGCAGCGCGAACGGTACGAAGATGCACAGGATGTAGCCCGGGGTGGTCTTGAGGAAGTTGAAGAAGCGTCCTACACCGGCCAGACAGCCGCTGTACTTGCCCAGCACATCCATGTATGTCACCACGGCTTCATCGTTGGTGTCCGTGGTCGTACCGTAGGTGATAAATCCGGGCTCGCCGCTGCCGGTGGTGGTCAGGCTTCGGATCTTGTGGGTCACCACCTGTCCGTAGCTCTCTGTGTTGGTGCTGGTAAAGGCGATGATGTCGCCGGGCTGCAGTGTGGACGGGTCAACGTCCCGGGTCAGCACCAGGTCGCCGGCGGAGAAGTCCGTGGCGGACATGGAGTCGGACAGCACGATGAACGCGCGGTATCCGAAAAGCTGCCGGTCCGTGCGGTTAAAGGTCAGCACGGACACCACCGTGAACAGCATGATACAGATGGAAGCCACCATCAGCACCGTAGTGACCACGCGCAGGATCTTACTCAAGGTTTGTTTCATACGTCACTCCTTGGGGACTCTCTATCGGGAACTCTTTATTGGGATTGTTCCGCACCTGCGTACCGTCGGCGCACAGGTCGAACTGCAGCGTACCGCCCTGGGCCGCGTTGCCCGCGTCCTCCGGGAAATGGAACGTGATGGTCAGGGTACGGCAGCTCCCCGCAGCACCCACCGCCGGCAGGATGCCCAGCCAGTCCGCGCTGCTCTGTGTCAGGTCGCTCATTTTACCGGTAAACAGCACCGTTTCGCCGTCCGACACCGTGACCTCCAGCACAGAGGACAGACTGCCGCTCACGTTGTTGAAATAGAGCCTGTACCAGCAATCCGCACCTTCGTTTTTCAGGAAAAACGGCTTATCCACCGTCATACCCGGCTCGAAGAGGTATTCGTTTTCGGTAATGACAGGCTTTCTGTCGTTCAAATTCAGCCGGATCTTCCCCGTGGAGAAGATGTTGTCGGGGCGCTCTGCCACCGACAGGGCGATGGCCAGCGTGGTGACCACAAGTCCCAGCGCCAGCAGCACCGTCACCACCGCACTGCCCATCCAGCGGCGGCCGGTCACACGTTCAGTCATGACGCGCCCTCCTTCTGCCCAGAAGCACCGCCAGCAGCACCAGTGCCAGCACCGCCGCGCCAGTCATCAGCTCCATCGGAAAAGCGTCGCCTGTCTTGGGTGCAACGACCACTTCCCCACTGCCGTGGTGATCTCCGCCGCCGCTGTCGGAGGTCAGCCACCACTTCAGGTCCACGGTCACGGTCTTATCCTGATACTCGTTCCCCGCCGAGGTGGGCAGCGCTACCCTTATTGTATATGTGAGCTTCGTGGGCGAGGGCTCGAGGATCTCCAGCCCCTCCTGCGCCTGCTTGGACTCAGCCAACCCCGCCACCGTGCCGTCATACAGCAGCTTGCCGTCACGGTACACGGTGATGAGCAGGCCCTCGGCCAAAAGCTGGCCACCGGTACTGCCGTTGCTCCGCAGCGCCGCCCCGAAATGGAGCTTCACCGGCTCGCTGTACTTTACGGAAACGGTGTACGCCTTCTCCACGCTGTCACCGGGCAGCATCCCGGCCATGCCCATAGCCTCCTGCGCGCCGGGCAGAGACACCTCGGCGTCCAGCAAGGCCGCGCCGCTCTCCTCCCCGTTCAGGGCGCCAAAAAGTGCCGTGCGGGACATGGTCATTGAGAGCTTTTGCGCGGTCTCGATGTGATTGTCCGGCGACACAGCATCCGGTTTTGTGCGCACGAACAGCACTCCTGCCAAGGCCAGCAGGGCCGCGACCAGCAGAAGCAACAGCGCCATATTCAGTTTTTTATGTTCTGCGTTCCCCCACGGTCTCATATCCAGCCCCCTGCCGATCGTTTTTCCGTGTTTTCAGCGGGAAGCCGAAGTCTTTCGACACTCCCGCACTCTGTATAGCAAGTTTAGCACGGAATGGCCTGTATCGCAATCGTCATTGTGACAAAATTTCTTTACGAAATTTAGGAAAAATCACAACTTCAGCGCCACATCTGGCGCTGCGGCCTGCCTCACCACGGTTTTATCATGTATCTCATGTATCTTATGTGTTCTCCTGCAGCTTAACATCGATTTTCCCCATTGCGTGATACGCTTCCACGTTGTCCATTGCTGTTTACCGTTCCGAACAGCCGCCCTGCGCCGCCTTAAAGCAAAAGCTGTGTACAACATGAGTTATACACAGCTTTTGTCTAATTTATCATGCGCGGCCAATTCAGATATATGGCCTCACATTTTATGCGTCTCACGCGGCTCGGATATGTTCTCCATGCCGCCGGGCAACCAGCGCTTTCCCGACAGCCGCACGAGATACAGTGTGCCGCGGACACACAGCTCCACGCACATGGCGGTCCACACGCCGGGCAATCCCCAGCGGGGCGCGGCCAGCCAAGCCAAGGGCAGACGGATGCCCCACATCGTACCAAGGTTGAACAGCGTGGGAACAAGGGTGCTGCCCGCACCCTGAAAGACGCCGCCGGTGACGATGGCCGCACCGAACAGCGGCTCGGCAAACGCCTCGATGCGCAAAACACGGGCGCCCAGCGCGATCACGGCGGGGTCGGGGGACAGCAGCGCCATCATCTGCGGCGCGAAGATGTACAGCAGCGCCCCGGTGATGACCATACCGGTCATGCCCAGCAGCACTGTGACCCAGCCCAGCCGCCGCGCCAGATGACGCCGCCCTGCGCCCACGCTCTGTCCCACCAGCATGGCCGCTGCGCTCTGGAAGCCGAAGGCCGGCATATAGCAGAGACTTTCGGCGGTGACGGCGAAGGAGTGGGCGGCAATGGCAATCGTGCTCAGCGGCGCTACGATGGCAGTGGAGATGATCTGCGCGATGGACAGGATCATCTTCTCTGCCGCCACCGGTGCCGAAACACGCAGCACGCCGAGGAGCTGCTGCTTGTTGAGTCGAAGTCGCTCGCCCTGACGCAGGCGGAGTATGGGGCTGCGCCGCAGGATGAAGTAGGTGAGATACAGTCCCACCGTCAACTCGGCAAGGCCCGTACCCAGCGCTGCGCCCGCCGTACCCATCCCCGCACCGGGCAGGGCAAAGCCGCCCAACCGTATCATACCGGTGGGGAAGATAAGCAGCGCGTTGAATACCACATCCAAAGCGCACATCAGCACCATGCAGAAGCCAGGCGTCCGCATATTGCCGGTGGCCTGCAGCTGTCCCACCGTCACATTATCCAGCTGCCGGGCGGGCAGAAACAGGCCATATACCAGCAGGTACGCGGAGGCATCCTGCCATATCTCCTGCTCCGCTCGGAGCAGCCGGGGCAGCGGCGAGGACAGGAACGCCGCCAGCACTGCCAGCACGGAGCTGAAAAGCAGCGTCAGGACGATGGCCTGCTTCATAATGTTCCGTGCTTCCTCCAGCCGTCCGCCGCCCACGTGCTGGGCTGTCAGCACGCTGAAGCCTATGGCGGCAGCCATGGCCAAGCCGTTAAAAAGCCACGTGGCGGAGGCCATCAATCCCACCGAAGCCGACTGCGCCGCACCGAGACGCCCCACCATGGCTGCATCAATAAACTGCATAACGATGGTAGCCAACTGCGCCATGATGGCCGGCCAGCTGAGCCGCAGCGCAAGGCCTATCTGCTGCCGGGTGGAGATCGGCGCTCCGCTGGTCAGCAGCTCCAAATGATCTGTTTTCAAAGCAAAACCCTCCAACAGGTTTTTTGCGTAATGCCGGGCACTCGACGCCCCGAATTTATTATTATATCGCAAAATGTGACGGGAAGCAACTGTTCTTTTACAAAAGCACAGGAAAACGGTTGAAAAACCGCTATGAGAAAAGATGCCAAGCCGCAGGTGCAGCCTGACATTCTTTTCCTCCACCCGCGTGCCGTACGCCTGTTTGACGGGCTACGGCAGCAGCGGGACGATGACGTGGATGATTTGGGGGAAGATGGTGATGGCACTGACCATCCGGACGATTTGCAGCACGTTCAGATCCGGACTGGTGACACCCATGTCACCGGAGATCAGGGCCATATCTGTCGCACCGGCCGGAGAGCAGGCCAGCATGGCCTCCCGCCGCTTGATGTGGCAGAGCTTATGGAGCAATGCGCTGGACACGAAGCAGTTGATCAGGTAGCCTGCCACCAACAGCAGCGCCGGCAGCAGCAAAAAGCGCAGATCCGCTACCTCGCCCGCGCCCACGGAGCAGCCGATGTATGTGCCGGACAGCACCTGTGCCACACGCTTGAGCCACACAGGGACAACGGCCTTACCCCAAAAGATATTCAGGCAGGCCGTACCAAGCAGGGAGAACAGCATCGTACCCATCGGTATTCCGGAGACACGGCCCAAAAGGCCGCAGACCGCCGCCACCGCCATGGTCAGCAGCACCGCCTGATATGTCGCCGCCTTTTCCTGCTTCTCCTGTACGTCGTGTTCATCCTGCTCCTCATGGCGGGTCACCGCCATGATCACGGAGGGGAACACGCCGATGCCGGACACAAGGCGGCAGAACTGCATCAGTACCACCGCCGCGCCGTTGGCGCCCATTTCGGCGGCAATGATAGGCGTGTCGCTCATGCCGCCGGGTACGGCGCACATGAAGGCCGTCAGCCAGTCCACATTGGACGTGAGGTGAATCACGACGCCCATGGTCATGTTGACCATCAGCATACCGCCCAGCAAGATCAGCGCCGGCTTCGCCAGCTTCGGAATGCGCAGCACGTCCTTCTTTTCCACGGAGGCGCCCACGAAGCCGCCGGCGGTGATCTGCGCCGCCACCCGCGCCGCAGAGGGCATGACCGCCAGCTCTGTGGCCAGATTCAGCACCACAGCACCCACCAGTGCGCCCACCATCATACCGCCGGGAATTTTCAGCCTGTAAAAAATATACCCTACGATACACCCTACCGCAAGGGTGATGAGGAGGTTCATATATCCCATTTCTCTTTCTGCGCGGCGCGCCGTGGGACGGCTGCGCCGCAGGTATTGTTACAGCGTATCATCAATTTGGCGAACTACGTCCATGATCGTACCGTCCCGCGCCTCGATGATGCCGACCACGCGATCCTTGAACCTGATCTCATCCGGCGTACCTACGATGGAATAGGCGATGTCCCGCAGCTCCTCGATGGTGTGTACCGGCACGCCGCATTCCTGCGCCACCGCCAGCAGATCCGGACGGCAGGGATTCACCGCCACGCCGTAATCCGTGACGACCACATCCACCGTCTCGCCCGGCGTGGTCACGGTGGTCACATCGGTGCAGACCGCGGGGCTGCGCCCCTGTACCAGCGGCGTGATGACAATCGTGCATTTTGCGCCCGCCGCCGTGTCCGGGTGGCCGCCTTGTGCGCCGGTGATCATGCCGGTGGAGTCCGTCACCACGTTGCAGTTGAAGTGGGTGTCCACCTCCAGCGCCGCCAAAATCACGAAGTCCAGCTTGTTCACATACGCACCCTTATTCATAGGGTTGGCATATTCATCTGCCGTGATCTCAATGTGGCGGCTCGGGTTATTGCGGATGGACGCAATGGCCTCTAAATCGAAATCCTGGGTGTCCACCAGCCGGTGGATCAGCCCTTCCTCCATCAGACGTGCCATAGGTCCGGCGATGCCGCCCAGGCCAAGCCCCATGTGGATATTACGGCGGCGCATGGTCTCCGCCAGATAAATGGTGGAGGCGATGGACGCGCCGCCCGCACCGGTCTGGTAGACGAAGCCATCCTTGAAATGGGGCTCGGCCGCCACAAACCTGGCGCAGTATTCGGCCATCAGCAGCTTGCGCTGGTCAGAGGTGGGCTTGGCCGCGCCGGTGGCGATCTTGCCCGGATCGCCGATGGCATCTACTACGCACACGAAGTCCACATCCGTCATGGAGATACTGGCAGGAATGTTGGGAAACGGCACCAGCGTGTCCGTGACCGCTACCACCCGGTCGGCATAGCGGGCGTCTACCGCGGAATAGCTGAGTACGCCGCAGTCGGACTTGCCGCCCAGCGCCCGCAGATTGCCGTACTCATCCGCCGTGGGTGCGCCGATGAAGGCAATGTCGATATGGACGCTTCCCTCCTGCACAGAGCGGACACGGCCGCCGTGGGAATACATGACCGCCAGCTCCCGCAGTTTGCCGGTGCTGATGGCCTCGCCGATGCTTCCGCGGACACCGGAGGAATATATTTTGGTGATCGTACCGTCCTCAATGAGCGGTACGATGGGGTCGTTGGCCTTGCCCAGCGACGTGGCGCAGAGGGTGATATTCCTCACGCCCATGCTGTGTACCTCCTCCATCACACGGTTCAGCACGTAGTCGCCTTCCCGGAAGTGATGGTGGAAGGACAGCGTCATGCCGTCCCGTATGCCGCAGCGCTCCAGCACCTCGCGTATGCCGGGCACCAGCTTGCTGCGGTGCGGGTCACACACGCCATGGGCCTTGGGCGCAGCCTTCTGATAGCAACGGTCATCGTGCGCATAGCTGCCCGCGAAGACCTCCTTGCCGGTGGCGCGAAGAATCTCATCCGGTATCTCGCGTCCTACTGCATTTCTCATACCAGCTCACCTCCGTAGATGCCGGCCGCCTTAGCCAGCATCAGCACTCGTTTCGCGCCGTCATAGAACGCGATGTCGATCATCTTTCCGTCCACTGTGAAAACGCCGATGCCCTGACTCTTTTTGGAGTCGATCTCTGCTACCACCTTCTCGGCGAAGGTGATCTCCTTTTGCGTGGGGGTGAATACCTTGTGGGTGATGGGTATCTGGCGGGGGTTTACCAGCGATTTGCCGTCAAAGCCCATGAGGTGAATCAGCTCCGTTTCCTTCTCGAAGGTCTCCATATCGTCCAAATTGGTAAACACCGTGTCAAAGCACTGTACTCCGGCGGCGCGGGCGGCAATGATCATCTGCTGCCGCGCACCGTTCAACTCGACGCCGGTGAAGGTGATGTGGGTTTGCAGATCCTTCGTGTAGTCGCCGCCGGACAGGGCAATGCCGATGAGCCGCTCACTGGCGCGGCATATCTCCAGCGCGTTGATGATGCCCATGCAGGACTCCAGCGCCGCCATCAGCAGCGTGCTGCCCTCCTCCCGGTGAAACTCGCGTTCTGCCCGGTATACCGCCTCCTCAACGGTCTGTACGTCAGCGGCGCAGGTACATTTGGGGATACGGATCACGTCAGCGCCGCCTGCCACGCAGACGCGCACGTCCTCCTGCCAGTGTGGGGTGTCCAGTCCGTTGATGCGGACGACCCGCTCCACGCCGCGGTAATCCACCGTCCGCAGCGCATGGTAGAGGGAAAAGCGGGCGGCATCCTTTTGGTTCTCTGCCACCGCGTCCTCCAGATCCAGCATGATGGAATCCGGACGGTATACATAGGGGTCGCGAATCAGGGCGGGCTTCTGACAGTTCAGAAACAGCATGGAGCGGCGCAGCCGCTTTTTTGCCTTCATGTCGATCATTCCATCGTCCCTCCCCACGCAATGCCGCTCTCCGCTGCGTCCGCAGCGCGGTACACGGCGCACTCCACCCGCGCCCGGATGGTGCAGTCCAACGCCCCGCGATCCACCAGAGAAACCTTTGCGTTCTCCACCTTCAACAAACGCAGCGTCTCCGCAGTTACCTGCCGTATCTGCCGCCCGTACCGCTGCAGCACGGGGCTTTCCAGCAGAATCTCGATCCCGGCCTCCGCCGGTTCGATCATCACCATCACGTCGCTGGACTCGATCGTCCCGGCCGTGGCCGCATGTTTGATCAACATCCCTGTTTCCTCCTGTATTTGTAAGTTGAGACGGCATCTTCCGCCGCGGGAGTTCAATGGTTGCGATAGTAGTTGATAAGGCAGCCGCTGATCAGCGTTTCCCGCTCGGGAACGGTCAGCTCGCCCACTGACAGGGATACCTCCCTGACCACGCCCTCCGGCGTGACCACATAGGCCGGGAAGGAGGGGGTCCCCTCCAAAATATGGCGGCGGATGTCCGGCACGAATACGTAGTCAAACAGCGCAAAATCCGCCGGGTCTTCCACCAAGAAGGGTACCATACCCCAGTTGATGCAGTTGGAGCGGTAGCGCTTGGTGGCGTATTTTTTCGCCAAATTGGCAGACGCACCCACGATGCGCTGGCTGGATGCCGCCTGTTCGCGAGCAGAGCCGTCGCCGGGCATATTGGCGTAAATGGTAGAGCCGATATTGGTGTGCGCCGGGTCGCAGGCCACGCCCGCCTGGTACAGCGCGTCATACACGGCGCTGTACGCCTCGTCCAGTACACCGGTCGTCCGGCGGTGGCGGTCAGCCTGACGCACCGCCTTGCTGCGCTCTACATATTCCGGGACACAGCGACCCAGCGCAAAATCACTGAGCCGCTCCGGGTTAGAACGGTAGCTGGATGTCTCACCGGAGGGAATCAGCTCGTCGGTGGTCGTCACCGGCGTGGTGATGTAGGCGCAGATCCGCAGCAGCATATCCTTGGACATGGCGGGCAGCTCCGGCCACTCTTTGATGTTCGGGCCAAAGTGCAATGCCTCGTCCTGCTGCGCCCTGCCCCAGCCGTTATAGACACGGTGGCGGTAGACATCGTCGTTGTAGCGATCCTCATAGCTGCGGTAGGTCACATCCATCTCTGTGGCAGCCGTCAGCCGTCCCTGATGGGCGGCCGTGGCCGCGATGCTGCGGGCGTCCATCAACGCCACAGCGCTCAGCTGCCCCTCGCCGGGCTTTGAACCCTCCCGGTTGGGGAAGTTGCGGGTGGTGTGGCGGAC
>OOBZ01000780.1_pt1 | contig 23909 bp, 32 predicted proteins | sample 1671601 | NCBI WGS metagenome assembly OOBZ01 (sample SAMN06348173, study PRJEB24527) | human gut metagenome | biome: human gut; feature: ankylosing spondylitis patient; material: feces | host: Homo sapiens | place: China | collected 2015-10
GTAGAAGATTTTTTTGAAAATCAAAAGAAGAGAATTGAAAGAGCAAAATAATTTAAAGCACTTACCTAACCGTAAGTGCTTTTTCTATGTCCATTTACAGGAGAATTTTCATAGGTTCTTCCTGTGGATAAATCTTGTTGAGGGTCTATCGAACCCCAGAAACATTTTAGATTATAATTTTAAAATTTCTATTTCCTTCCAGACAGCAGTTTAGAGTGATTTAATTTACTCAAAATAAAATTAAAATTTTCCAATAAATGCAGACAAAAATTTTAGTAAAAAATTTAAAATAAAATTTCGTTAAAACCTGGAAATTTCTGTGTTGTTATATTTCCAGATTTATGAGAAGAGCAGGTGAAAAAATGTCTAAGAAAATAACGGTTCGTGGAGGTACGGCAGAACTGGCTAAATTGATTGGAATAACTCAAAGACGCGTCAATCAGCTGGCAGAGGATAAAATAATTACCCGGCAGCCTGAAGGAGATTTTGTTTTGCCGGAAGCTATAGCAGAATTCTATAGCTTTAAATTTCAAAATGAAGAAGCTATTGATTATATGTCTGAAAAAGCAAAGCACGAAGCGGCTAAAAGGCAGCTTGCTGAAATAGAACTGGCCAAGAGAAGAAATGAAGTGCATGAAGCGGAAGATGTAGAATATGTTATGACAGACATGCTCGTAAATTTACGCAGCCAGCTTTTGGGCATACCTGCCAAAATGGCTCCGATTTTAGCTAACCGTGATAAAGATTTTATAGATAAAGCTTTAACTGATGAAGTGCAGACGCGACTTGCAGAGCTTAGTGAATACAACCCGACCATATTTACAGAGGTAAATGCTGATGAAGAAGAAAACAGTTAAACTGTTTCAAAAAATTGCTAAAGTTTCTTTGCGGCCTTTGCCTAATTTGTCAGTATCAGATTGGGCAGATAATTACCGTATGCTTTCAAGTGAATCATCAGCTGAACCAGGCAGATGGAGAACTGACAGAGCACCTTATCAGCGAGATATTATGAACGCTTTTACAGATCCTGGTATTTGGAAAACTGTTGTAATGAGCTGTAGTCAAATTGGTAAATCCGATATTATGAACAATGTCATTGGCAGATATGCTCATCTTGCGCCAGCACCGATAATGATGATTCAGCCAACTATTGAACTGGCACAGGATTACAGCAAAAGCCGTATATCGCCAATGATCAGAGATACTAAAGCTTTGACTGCTATTTTCAGGGAAGCCAAGAGCCGTGACGGTGGCAATACTATATTGTCTAAGCTTTTTCCGGGCGGGCGTCTTATTATGGGCGGAGCAAACAGTCCGGCAGGGCTCGCCAGCAGACCAATTAAGATATTACTTGCAGATGAGGTTGATCGTTTTCCTGACAGCGCCGGCACTGAAGGTGATCCGGTTGACTTAGCAGCTAAACGTATGACGACTTTCTGGGATAAACGTCTTGGACTTTTTTCCACTCCTACTATTGAGGGTGAAAGCCGCATTTATGAGGAATATCTGCAAGGAACTCAGGAAGAGTGGCAGCATGAATGTCCGAATTGCCATGAATTCCACTTAATAACTCACCGGAATATGACAACAGATCATAAGACGGTAATTGATAAAAAGGGCAAAAAACACGCAACAGTATACAGTGTAAAATGGCGTTGTCCTGACTGTGGTTTTAGTTTTACAGAAGAACAGATGCGGCGCGCACCGCAAAGATTTGTTGCGCAAAATGCTTCGGCGCTTACTAAAGGCGTCCGGAGCTTTTTTGTTAATTGCTGGACTTCACCATGGCTGACATGGTCAGAAGTAATGCAGGAATGGTTAGAAGCAGAGGGAGATCCGGAACGTGAAAAAGTTGTAGTGAACACACGTTTTGGTGAGCCGTATGAAAGAAAAGGTGCTTTTGACAGTACCGATCAGTTTTTAAAGCGGCGTGAGCCCTATGGCGCTGAGCTTCCTGATGGTGTATTGATACTCACAGCAGCCGTAGACGTACAGGATAATCGTTTAGAATATGAAATCTGTGGCTGGGGTAAAGGTGAAGAATGCTGGGGTATAAAAAAAGACATAATTCTTGGAGTACCTGAAAATCCGGAAGTATGGGACGCATTAACAGAACAGCTTGACCGTGAATATCGGTTTAAAAATGGTACAGGTCTTATCGTGCCGCGTACTTTTATAGATAGTGGCGGCCATTACAGCAAAGAAGTTTATGCTTATAGCCTGCGCCGTCTTACGCGTCAATGCTTTGCCGTTAAAGGTGCATCAATGGCCGGTGTTCCGATAATCTATAAATATTCTAAAGCCCCTGTATCACATGGCCGAACAATTCCGCTCGTTTTGATTGGTACAGACAGCGGCAAACAATATGTCATGGACAGACTTTCCATAGATGTCCCTGGTCCTAAGTACTTCCATTTTCCGCTTGATAAGCAGGAAAACGAGGCGGTCAGTGAGATTTTATGGAACCGCGGCTATGATGATATCTATTTTCGCGGTCTTATTGCCGAACAGAAGGTTGCCCGTAAGAAAAACGGGCGCATAGTATGGCAGTGGGAAAATATTGCAAAAGATAAGAGAAATGAACCGCTGGATCTGCGCGTATATAATCTGGCATGCTTGCATAGTATGAATGTGGACTGGGAGAAATTAGACGAACTGGTTAATGGTGAAAACAGTAGAGTAAAAACGCAGACAAAGGAACTAAAGGTTAGCAAAACAGTTGGTAAACGCAAGTTTGGATGCATAAAACGTGGGTTAGGAGGTGATTTTTAGTGGCAAATGAGATGTTAAACGCCAGATTAATGCAATATTTAGAGGCTGAAAAATCTATTTTAATCACTGGGCAAAGCTATAAAATCGGAAATCGAACATTAACTAGAGCGGATTTATCTGAAATACGAGACGCAATTAATCATCTTTTGGCTGCTGGAGCTACCTTAGATGGCAGTCAAAACGGACCTCGTAAATGCGCTTTGCAGGTTATTATGCGGGATTGAGGTGGTTAACATATGAAAAAACGTAAGAAAACATATCCGGCACGAGCGCGGCACCCTACCAATAGTGGAATACCGCGTATTATGAACAGCGGCTACAGTGAAGGAGGGGCAAGTAGAACACGAACTGCTTTGAAAGGTTATTATCCGCTAAAATCCAGTACAAAAGCAGATGTAGATGTTAATTTGCCTCTTCTGCGTAGCCGCAGTACAGATTTGTATTATAATTCGGCAGTTGGCGCCGGCGCTATTAATAGCAGTCGCAATAACGTTATTGGTGCTGGGTTGCGTGTATCGCCGAAAATAGACTATAAGCTGTTAGGATTTACTGCAGAACAGGCGAAAGAATGGCAGCGTAAAACATTACGGGAATTTAACCTGTGGGCAGAGAGCAAAGCCTGTGACCTTTATCGTAAAAATAATTTTTATGATATGCAGGATATTGTGTATTTGTCATATCTTATTGATGGTGATGCTTGGGCGGCAATTAAATACAGAAAACCTCTGCCGAATTGCCCATACTGCACACGAATCCAGCTGTTTGAAGCGAGTCGCGTGTGTAATCCTGATGCCTCTACTGTTTATGGTACAGCTTCACCCTGGGCCGTTGAAACTATTAACCCGAAAACCGGTAATCGTATAATCAGTGGCGTTGAAATTGATCAAGATGGAGCTGTTGTAGCATATTGGATTGCAAACAGAGTACCATTCGACTTAACTAATCCGGCTGGAAAACTGGAATGGGTAAGAGTAGAAGCCTATGGCAAACGAAGTGGCCGACAAAACGTGCTGCAGATATCTCACGAGGAACGTCCGGAACAATACCGTGGTGTGCCATACATCGCGCCGGCAATCGAAGTTTTAAAACAGGTAAGCAGCTATACATCAGCTGAGTTAACTGCGGCAATTGTAAAATCCTATTTTACTCTGTTTTTTACATCAAACAACGGAAGTACTAGCAGCCTGGATGATGTACTGAGCAGCACTTATGCTCCACACGAAAGAGTAGCGCCGGAAGATTTGGACGGTATTGAGGTTGGCGCAGGTACGCTTAATCTTTTGCCAGAAGGCATAGATGTTAAAGCTATTGATGGCAGCCGCAATTTGTCTACATTTGAGCCGTTTGTCAATAATCTGATCTGTCAGATTGGTGCATCATTAGGTATACCGTCTGAGGTATTGCTTAGTCGCTTTCAGTCTTCGTATTCTGCAGCACGTGCTGCTTTATTGCAGGCCGCTGCAGTATTTAGAACAAGACGTACCTGGTTTGCCAGGGATTTTTGCCAGCCCGTATATGAAAGCTGGCTTGCTGAAGCGGTAGCAATTGGAAGAGTAAAGGCACCAGGTTTTGGTAGCGATCCTGTTATTACAAAAGCCTGGTCTGGCGCTGATTGGTTTGGTCCTGTTATGGGCCTGCTTGATCCGGTTAAGGAAGTTAACGGTGCTGCATTGCGCATTAAATACGGGTTCTCTACAGCTGAGAGAGAGGCAGCAGAGCTTACGGGTACTGACTTTGACAGTAATGTCGATCAGATTTCTATCGAACACGGCACTTGGGATGCCAAAGGTATAGAAGTTCCGAAAGCGGATAAAACAGGGGGTGAAAGAACAAACGATGAAGGATAGGTTTTGGCAGATTAAAAACCAGGTAAACGGCAGTGGGGAAATCCTTTTATATGGCCCTATTGCCAGCAGCCGCAGTTGGTTTAATGATACGGTAACACCGCAGGAATTTGCGAGAGATTTGGAAAGCCTGAACGGTAAAGATGTTACTGTACGTATCAATTCTGGTGGCGGTGATGTTTTTGCTGCACACGCTATTCATAACCAGCTTGTAGCTTATAAGGGCAGGGTAACGGTCATTATTGACGGACTTGCAGCGTCAGCAGCAACGATAGTCGCTATGGCCGGACAAAAAATCATTATGCCCAGTAACAGTATGATGATGATTCACAATCCGGCTATCGGTATGGATGATTACTATACTGCAGAAGACCTGCAAAAATATGTAGATGCACTGACAGCTATCAAAGGCAGTATAGTTGCCGCATATAAAAAACGCTGCAAACTTTCATCTGAAGAACTGGAAATCCTTATGGATGCAGAAACATGGATGGGTGCGCAGGAATGCCTGGATAAAGGCTTTGCTGATGAAATAAACGGCAGTATTGAAACGGTTTTAAACGGTAATACACTCATTATCAATTCTGCAAAGTATGATCTTACCGCATATAAGAATGCAGCAAGTATAAAAAATTGTATCAACGAAAAGGAGAAGAACATGAGTAAACTGGAAGAAATCTTGGATTCTTTGGGATTGAAAATTGTTGACAGTCCTAAAGCACAAAATACTACAGTACAGGTTGCGACACCAGTAAGTCCGCAGCCGACAGATAATTCTGCAGCTATTGAGGCAGCTGTTGTAGCGGAGCGTCAGCGTATTGTTGATCTTGAAGCTTTAGACAGCGGTGATAATGCTGCAGTTAAGGCAATTATTAATCAGGCTAAAGCTGATGGTAAAACAGTTGCAGAGGTTCAGCCATATATCGATGCTGTGAAAACTGTACCGGCAGCACAGAATGCTGCTCAGAGGACTGTAGCTGATATGATTGCGGATAATAAAGACAGCGGTGCAGATGGTATTGCAAGTGGTGCTACCGATGATGCAGCTCTGGAAAAGGCTGCTGACGCAAAAGCCATGGATAACATGGTCGAAATCATGAATAAAAAATTTGGAGGTGTGAAATAATGGCATATGTTGAAGATGTTCAAGGCGTACACTATGAAGAGCTTATTGGCAGTACCGCGGTAACTCCGTTACTTAAAAATGGTACTCTGTCTGGAGTAGCTTCTCAAAATGTTGTGAAAAAGGGTACCTTGCTTGCTATTGATGCCGCTAGTAAGAAATACATCGTTGCAGCTAAAGCCGGCGACAGTGTTCCTACAGCATGCGCAATCCTGGCTAAGGAAGTTACTCAAGGAAGCGGTTCTGATGATATCACAGTAACTGTATATACTCGCGGTATGTTTAATCGCGAGAAGCTGGTAGCAGCCAGTGAAGATACCGTTGATGCCCATGAAGAAGAACTGCGAGATGTAGGCATTTATCTTACCAGTGTAAAATAAGGAGGAACAAATAATGGCATTTAATTATGACGATACCAGAACACTTTTAGGCGTTGTTGATCGCAGTATGAAGCCGACTACTACGCTGATTGATACATTTTTTCCGGAGATTCGTACCTTCGTTACTGAAACAGTAGAAATGGAATACCGTAAAGGGGCACGTAAAATGGCGCCCTATGTTGTTCCTGGTACTAAAGGTGTTAACCTGGCACGTACCGGCAGCAATATTCGTACCTATAAAGCACCTTTGGTGAAACCTAAACGCATAATTGAAGCTTCTGACCTTATGCGTCGTAGCTTCGGCGAAACGGTTTACAGCCAACGTACTCCGGAAGAACGTGCTCAAGAACTGCGCGCCCGCGACATGGCAGAATTGATTGAAAGCTGTGTGCGCCGCGAAGAATGGATGGCAGCTCAAGTACTTTTGACTGGCAGCTGCAAAATTGAAGGGTATGCGGATGATGGCGCTACAAAAGTAATTGATACTGTTACTTTTGACGGCTTCGACAATAAAATTACTATCAGCGGCGGTGGTACTACCTGGGATAACGTATCCACGGCTAAACCTTATGATGATATGGGCGATGCTTCTCAAATGATTCGCCGTAACGCAGGTCGTATTCCTACTGTGGCAATTTGTGCTGCTAATGTTTCCGAATATTTGATTAATAACGAACAGCTGCGTCAATACATGCTTGTACCTAGCCGAGATAACATGGCTATGATGAGCATTCAACCTCGCTTGGTGCGTCCGGATCTGATGCGTGTAGGTTACATTTCTGCACTGAATCTTGACATCTATGCATATGATGGCGGGTATGAGAATGAAAGCGGCGAATTTACCCCATATATTCCTGATGATCACATGATTATCGGTATTCCTGGCAGAGGCAAGCGCCTCTATGGTGCAGTAACACAGCTTGAGCCGGACCGCCAATATCATACTTTTGAAGGTCAATATGTACCGAAAGTTACTATCGATCTTGAAAGCGATACATCTAGTCTGGCAATCAGCAGCCGTTGTGTTGTATGCCCTGAATTCCTGGATGACTGGGCTGTACTGAAAGTAAAATAAGGGGGAAGTAAACCGTGAATATTCGTGTGAAAAAGTTTAAACTGCGTTACGCAGGCGAAACATTTGGTGCCGGCACTGTTCTGGATATCCCAGATACAGAAGCAAAAGCCCTGATTAAAAATGATCCTGACTGCTATGAAATCGTTCCTGATACTCCGGAAATGGCGAAAATCAAAGCTAATATTTTGGTGAAAGATAATGAAACCGGAGAAGAAGGTTTTAACCTTGACGGTATGACCGTTGCGCAGCTGAAAGATTTTGCCAAAGAAAACGGTATCGATATCGGTGATGCTACTAAAAAGCAAGACATTGTTGCTGCCATTATGGCTGCTGCAGAACCAGATGAATCCGAAGGCCTTCCGCCTATTGATGCAGCCAGTACAGTAAAATGAGGACATTTAAAGAACAAATAGCCGCAGATAATGCGGCTATTTTCATTAATGCGCTGGAATTTGCTGAAGAGCATAACTTAAATGGCAGTATATGTAATGCTATTTTACAGGATATCTCTGTTGCAGATGATGTTACAGCAAAAAGTGGTATTGCATATGCAGGTATATATGGTAGCAGGCTGCAGGTAAACTGCTTAAAATCTGATCTACCGGAAATCCCTGTTAGCGGTAATGGCTTTGAACTGGATGGTAAGCTTTACTTAGTAGAGAGCTGCGCAGATGATATGGGAATATTAACTATTCAGTTGGTGGCTAATGAGAGATGATTAAGCTAACTCTTGATGTCGATAAGGTGCACTTAGCAGAAAATCTGTTAGCTGACAGTCCTAAGCAGCTACGTATTGCCGCATCTCAAGCCATTAACAGAACGATAACAACGATCAGATCTAAGGCATCGGTCATCATCAGGGAACGTTACACCATAGCAGCAAAAAATATTAAGCCGGCAATAAATATAAAGCGCGCAATGAAGAGCAGTTTAGAAGGCGCAGTGATTGGCAGGAGTTCACCTTTACCATTATCTGCTTTTAAGCTGACTCCTAATCCTGAAAAAGTAATATCCAGCTTGCGAGCTGGTAAAACAGGAATGCGTGGCAAAGTTATAAGAGTACAAGTTTTAAAAGGCAAAGGCAGCACACCTGTAAAAGGATTGTTTATCCAAAAATCGTCAAGATCTAACTATGCTGGTCCTATGCTGCGTTACTTGAAAACGGCATATCCGTTACGTATTCCTTATGGCCCAAGCATACCGCAAATGCTTGGAAATGAACTCACGATTGAAAAACTTGTTCCGCTGGCCGAAGAAACACTTAATAAGCGGTTTTTACATGAAGTAGAAATACGTTATGAGAAAGGTTTGAAATAATGACCAGTATTGAACTTATGAATAATCTTGCAGAATATCTGCAGGAAGTTGTTACTGATTACGGGACAAAACAAAAAGAAGGATATGTTCCGGTAAAAGTATATGCTGGCTGGCCGCCAGTGAGAATGACTTCTGCAGAAAAAGAAAGCTTTATTTATGCTTTAGCCCTCAGCTGGGAGGACAAGTCTGACGACAATCTTTCTACAGCCAAAGTAGAGATAGGCTTCAGTATTTATGATGATGATAAACAGCAGGGCTGTTTTAGTCTATATAACTTAATGGAGCATGTCCGCCAGGCGTTACTTAAAAAGCGGACTTTAAACGGCCGCAATCGCCTGGAATTGCCGCTTAAAAGTGATATAAGCGACGAACAGGCTTTTCCGCAATGGCAGGGAGCTATTACCGCGATATATACAATAGGGCAACCTACAGAGGAGGAAACAGAATATGGCGAATACTAAAAAGCGTACTGCAGAAAAACCGCAGCGCTTAATTTATATCGGCCCGACTTTGAAGGGTTTTAAATTGGTTAAATACCAGGTATTCATTGGCGGATATCCGACGCATATCACAGATGTGTATGAAGCGTGTCCGCAAATTAAACGTTTATTTGTACCGGTAGCTGAACTTACCAAAGCAGAAGCAGAAGTAAAGACTTCCGGTACTCCGCTTAACAAATACTATAAAATGGTACAGGAGGTGTAAGAATTGGCATATAATCACGGTGTTTATACATTTGAAGCTCCTACAAGCATTATTCCCGCGGTTAATAGCATGGCTGGTTTACCGGTAATATTTGGGACTGCTCCCGTACACCTGGCTACTGACAGGGCGCCGGTAAACAAACCTATTCTGTGTTATAGCTATGCAGAGGCAGTGGCCGCCGTTGGTTTCAGTAAAGACTGGAAAAAGTATACTTTATGTGAAGCAATTTACAGCCAGTTTGCCCTTTATAATATTGCTCCTATCGTCTTGGTAAACGTGCTTGATCCGGCTACACATAAAGAAAATGTAGCAGACAGCGAGCTTACTTTAACTGATAAAAAATGTGAGATTGCAGAAGCTGTATTACTGGAAACACTGAAAGTAAAAAAAGCAAGTGCTGGCCAAGCTTTGACAGAAGGTGTTGACTATGAAGCCGCATATAATGATGACGGTATTTTGGTTATCACAGCTCTAGAAGATGGCGAAATTTCAGACGCAGCAAATATTTTTGTTGATTATGATAAGCTGGATGCTTCCATGGTAGATGCAGACGATATTATCGGCGGTATTTCCTTAGAAGACGGTAGCCTGAAAGGCCTTGAAACCTTAAATCAGGTTTTCCCGTTGTTCGGGCTTGTTCCGGGTATGGTTGTTGCTCCAGGATGGTCTGATAATCCAGAAGTAGCTGCAGTAATGCGTGCGAAAGCAGGTAACATCAACAGCCATTTTAAAGCAAGTGTTCTTTTGGACGTTCCGGCAAGTAAAAGTACTGTTAAAAAGTACAGTGATGTTTCTGCATGGAAGAACCAAAATAATTATACAGGTAACGATGATATTGTCTGCTGGCCGATGGTGAAGATGGGCGATGATATCTATCATATGTCTACTCATCTTATGGGTGACTTAGGTAAAACAGATGCTGCTAATGATGATATTCCGTATGTCAGCCCTTCTAACAAAAGCCTGCAGATTACTGGTTTGTGCCTTGAAGACGGTACAGAAGTAATTTTAGGTAATGAAGAAGCTAACTACCTTAACGGCCAGGGTGTAGTGACATGCCTGAACTTTATCGGGGGCTGGAAGCTGTGGGGTAATCGTACTGGCTGCTATCCGTCTAATACTGATCCTAAAGATGCATTTATTTCCATCAGACGTATGTTTAACTGGCATGCGCAGACATTTATCCAGACTTATTGGGCAAAGGTTGATCAACCTATTAACAAACGTCTTATTCAGACTGTTATAGATAGCGAGAATATTCGACTTAACGGCCTTGTTGCACAGGGATGCCTGTTGGGTGGTCGCATTGAATTCCGCGAAGACGAAAACCCAACAACTAACTTATTGGATGGTGTTATTAAATTCCATACTTACTACACACCTCCGACGCCGGCACGTGAAATTGATAATGTCATCGAATATGATCCGGCTTATTTTGAAACCTTATTTGCATAATAGAGGAGGGTTGATACATGAAGGTACCTGAAAAATTAATGAATTTTAGGGTGTACTTGGATGGTACAGATCTTGTGGGCGTTGCTGACGTAACATTACCAACCTTAGAAACTATGACAGAAACAGTCAAAGGAGCCGGTATTGCTGGTGAAATTGATAGTCCTACTGTAGGTCACTTTGGCAGCATGGAACTGGTTTTGAACTGGCGCACATTGGAAAAATCTAACGTTGTTCTTGCCTCTCCAAAAGGTGTACACCTTGATTTAAGGGGTGCGCAGCAAGTATATGACAGCGCTGAAGGCAAGTATGTTACCCGTTCTGTAAAGTGCGTAGTAAGAGGTATTCCTAAGAATACAGAGCTCGGAAAATTTGAGGTTGGTGCTACTACTGACACCTCTAATACTATTGAGGTTAATTACATTAAAGTTTCTGTTGCTGGCGAGGATTTACTTGAAATTGATAAATATAATTTCATCTGTAATATTGCCGGGGTGGATTACATGGCAGAGATCCGTGAGGCTCTTGGATTAAACTAAATAAATAAGCCTGGCAGGTGCCAGGCTTATTATATTGGAGGTATAACGATGATTGTTAAACTGAAAACTTCTTTAAAAATTAAAGATCAAACAGTGAATGAAGTTTCGCTGAACTTTGATAATATCACCGGTAATGATTTGGTAACTGCAGAAAGCGAAGTTCGCGCAATGGGGGATCAAACGCCCAGCGTATTTTTGTCTATGCGGTTTCAAGCAGCTGTAGCGGCGAAGCTTATCGGTGTTCCGGTAGATGATGTTTTAGCACTGCCGGTACCCGATTTCAGAAAGTTGGTATTGCCTATAGCAAATTTTTTACTGGAATAGGCGGTACAACTAGGGATATAAAAAAACTGGCGTTGAAGCTATCTATGAGCTCATATACGCCAGTTAGTTTTTATCTAGGACTGCCAATATCAGAACTTATTGATTATGCTGAAATGATTCAGGAAATAACCAGTAAAAGTTAAACTCTTTTCAGTTCCTTCAGAATCTTGGAATTGTAATATAAAGCGGCAAAAAGAATGGCCGCAGGAATTGATAAGGTTATTGCAGGTGCTTTAATCAAAAGCATGGCCACAATAACAAAAAACAAAGCGCCAATTAACTTAGATAATCCGCGGTAAGCATAGCTTAACCTTTCAGATTTTGAAAGGCTTTGGGATAAGGTCTGAAACTCTGTTGAAGTAACGAATTTATATTTTTTATAGAGCGTATGAATAGCTTTACAAGACACAGAAGTGAAGAAGCACAGCGCAGCTAAAACTATTAGTGTTCCTATTGTGAACGATAACATAAAATCACCTCTTTTAAATAATTATAACATTTTAAAGAGAGGAGGTCAGTATGGCAGGCAAAGAATTTGAATTTGGCTTTAAAATCGCAGCGTTTATAGATGGCAATTTTAAATCATCTTTTGGGACTGCAAGCCAGGAGATAAGAAATCTTAATACTAAAATTAAAGATAACCAAACCCTGTTAAAATTTTTATCTGCAGCACAAAAAGAAGGCATTATTAATGCTACAAGCTATAAGAATGCCATATCTAAAATTAATCCAGAAATTGCAAAATTGTGTTCACAGCAGCAAAATTTAATTGAACAGCAAAGCCGGTTAAATGCTTTACAGGGTAATATGCGTAATTACGGAGCAAATGCTCTGCAGTATGCTGGTATGGCTTGGGGCATGACGGAGTTGATTAAACCGGCAATGGCCTTTGAAAGCTCAATGGCAGATGTTAGAAAGGTAGTAGATTTTGATACTCCGCAGCAGTTTAAAGTGATGAGCCAGGATATTCTAAACCTTTCAACTAAAATACCTATGGCTGCAGATGGCCTGGCGCAAATTGTTGCTGCCGGCGGTCAATCTGGAATAGCACGTACAGAGCTGACAGCTTTTGCTGAAGCTGCAGCTAAAATGGGCGTAGCCTTTGACGTGAGTGCCGATCAGGCCGGCGACATGATGGCAAAATGGCGCACAGCGTTTAAGATGAGTCAAAGCGATGTTGTAGCTTTAGCGGATAAGATAAATTATCTTGGCAACACTACTGCAGCATCAGCACCGCTTATATCTGATGTTGTTACACGTATAGGACCTTTGGGTGCCGTAGGTGGTGTTGCATCCGGAGTGATTGCTGCAATGGGCGCAAGCATGGTTGGCTCAGGTATTCAGTCAGAAGTAGCGGCTACCGGTATTAAAAATCTTATTTTATCATTGGTTGCAGGTACAAGTGCTACCAAGTCACAAAATGCTGCCTTTGCCGAACTTGGATTAAGTGCTGTAGATATGGCGCAGTATATGCAAAAAGATGCAAAAGGTGCAATACTTACGGTACTTGAGGCTGTAAAACAGCTTGATCCGGCTCGTCAAGCAAGCGTTTTACAGGATTTATTTGGTAAAGAAAGCTTAGGTGCTATAGCTCCACTTTTATCTAATCTTGATGCATTAAAAAAGAATTTGAACGCCGTAGGAAACTCTGCAAATTATGCCGGCAGCATGGAAAAAGAATTTGCCGCAAGGGCAGCAACAAGCGAAAATTCCGTACAACTTTTAGCCAATGCTGCTAATAAAGCTAAAATCGCTATTGGTGCAGGATTATTACCCGCAATTACTCCGATGGCTGAAAAAATGGGTGCCTTTGCTGTTACAGTCGGTGATTTGGCAGCTAAATATCCCAATTTGACGGCTACACTTGTAGGTGGGATAGGCGTAATTTTTACCGGAGCAGCAGCAGTAAACGGCTTTTTGTGGGCCTTTAATGGTCTTAAACTTGCGGTTTTTGGTACTAAAGCAGCATATTCAGCAGCTTCTTTAGCCCTTGGTAAATATAATATACTTACTAAGACGGGGACAGTACTCACATACGGTTTTAGCATTGCGCAGAAGATTTTTGACGGATCAATCAGAGGTACGGTTGCCGGTACAAAAATGCTTGGTACAGGATTCTTAAAACTTTGGGGTATTTTACTGGCTAATCCCTGGGTAGCTTTGGCTGCAGCAGCGGTCGGAGCTGGCTGGTTCATATACAATAACTGGGATACCATCAAACAATGGTTTACTACACTCTGGAACAACCCAACTTTAGCTTTACAACAGTTCTGTGATGGTGTGAAAAATATGCTTGGGGGAGCTGCAGATTGGCTAACAGAAAAATGGAATGGGATTAGGAATATATTATCCTCTCCAATTTTTGGCAAAGTAAACATATCTGCAGCCGGATCAGCAGGACAGCTTGCCAAAAATGCTTATGGTGGTATCTATAACCGTGGTGCGTTTTTAACAAGTTTTGCTGAACGAGATGGTGAAAGTGCGATACCACATACACCGAATCGCCGTAATATTGGCCTGCTGGCCGCAACCAATGCTATTATGGGTAATCCTTTAGGTGGAAGTAATATAACTGCCACTTTCGCGCCACAAATAACGGTTCATGGGGGCGGGAGTGATACTTCCGCGCAGATTGACAGTTTAATGAATCAGAAAATGCGTGAATTTGAAGAGATGCTGAAACGTGTTGCAGCTCAACAGAGGAGGCTAAGCTATGCCTAAGACATATATAACTGTTCAAGGTGATATGTGGGATAGTATCGCATATAAGTGCTATGGCGACGAAGCCGGTATAAACGAACTGATAAAAGCTAACGAAGCTTACGTTGATATGGTCATTTTCCCTGCAGGTATAGTTTTATCGGTTCCGGAATATGCAAAGCCGGTAACCAATACACTTCCACCATGGAGGCGATAATATGGCTCAGGCAAGACGCATTAATGCAATAATTAAGTACAATAATAAAGATATATCGACCGACATAAATCCATACATTAAAAGTATCAGTTATAGAGATGTAATGAGCGGTCAGGCGGACGATTTGCAATTAACATTGGAAGATCGTCAAGGATTATGGCAATCAGCTTGGTTTCCCGACAAGGGGGCTACGCTTGACGTATCTCTTATAACATCTGGTTGGAAAAGTGCAGAAGCATTGCCACAAACTTTAAAACTCGGTACTTTTGAACTGGATGAGATAGGCAGCAGCGGATATCCTTCGGAAGTCCAGTTGAAAGCGGTCTCAGTGCCATTCAATAATACTTTAAGAGGAGAAGAGCATACTCGTAGCTGGGAAAAGGCAGAGCTGAAGACTATTGCTAACGATATCGCATCGGCTTCAAAACTTGACCTGTTTTTTGATACCGATTATAACCCGACCATTGAAAGGGCAGAGCAGACAGAACAGTCTGATCTGTCTTTTTTATTGGACCTTTGCGGTGATTATGGCCTTGCTTTAAAAATAAGTTTAGGGCAGCTTATTATATTTGACGAACTGAAATATGAAACGGCAGAGCCGTTACTCACGATAGTAAAACCTGGCACTATATATATACCTGCAGATAATATGATTTATCTGCAGGCGGTTACGGCATATAACCTTACAACAAAACTACGGGATATATATGCTGCTTGCCATGTTTCATACCAACAGGGTAAAAATAAGGCAGTAATCGAAGCTACCTTTATGGTACCAGGAAAAACCGGAAAGACGCTGCAGGTAAAAGAACAAGTTGAAAACGTTGCTGATGCAGAACGCTTGGCCAAAAAACGTCTGCGTGAGAAAAACCGCGATGAAGTAACCGGTAGCATTAACTTACCAGGAAGTTTTTATCTTGTCGCTGGTATTACTATCAATTTGTTGGGTTTTGGCAGCTATGATGGCAAATACATAATAACAGAAGCGCAGCATGATGCTGGAAACGGTTATACGACCAGCATTAATATTAGGCGGTGTTTAAATGGATATTAAAAGCTTAATACGCATTGGTACCGTATCCAGCGTAAATGCGATTAACGGCAGTGTTAGGGTAGCATTTAGCACTCAGGATGATATGGTAACCTATGAGTTACCCGTGATAACGCGAGGTAGTAAGGAAAATAAAGACTACTGGCTGCCGGATGTTGACGAGCAGGTGCTGTGCTTGTTTTTGCCAAACGTGAGCGGCCGAGGGGTGTGCGAAGGTTTTGTACTGGGAACATTTTTCAGTACTGTTGATGCTCCGGTTGAAAGTAGCAGTGATGTACACGCGTTTAAATATGGTGATGGTTCTGTGATAAAGCATGACCGTAAAACTGGTAAGCTGACTATAAATGCCACTGGCGACATTGACATTATTGCCGGCGGCAAAATAACCATAAACGGTACGACTATTAATCTGAACTAAAATAAAAAGCAAATAAGTATGATGTACGCCCAAAAATATGATAAAATAATTTATATGATTTGTTATTTTGAGGTGATGGATATGCTTAAAACTATTAGTTTGTTTAATCATAAAGGTGGAGTAAGTAAAACTACTACTACTTTTAATTTAGGTTGGATGCTGGCCGATTTAGGTAAAAAAGTTATAATGGTTGATTTAGATCCACAATGTAATTTAACAGGTTTAATTTTGGGTTATCAAAAGCTGGATGATGATGGAATTGAATCCATTTATAGTGATAGAAATATTTTAACGTTAAAACCTATAGTGGACAGTATTATTAGTGGAAATAGTAGTGATGTTGTTTGTCAGTCGGTTTCTGGTAATGTTTTATCGACTGGTAATAATAATTTATTCTTATTGCCAGGTGCATTAGATACTGCGAAATTAGATTCTCAGATTCAAATATCTTTAAAAGTTTCCACTGGTTTGCCTGCTATGAAAAATTTAGTAGGTAATTTTCCTGAAGTTTTAAAAAGAATAGCTTTGAAACTGAACGCTGATTATCTTTTGTTTGATTTGAGTCCTAATGTTGGTGGATTAAATGAAATTATTTTGATGTCGAGTGATTATTTTATTGTACCAGCAAGTCCAGACTTTTTCTGTTATCAGGCAGTTTCATCCTTAAAAGCTAATATTGAAGAATGGCACAAAGAAATAAGACGTTTTAAAGAAGATAACGATTTTGATAATGATAATTATGTCATTCATAATCAACCTAAGTTTTTAGGGCTTATACAACAAAGATATAGACCAAGAAGTGGTAATCCTGCAAGTTCCTTCCAAAAATGGATAGATAGAATTTATGCAGCTGTGTCTAATGATTTAGTTCCAGCACTTACCAAATTAGATTGTATAATTGACGAAGAAACAGCACGTCAAGTGTTTGAGGCAGACTCTTTAAAATTATATGATTTAGCAAATATTTCAGATTTTAACTCTTTGATTGCAATTAGCCAAGCAAATGCTAAACCGGTTTTTGCATTAAATGAAGATGATATTAAAAATACATCAAAGATGTTTGGCAAAGCATTAGAAACCAATCTAAATAGCACAAAAAATTTTAAAGCTGAATTTGAAAAGCTTGCAAATAGAGTTTTAGAATTAACGAAATAATGTAATATTTTTAAGATGTATATTTAGCTTATTATTTTAAGCCGTCTACTTAATGTAGGCGGCTTTTTCTATACCCCAAATTACTGAAAGGGGGTGATTTTATGCCAAACGCAACAAGATTAGGTGATATGGATACTGGCCATGATGCGTGCGCACCTACTGCATTAATTTCTGCCAGCAGTAATGTAATTATTAATGGAAAAGGTGCCGGACGGGTAGGAGACAGCTATGCAGCTCATGGGTGTGTTGTACATCCGTCGCATAGCGGTACTATCGCTTCCGGAAGCAGTACAGTATTTATTAATGGAAAACCTGCAGGACGTATCGGCGATTCTGTAAGCTGCGGAGGAAGCGTTGCAGAAGGTAGCGGAGATGTAATTGTAGGAGGTTAAAATGATTATAGGTTCTTTAGGGGATGTTCCTTTTGTTGTTGCCAGTGGTTTAGTTCGTACCTTTAGGGACTATAGTCGTGAGGGTAATGGCAGATGGGCAAAGCACGATCTTATTGGTCAGAAGCCTGTATTGGAGTTTCTGGGAAAAGATATTGAAAAGATAAGTTTTAAAATGGTTTTTCGTGCAGATCAAGGCATAAATCCAGAAAAAGAAGCCCAAAAGCTACGCAAAATGCGTGATAACGGGGAAATCATGGTCCTAATATTGGCCGATAAACCTGTGGGGGATAACAGCTGGGTTATTGAAAGCATAGGTGAAAACGTAACTTTTTGGGATGCTTTTGGTAATATCCAGGCAATGAGTGTTGATGTAAGTCTGCAGGAATACGTTGAGAGGTTGGTGATATGAAGTGATTGAAATTGCGGTTTTAGCCGGGCAGAGCAATAGCATAGATTTTGCACCGGCAAATGAATATGCAGAGATATTGCAGAATATACGCACAATACTTTCTACACCGATTCACAGCGTACCATTAGACAGGGCTTTTGGTATTGATGTAGCTTGTATTGATATGCCGCTGCCGGTAGCTAAGGCAAATATAGGCCAGAAAATCGTAAAAGCGATACGTCAGTATGAACCACGTGCCGAAATCACCAAAATATCATGGGAAGCAGATCAGGACGGTGTTTTGAAACCGAAAGTGCAGGTGAGAATAAATGATGCCACTTAGTAATCTGCCAGACATTACTTTTGTTGACAGCAATAAAGAAACAGTGCTGGCGGAACTCATAAATCTTTACACACAGATAACCGGACGGACACTAGCTCAAGGTGATCCAATCCGGTTATTTTTATCTACAATAGCAGCTGTAATCATACAGCAGCGTAACTTAATTAACTACACTGGTAAGCAAAATTTATTAAGGTATGCTGCCGGCGCTAATTTAGACCATATAGGCGTTCTGGTTGGCGCTGAGAGGCTACCAGCTGCAGCAGCCATGACAACAGTAAGAATTACACTTGCAGAAACGCGTGCTGTATCAACATTAATACCTGCAGGCACTCGCATAACTGCTGGTGATAATGTGTTTTTTGCTATTAAAAATAATGTGAATATTTTAGCAGGTGAAATTACTGCTGATGTGCCGGCCGAATGTACTGAAACAGGAGCGGTTGGTAATGGCTATTTACCAGGAGAACTGAAAACAATAGTCGATCCTGTACCTTTTGTAGCTAATATGGTTAATACGACCACTTCGGAAGGTGGAACTGATCTTGAAAGCGATGATAGTTATCGTGAAGTAATTCATGAAGCTCCGGAAAAATTTTCTTGTGCCGGACCTGATGGTGCATATAAGTATTTTGCTAAAAGAGCGTCAGCACTTATTGCAGATGTTGCTGTTATATCGCCTGAACCGGGTAAAGTGCAAATTGTTCCACTATTAGAAAATGGTGAGCTACCTGGTGAAGAGATATTGGATGCTGTTTTAGAAGCATGTAACGATCGCACAGTACGACCACTTACGGATCACGTGATAACTGTTGCTCCGACAAAAGTGGAATATGATATCACGGCAACATATTACATTGATCGAGCGGATGAAGCGCGGGCAGCTACTATACAGCAGCAAATTACTGCAGCAGTAAACGACTTTAGGCTTTGGCAAAAATCCAAGTTAGGCCGCGATATTAATCCTTCAGAACTAATACGCCGCGTCATGGATGCCGGAGCAAAACGTGTTGTAATAACTTCTCCTGAATACCAGGTTATCGATAACGTTTCAGTAGCAATCGATAAAACAGTAAACGTATCCATGGGAGGAATGGAAGTTGAATAAGCTTAGTGATGTGCGATTAAAAAGCCTGGCTCCGCCCAGTATAAGCAATGATTCAAAAATAAAGGCCCTTTGCGATGCAATTGATGTGAAGTTACATGAAATTGCAGATGCTACAGGGCTTATTTTATTGCTGCCCAGGTTGGACACTTTGCCTGAAGCTATTATTGATGAGCTTGCCTGGCAATATCATGTAGATTTTTATGATTATTCAGCAGACCTAACAAAAAAGCGAGCACTCGTGCGACAGGCGATAGCCTGGCATAAACGAAAAGGTACGCCTGCTGCTGTAGAAGAAGTTTGCGCAGCTGTATTCAAAACGGCAAAGGTGTTTGAGAACTGGGAGTATAGCGGCCAACCTTATCACTTCCAGGTACGATTAATCGAAGAAGGCATTCCGGACGAAACCGTTATAGATAATCTATACCGTGCGATTGCAGAAACTAAGAATACTCGTAGCTGGCTGGATGGGTTAAGCTTCTACCGCGAAGTATACGGCAGCCTTGTTTTAGGGTTAGTTGTAGCACAGCATAAAACAGTTGAAATCTATCCGGCAAAATTCAAGGCATATGATATCGGCGGTAAACAGTTTATTGGACTTGGAAAATACTATCACAGAAAGGTGGAAATTAAATAATGGCAAACTGGAACGGTTTAGTTATGACAGATAAGGGCATTGCTTTGCAGTCCAAAGTACAAGCCGGTGAAGTTCTGAATATTACTAAGTTAAAGCTCGGCTCAGGAACATTACCTGCAGAAACAGATATACGAAAACTAACAGACCTGATTAAGCCGGAACAAAATCTCGGCATTGGGGGCAGGGAACCCAACGGTGACTACTGTAAAATCAGTGCTACTATCAGTAATGTTGGCTTGGAAGCCGGTTATTATGTTCGTGAGCTGGGCGTGTTTGCACAGGATCCGGATGACGGCGAGATTTTGTATGCGTACACTACTGACGGCGCACCGGATTATCTTCCTGCAGAAGGCGGCAGCACAGTAATCAGTCAGGAATTTTCTGTAAATATCGCAGTAAGTGATACTGATAAAATCAATGTTGAAATTGATCCAGGCGCATTGGCTACTATGGGTTATATACAGCTGCAGATTGATGAGCATAATGAAGATGCATCAGCACATGAGAAAGCATTCAGCCAACATAATACAGATGAAACAGCTCACTATGATATGACTGGTGCTACCAGCAGCAAAGCTGGCAAACGTGGTTTTGTACCAGCACCAAAAGCAGGGGACCAAAATAAAGCTTTATTTGGTAATGGTACCTATAAGCAAGTAGTTGAAACCATCAATGGCATAAAACCTGATGAAAATAATAATACTGATTTAAATTGTAAATTCTTTAACTCTTTGAATCAATTAAGCTTAAGTTCTGGTACTGCAACTTTTGAATCAATTTATGATGCTATGCCGGAGCAGTCTGAACTTGTGTTTTTAGCAAGCGATAGCCTTACACCTAAATTGAAAATACCTTTTGGTGGCGGTTCCGTCTATGTGAGAAAAAACGGGACTAATCAAGCATCTGTATTTGTTTATGTATGCACAACGAACGATACAAGTATACCTATCGAATATATTGGCAAATATCAGCCAACAAACGGATTTACTGGCTGGTATAAAAATATTACTGATAATCAAATTTTATCTAATGGGAAATTGCTATCTACATTGTATGACTTTGCTAATCAAGCAGAAGCGCAAGCTGGTACAGATAACACCAAACCAATGACTGCGCTTGCTACGGCACAAGCTATCACTTTTGGAAGCCAAAAAGGAAAACCATGGTACATAAAATTTACGAATGGAATTGTAATACAAGGTGGTACTGTGGTCTTTACTGAACCGATAACTACAACATCCGTAAGTAAATCAGTAACTTTTCTCGTTCCGTTTATAGATACAAATTATTATGCTGATGTATCTATTAGTAGTGCTAACAATGAATGGGGTTCTCTGCAATACAATGCCGTACATACATCGAATACTGCTATGACAGTTGGTGTTAAAAGTATTGACCGAACTGCTGATGCCGGAATAACCTTCGATTATATAGCAATAGGATGGTGGAAATAATGATAGGCACAAAAATAGAAAAAGTAATAACTGTAAACGAAGATGGAAGTCAGTCTGTAAGTTATGATACTGAACAGTACCGAACTGCCGCTGAATGGTGCAATGCCAATAACGCTGTTATAACAGATAAAGGCAAATACTACGAAGTAGAAGCAATAGCAGAGCCTACCGAAGAAGAAAAGCAAGAACAGATAAAAAACTATCTCAAAGCTGTTGTCCAAAACTGGATGGATAAAACTGTTCAGGAAAGAGAGTACGACGGCGTACATACTGCTTGCTTGTATGTAAATAGCCCCATTGAAAAATTCCAAAAAGAGGGACAGGCTTGTCTGGAGTGGATGAGTGCGGTATGGGTTAAATGTTATGCAATTCAAGACGAAGTGCTGGCAGGAACCCGTGAAATCCCGACAGAGAAAGAGCTTATCGCAGAGCTGCCAAAATTGGAGTGGTAAAGTATGGAATTTATAGCAGGAATATTTATAGGTAGCTTATTAAGTTGTGTGTTTTTATCATTATTCATTGGAAGTAGGTGTAATAAGTGAATACTTTTTTACAAATTAAAGACAGTATAATTGATTTTTTACTGCAGCTGAAACCTACCGGTGCCGAACAATACCTTATGTCTATAGGCGCAGTAATCGGTCTGTTCTTCAGTATTGCCATCGGCGGTATGGACAGCATGATTTATGCTTTGATTGTTTTGAGTATCGTTGACTATATTACCGGTATGTTCACCGCCTTTAAAACTGGACAATGGGACAGCAGCACAGGCTTCCGCGGTATTCTCAAAAAGTTTGTGATTTTCGCTGTGGTAGCTCTCTGTAACACCATTGATACAGCTATGAATATGCATATCCTGCGGCAGATGGCGATTTGTGCTTATGCCTTAAATGAAGCAGGCTCTATTATTGAGAATGTTGACCGTGCCGGTTATGGACAGTATATTCCAAAAGTCATCCGGAATGCGTTAGCAAGGCTGACAGAAAAGGCAGAGGAAGGGACGTTGAAGATAAAATGAAAATTTTTATTAATCCAGGGCATTGTCCGGGTGTAGATCCAGGTGCCGTAAATGGAAAATACAATATTAACGAAGCTGATATCGCATTGCAGACAGGGAAACTTGTAAAAAAATATCTGATGGATGCAGGATATGAAGTTATGCTTCTGCAGTCTGATAATCTTGCAGGAGAGTCTTCCGGGCCTAATATCTGTAGAACTGCAAATCACTGGCCGGCAGATTTATTTATCAGCATTCACTGTAATTCATTTTCTGATGAATCTGCAAATGGAACAGAATGTTTGGTTATGAATAAATGGAGCCGGGCAGCGGATTTGGCGCAATGTATTCAGAAAAGAATTGTGAGCAGCTTGGGGACAACTGACAGAAAGGTAAAAGAAAATCCTTATCTTTCTGTTTTAAAAAATACCGTAATGCCGGCAGTTTTGGTTGAAATGGCCTTTATCAGCAACGAGAAAGACGTACAGCTTCTTATAAATAATATTGATGATTTTGCACGTGCAATTGCATGTGGTATTACTGATTTTAAATAATTATAGTTTTGAAAGGAATGATAGTAATGGAATTGGTAAAATCTTATGTAACTAGCAAACAATTTTGGGCAGGAATGGTAATCGGTTTTGCTTTTGGAGCAATGCATCATTATTTCGGTTTGTAAACATCAAATCCCTAAGTCAAACTTTGACTTAGGGATTTTTCTGTATTTATGGAGGTAATTATGGATGTTGAGAAAAAATATAAAATTTGTAAGTATTTCATTGTTATTTGTCTTACTGGAGCTGCTTTTTATTACGTTTTCAATACGATAAAACCATTTGATAAAGTACCGATTATTAAATCTGAGCGGCTGCAGACTGCCAATCAGATTAAACAAGCTGCTGATAATGCTGATGTCAGTCTTTCGGATGAACAGAGTAAAATTATTCAGGAGAAAATTCAAAATGCAAAACCTGCAGGCAGTGTGCCTGCAACAGCCGGTACCGTCCAACAGGTAGCTGAACAGCAGCGGCAGCAGAACGGAAGCGACTTTGCACCGGTAGTGTCAGATAGTGATATATCAAAACTGCCGGAGGATACGCCCATTGAATTAAACCAGTACCATATTTACGCTGCTCCTAAAGTGCAGCGTGAAATCGGTCTGAAAGTGGATACAGAAAGTGACAGCCATATCTCTGGAATAAGTTATGGTATTAAACGTAGAATTACAGAGAAAGGGCAGTATATAGGCGCGCGGGTAGAATATGACTGGAAAGAAAAAGAAATTGCAGCATGGGCGACTTATAGTTGGTAAAAAGCCTGCTTTTAGTGAAGTTTTTTATGTTATAATGAGAAAAATATTTGTTTTAAGGTGGGATGAATATGATTAAAGTTTATGATGAAGTTGACTATACTAATATGACAGATATTCAAAGAATAAAAATAAATCGGTTATTTGGAAATCAAAATATTGATATTGTTTTAAAAAATGGTGTCAATATATTTGTGGGAGAGAATGGATTA
>OOBZ01000794.1_pt1 | contig 23681 bp, 18 predicted proteins | sample 1671601 | NCBI WGS metagenome assembly OOBZ01 (sample SAMN06348173, study PRJEB24527) | human gut metagenome | biome: human gut; feature: ankylosing spondylitis patient; material: feces | host: Homo sapiens | place: China | collected 2015-10
CACCTATGGCACGAACAATGAGTTCGGCTTCGACTACCTGCGCGACAACATGAAATTTTATTCCGAGCAGCTGGTGCAGCGCGGACATAATTATGCCATCGTCGACGAAGTCGACTCTATTCTCATCGACGAGGCCCGCACCCCGCTCATCATCTCCGGTGCGAGCGATGAATCCACCGAACTGTATCAAGCCATGGACGATGTGGTCGCCCACCTCGATCCTGATGACTACACAGTGGACGAAAAAGCCAGAACGGCCATGCTGACGGAAAAAGGCGTCTCGCACTGCGAGGAGCTCACCCATCTGGACAACCTCTTTGATCCCAGAAATATGGTGGCCCAGCATCATATTATGCAGTCCCTGAAGGCGCATTTTGTCTTCAAGCGCGACGTGGACTACATCGTGACGAACGACCAGGTGGTCATTGTGGACGAATTCACCGGCCGTCTCATGCCCGGCAGGCGCTATTCGGATGGCCTGCATCAGGCCCTGGAAGCCAAGGAGCATGTCACCATTCAGCCCGAGAACCAGACTCTCGCTTCCATCACCTTCCAGAACTACTTCCGTATGTATGACAAGCTTGCCGGCATGACCGGTACCGCAGACACGGAAGCTGTGGAATTTCACGAGATTTACAATCTTGAGGTCATGACCATCCCGACCAACAAGCCCATGATCAGGAAAGATTATCCGGACCTCATTTTCCAGACGCAGAAAGAAAAATTTGACGCCATCGTGCAGGCCATCAGGGAACTTTATGAGAAGGGGCAGCCCGTTCTGGTGGGCACCATCTCCATCGAGACCTCGGAAATGCTTTCGAAGCGCCTCAAGGCCATAGGCATTCCGCACAGCGTTCTGAACGCCAAGCAGCATGCCAAGGAAGCTGAAATCGTGGCGCAGGCCGGTCAGAAAGGGCATGTGACCATCGCCACCAACATGGCTGGCCGCGGTACTGACATTATGCTTGGTGAGGGCGTCAAGGAACTTGGGGGCCTGCATATCCTGGGCACGGAGCGGCATGAATCCCGCCGTATTGATAACCAGCTGCGCGGCCGTGCCGGCCGTCAGGGTGACCCCGGCTCCTCCCGCTTCTATCTGTCTCTTGAAGACAATCTCATGCGCCTCTTCGGTTCTGACCGCATCAAGGGGCTTATGGGCAGGCTTGGCCTGAAGGACGGCGAGGCCATCGAGAACAAGATGGTTTCCAAGGCCGTTGAGAATGCGCAGAAGAAGGTCGAAGCCCATCACTTCGATATCCGCAAGACTCTTCTCGATTATGACAACGTCATGAACCAGCAGCGTGAGGTTATTTACACACTGCGCCGTGAGCTCATGGAAACCACGGACCTCAATCCCATTGTGGATGAGTTCCTTGGTGACGTTCTCAATGATATTTACGATCCTCTGGAAAAGGCCGAGGGAGAGGGATACGACGAGGCGCAGAAGCAGGCCCGTGCCCGCATCACGGAAATTTTCAATATCAGCCGTGTCCTTCCCGATGACGCCCCGCTGCCTGACAAGGAAACCTGCCGCGGCCTCGTGAAGCAGATTTTCGCGGAACTCGAAAAAGAGTCCGGCGAAGTCTACAAGGATATTCTTCGTTATTTCCTCCTTGAGGAAGTCGACAGAGCCTGGAAGGAACATCTGCGTAACATGGACGCCCTGCGTGATGGCATCGGGCTGCGTGGCTACGGCCAGCGCGATCCCAAGCTCGAGTATAAGCGCGAGGGCTTCCAGATGTTTGAAGTGCTTCTGATGGTGATCAGGGAGAGCGTGTTCAAGGCCCTGACCAGAGTGCATGTGCAGCCCCAGCCCGAGCAGGCCGGTGGTGACGCACAGCCAGGAAATGGCGAGCCCCTGCAGCTCACCGAGGAAATGAACAGCGAACCTTCCCGCGCCGCAGCTGAAGCGGCCATGGCTGCCGAGGCTGCGCAGAAGGAAGCGAGAGAGGAACAGCAGGAGCATGTCCGCAGTGCGGAAGAGATGCCCGAGGATTTCCGGCACAAGGATGTGACTCAGGATCTGCGGTATTCCGGGACCGAAGAAGACCAGGATCTCTTCAAGAAAAAAGAGCCCTATCGCGCAAAGAAAAAGCCCGGCCGCAATGATCCCTGCCCCTGCGGCAGCGGAAAGAAATACAAGAACTGCTGCGGCCGCTTTAAATAAAGCCCGCAGGGAAAGATAAAAAAGAAGCCCCTGCCGAATTACTCAGCCGGGGCTTCTTTTTTATTTCACGAAGGGAAAAACGAGTCAGCCTGCATTATTTTCGTTCACCTCAAACGGTGTCAGGCGTCGGTGGGGAGCTGGCCCGTTTCTGAGACCTAACAGGGCAGTCTGTGCTCCGTGCGCCACTTCTTCAGAAGAAGGTAGGCGTCTTCAGTGACGAAAAGGCTGCCGTAGCCTGTGCCCAGGGAAATGCGTGGTTTGTTGTGTCCGTGGTAGTCGCTGCCGCCTGAGACACAGAGGTGATTGTGCCGGGCGAGGGAGAGCAGAAAGCGTGTGTCGTTGTCTGTCTGCTCGCTGTGCCAGGCTTCCAGTCCGCAAAGGCCGAAGGGGATAAGCCTGCGCACAAAGTCATCGATCCAGCCCGGAGGGTAGCTGCGCAGCAGGGGGTGGGCGATCACAACGGAACAGCCGATATACGACATGATCGAGACGGCCTTCTCCGGATCCATCACATCCTTGGGCAGGTAGGCGGAGCCTGTCTGCCCGAGGTACTTGTCGAAGGCTTCTTTCATGCTTTTGACGTAGCCCTTCGTTATGAGAGCCATGGCTATATGGGGACGTCCGACGCTTTCGCCGCCGGCTTCCTTCATGACATCATCCATGCTCAGCGGGCATCCGAGTCTGCAGAGTTTTTCAACGATACGCGCGTTGCGTTCCCCACGTTTTGCGCGCATTTCGGCGAGGGCCTTCTCAAGTGGTTCAGCATCCCGTGGCACCCAGAGACCAAGAATATGCATCTCTCCGTGATCCGAACCGGTTGAAACTTCCACGCCGCGCACGAACTCCATATCTGGATATTTTTGCGCTTCCTTTTCTGCTTCTGGAAGGCCTGAAAGCGTATCGTGATCAGTAATGGCTACAGCTGCAAGCCCGGCGGCATGAGCCTTGTCGATAAGTTCTGACGGAGTGTCCGTTCCATCGGACGCGTTGGAGTGCGTATGCAGATCAACTCTTCTGAGCATGAGAGAACCTCCAACCCGTTAGATACAGATTATGACGGAAAAATCAACCGAGTGGCATGGTTGTGCGTCTGAAAAATTAAAGTTTTGCTTGAATTTTTGCCATATTATATGAATCAACTGTCTGTCGGCATGCCCCGCCGGGCTGCACGGCAGAGCCTGAGAAGAGGAAGCGAAACGTTCCCTCTGAGGCTGATACTCCCCGGGGCCTTCACGGCCGCGGGGAGATGGGGGCTGCTCTGCCCCTCTACCGCCAGCCTGTCAGTCCCGAGGGCGGAGTATTCGAAATTTCTTTTCGTCAGCGTGTAAAAACGTGGCCATCCTGACATTCTGGTGGCCATAAATCCATGTCTGAGAGCGTTTTCTTTTATAAAAAATACCTAATTCAGGCAGGATAAACTACGTTATCGAAGCTGCCCGAATAAATATATAAATATATTATGATATAAATACATTTATATATATTGATATTTATATAAATATATCTGCGCGATGCGCTTTTCCTCTTTTGCGCGGAGAAGAACGCAAAAACCCCCGCTTCCGGGGAAGCGGGGGTGGGTAACTCTCTGTCATGTCTCACTACCTGGTTCCGAAACCGGGAATGCGGTAGTGTTTCTCGAGCCAGTGCAGGAAGAAGGAAACGATGGTCACCATGGCAAGGTAATAGGCGCCGACGACGAGGAAAACCTCCGTGAAGCGGAAGGTATCGGAGGCTACGACTTTGCCTTCGCCCATGAGTTCCATGCAGGTCACGAGGTAGGCGAGGGAGGTGTATTTGACCAGATAAACGATTTCGTTGCCACAGCCAGGCAGAGCCCTGCGGGCGGCCTGGGGTGCGATGATCCAGACTATGGTCTGCAGGGTACTGAAGCCGAGGGCCTGGGCGGCCTTGAACTGTCCCTGTTTGATGGAGAGAAGCGCTCCGCGCACGTATTCGGAATGATAGGCTGCAGAGCAGAGTATGAAGCTCAGGAGAGCTGCGCCGAACGGCTCGAAATAGATGCCGATCTTGGGGAGTGCGTAATAGATCATCATCAGCTGGACGGCCAGAGGAACGCCGCGGATGAGAGCTGTGTAGGCATTGCCAAGCCTGCGCATCCAGGGACTGCCGAAAGAGCGCAGGCATCCGAGAGCGAGTCCACCGAGGAATCCCAGGATGGAAGCGGGAACGATGAGTTCAATGGATACCACCAGTCCCCTGTTGAGCGCGGGAAGCAGCTCGCCGAACATGAAGTCGGGATCAAACATGGGAACCGTTCTCCATATCGCTGAGCCTGGAGCAGAAATCACGGGTGCGGGTGTGCGCGTTCTCCGCGAGAAGTTCCTCGGGCCTGCCGTGCTCAATGATGACACCGCGTTCCATGAAGAGAATTTCGTCAGCCGTGGCGCGGGCAAAGTCCATCTGATGCGTAGCCATAATCATGGTCATGCCATCGCTGGCCAGTTCCCTGATGACGGAGAGAACCTCCCCCACAAGCTCAGGATCAAGCGCGCTGGTGGGCTCGTCAAGAAGTATGACTTTCGGATCCATGGCCAGAGCCCTGGCTATGGCCACGCGCTGTTTCTGACCGCCGGACAGCTGGGCAGGATAGAGCTGGTATTTGCTGGCCAGCCCAACGCGGGTGAGTTCTTCCATTCCGCGTTCCCTGGCCGCCTTCTTGTCCATGCCTTTCACCTTGCGGAGGGCTATGGTCACGTTGTCGATGGCGGAAAGATGGTCAAATAGGTTGAAATCCTGGAAAATCATGCCCACCTGAGCCCTGTAGGCGCAGAGAGCCTGTTTTGAGGAGGTGTCCAGTTTTTTTCCTTCCAGCAGGATTTCACCGGAATCAGGCATTATCAGACAGTTGATACACTGCAGAAGCGTGCTCTTGCCGGCGCCGGAAGGGCCGATGAGCACTTTCATCTCGCCGCGGGCAACGGTGGTGCTGCAGTCGGTGAGGATGTCCCTGCCTCCGAGTTTTTTTGAAATGTGCCGTATTTCCAGAACAATATCACTGCCGGTCATGCTGCCGCTCCGTTTCCGCTGAAGTTGTTGTCCCCGCTGTATCCGGGAATCTGGACTTTGACTTCCAGCCTGTGCAGCAGTTTGAGGACGATAATGGTGAGAACGAAATAAATGACACCGGCGGCGGCGTAAAGAGCCAGGGCCTCGTGCGTGCGGGCAGCGACAGCGGCCGTGCGGGCCATGATGTCCTGTGTGCCAAGGACGTAGCAGACAGCGGAGTCCTTGAGAAGGATGGAAAATTCGTTGGCCCATCCGGGGATGGCAATGCGCATGGCCTGGGGGAGGATGATGCTCCTGATGGCCTGCAGATCGCCCATTCCCAGAGCCCGTGCAGCCTTAAGCTGTCCGGAAGGAATTGATTCCAGTGCGCCGCGGAAGATCTGCGACTGGTAGGCCGTGCTGGTGCAGCCCATGGCAATGCAGGAAATGAGGAAGGGCTCCATGAGCAGATGCAGGCTCATGAACAGGCCGAAGAAGAGGAAGAGCAGAACAAGGATGGGAACGCCGCGGAAGAACCAGACATAGACAGAGACCAGACGGCGGAAAAAAGGATGTCCGTAAACCTGAATGATGGCAAAGGGCAGTCCGAAGCAGAGCCCCATGCTGAGAGCAAGCCCGACTGCGGCAACTGTGACCACGCACCCCTGCAGGATGAAGGGAAGGGCGTTGATAACTACTAAAAGAGACTGCATGGCATACCGTTACGCGAACCGCCGGCATGCAGCCGGCGGTTCGGGAAAAAAGGCGGAAAAAACCCTACTTGTTGAGGTACTTCTTCTGGAGTTCCTTCCAGTAGGGATCGGCCATGAGCTTCTTGTAGCCTTCGTTGATGATCTTGAGCAGTTCGGTATCGCTCTTTCTCACGGCCACGCCGAAATCGGTGGGAGTGCCGTGGGTGCCGATCTTCTTGACGGCGCGGCCCTTGGCGATGGAATCGTCGGCGGGAAGTTCGTCCATGTAGGCGCAGTCAATGCGGCCGTTCAGGAGGTCTTCGATGGCGAGAGGAGCGGAGTCGTATTCGCGAAGTTCAAAAGGATACTTCTTGGCCTTCTGTTCCTTCTTGATGGCCACGGCTTCGGAGGTGCCGCGCTGGATGCCGAGCTTGATTTTCTTGGTGAGAACGTCCTCAGGAGTCAGCTTGGAGTCCTTCTTCGTGACAAAGACGGTGGGCACATGCCAGTAGGGATCAGAGAAGCTGACCTGGGCTTTGCGCTCTTCCGTGATGCTCATGCCGGAGTCGATCATATCGATCTGTTTGGCCTGAAGTGCAGGAATGATGCCGTCCCAGGCCATGGGCTTATGAGTGATGGTGATGCCCATGGTTTTGGCGATCCAGTTAAGGGAATCAACGTCAAAGCCGGCCGGCTCGCCCGTTTTTTCGTCGATGTAGGCGAAAGGCGGGTAGTTGGGGTCAATGCCGTTGACGTACGTCTTCTGAGCAAAGGCCTGACCGGAAAGAGCCAGGACAGACAGCAGGACCAGAGCGAAAAGCTTTTTCATGGAGAAATTCCTTGTTATAAAAGGATGAGCGGCGATTCTCTTCAGAAAATCAAAGAGTATCGTGTCAGAAATATCAGAACAGCGCAGAGGGCGCAAGGAAAACGCCGGATGCGGGTATTTCAGAAACCCGATACGGATTTGTATCCTGGCTCCATGGAGGCGAAGGCGTGTTTGACGATTCATGGTCCGGTTACGCACTGCTCGGCGTTGTGCTGGGCCTCGTGGGTGTGTGCCTGCGGAGTTTCACGGAGTTCCGCAGGCGGAATGCCGGACAGTCGTTCCTTTCCGGCAGGGAGGCGGAGCCACGGCCTCACGAAGAAGTTCCCCAGTCTGTCCCTGGTGAGAGGAGGAATGGGGGAGAGCTCCGGCGGCGCAGAATTGAGGCCTACCGGAAAGCAAAGGTCTCCGCGGCGGGTCACAGAATCAGGGGTCACTGGCGTGGCTGAACGGAAAACCGTTTTTTCAGACCGGCTTTCTGAAAACACGAATGATGCCGGTCAGTCCCGGCAAAACGGCGCCTGCCGTAAAGAGAAAAGAGGAGCTGCCTGCTTCCGGCGTTTCACTGAGCAGCCCGGACAGTATGACAGGGCAGAGGAGTCTTAGGCGTCTGTGTACCACACCTCTGCCAGGCTCAGGCTCACTGCCCGCTCTGCTCCTCCTCTTCCTGAGAGTCCGGGATCGCGCCGATGGCGTCATCCGGAGCATAAAGCTGTAGAATCCGAACCTGTCTGGACGCCTTCCGGCAAACCGAGCAGAACAGAACGTCCGCATACGTGTCCCCGGGAAGGTGCGCAGAAAGAATAAGCCCTCTTCCTGGGCCGCCTGTGGCAGATCCGCCCATCCGAGAGGCTGCCGTCTTCACATTATTGGTTTTTTATAAATTTTTTTGTTCGTGGCGGCCGGCATCAGGAAAGGCAGCGGGAGACTGGCTGGCTGGGATGAGCCGGCTGCCTGTTTTCCGGATGTTTTTCCATATTCAACAGAATATTGTGCTCATTTTGAACATGCAGTAAAGAAAAAGATATGCAAGCGAGCAATCCTCCCTTTATCCGGTTCTGCAAGAAACTCGGCCTCCTGCCTGAAAAGGTAAGTTTTTACCTTTCGGACAGCTTCTTCCTCCTGGTGTCCCTTGTGATCGCGTTCTGCATCCGCGCGGCACTCCCCGGGTTTTCGTTCGATCTGACGCTGTATCTGAAAATTGTGCTGATCGTGCTGCTCGGCCCCCTCTGCCTGGGACTGCCGCTTGGCGTTTATATGGGTATCCCCACGCCGCGCTACAATGAGCTCCGCCGCATCGTGACTTTTGTGAGCATCACCTTCGCCACGGCCATAGCTTTTCTTTTTCTGGCCAAAAATGGAGAGGCTCTTTCGAGGGGCGTTCTCTTCGGAGCCTGGATTCTCGCCTGTTTTCTCCTGCCTCTCGGACGCGTGTTTGTGCGGCACCGCTTTGCCAGGTATCCCTGGTGGGGCTACCCCCTTGTGGTTCTTAATTCCTTCACGGGCAGGAAAAAAATCTGGCATTATCTTCGCCGCCATCCGGAATACGGTTTCAATCCTGTGGCGTCCGTTGATCTTCCCGAGAGCCTTTCCGACGCCCGAAGTGTCCTGGAAGACGCAGCCAGAAAACATCCCGGATCCGTGGCTCTTGTGGCTGGCCTTCCGTCCGACATGAACAGTTTTCTTTCCGTGGTGAACGTTTACTTCTCCCGTGTCCTCATCCTTCCCGAGACAAAAGAAAGCTCGCTCAGTTTCTGGCTGACTCCCTGCGACGTTGGAGTGTCCATGGGGTTTCTTCTTCAGCAGAGACTTCATGACAGGCGCAGGCTTTTCCTGAAGCGCAGCATTGACCTCATTCTCTGTGCGCTTGGAGCTGTGCTGGTCGTTCCTGTGAGCCTCGTTCTTGCCCTTGCCATACGTCTGGACAGCAGGGGACCGATCCTGTACCGCCAGAAGCGCGTCGGGCAGGGGGGACGTGAAATCATGGTTCATAAGTTCAGAACCATGGCCCGGGATGCGGACGTGATTCTTGAAAAGTATCTTGCGGACAATCCTGATGCGCGTGACGAGTGGGAAAGAGATCACAAACTGCGCAGGGATCCCCGCATCACGCGCGTCGGCCGTTTTCTCAGACACACCAGCCTCGACGAGCTTCCGCAGCTTATCGATGTGCTTGCCGGCAACATGAGCATCGTTGGGCCCCGTCCCATCGTGAATGAGGAAATATCCAAGTACGGCCCCGTTTATAGTGACTATATCCTTGTGAAGCCGGGTATTACCGGCCTGTGGCAGGTCTCGGGCCGCAACGACACCTCTTACGAGGAAAGAGTCGCCTACGATTTTTACTATATTAATAACTGGTCTATCTGGATGGATATCTGGATTCTCTGCCGCACCGTGCCTGTCGTCATTCTCGGCAGGGGTGCCTACTAGGCCGTCTGCCAGGGGGTATCCAAGAAGACAGGGCCGTCCCGGCAATGAACCGGGACGGCCCTGTCTTCTTTTCCCGGAATAAAATTTACTCGGGGCGGTCGGCGATGGCTGCCGTGATGACCGCCTGACAGGCCAGCTTGCCATCCACAAAGGCTTTTGCTTCCATCTTGCAGAGCTGCATCTTCCTGTGAATGTTGCAGCAGGTGAGTTCAAGCCTGTCACCGGGGACGACCTGCCGGCGGAACTTCACGCTGTCTATGCCTGTGAAGAGGAAGATTTTGTTCCTGAGCTCGTCCTCTTTCGCATCAGCGAGCGCCAGGAGCCCTCCGGTCTGAGCGAGCGCCTCGACAATGAGAACGCCGGGCATGATCGGTACGCCGGGGAAATGCCCCTGGAAGAATGGTTCGTTGAAGCTGACGTTTTTGTAAGCCACGATGTGATCGCCCGGCACGCATTCAACAACACGGTCCACCAGTAAAAAAGGGTAACGGTGGGGCAGAAGAGACATGATTCTGCGGATGTCCATGGTAATGGGCTGTCTGGTTTCTTCAGGCATGTTTATTCCTCCATTGCATGTCATGGCGTCTGAGTGGCGCCTGAACAAAAAAGGCCTCCGCCCGCAAGGGGTGGAGGCCGGAAAGTCAGATCGTTTCAGGGCCGGTTACTTGCCGGCGGGGGCAGCAGGAGCGGCAGGAGTCTTCTGGCCGTTGGTCATGGGTTCCTTGGCCTTGTCTCCCTTTTCCTTGTAAAGTTTGTTCACTTCAGCGAGAACTTCCTGCGTGAGATCCATGCTCTGCTCGGCATAGAGAACGCCGCCCGCGGTCACGTCAACCACGAAGTTGTAGCCTTTACGCTGGGCAACTTCATAGGTGGCGTTAAACACGAGGGTGACCATGTCCTGACGGAGCTTGACTTCGTCCTGTTCGACCTTGCGCATAAAATTGCGGGTCTTCTGATCGAGATCCTGCTTGGAACGCAGGAAGGCGAGCTTGGCGTCTTCAGAGGTCTTGGGGGTCTTCAGAAGCTCGGCTTTCTTGCGCAGCTTTTGTCCCTGGTCCTCGAGATCCTTTTTTTCAGAGCCGTACTTGTTTTCCATCTGTTTCTTGGCAGCCAGGGCCGGCTCGCTGGTTGTAGCCACAGTCTGCATGTCGACAACACCGATCTTGAGAGGTGCCGCCGCATCGGCCGCAAAGGCCGATCCTGCCATAACAAACATGGCCACCAGGGTCATAACAAACAACTTGCGCATGAACTTCCGTCTCCTTACGCCCGATGACGTGAAATAACTTGCGGGATTAAAACCCGTTAGAATTGAATTTGCAACAGCCGGTCACCCGGCCGCTTTTTACGGTTTCTCATTACAGAGCGGGACAGAAAAGTCAAGAAGAAGCCCCTTTCCTTAGCGGAGGTCACCCGGGAAGAGCCGCCTTAATGACCGGCCCTGTCAGCGTATTGCCTGTCTGCCTGAATTTTCTGCGGTAATCCTGCCGGAACGGCTGGAGCTGTATGCCATGACGCCTTCTGCTATGCCTGCGGCGATGGCCTGCCTGTACGCGGGCCTGCCCAGGAGATCGGCTTCGGCTTTGTTGGTGCAGTAGCCCACTTCGGCCAGAATGGCCGGCATGGATGTCGCGGAGAGGACGAAGAAGGGGGCGCCTTTGACTCCATGACCGCTGATGGCAAATCCGCTGCTGCGCACCCTGCTCACGCTGTGACGCTGCACGGAGATGGCAAGGCGCCTTGATTCCAGTACGCGTCCGGAAAGAGTGACCCGCTGGACGCGGGACTGACGTCCGTTTTCGCGATCGACGACCTTGGCTGCGTCCAGGGCTGCTGTCCTGTCGAGATAGTAAGTCTCGAATCCCGCTACCGAGGGGCTGGGATGCGAGTTCACATGGATTGACACAAAGAGGTCCGACTGGTTTTCGTTGGCTTTCGCTGTACGCCCCGCAAGGGATATGCCACTGTCCGTCTTTCGCGTGTAGATGACGCGGTAGCCGTTATCACGCAGGAGTCTGCCCAGCCGGAGAGCTATGTCGAGGGTGATGTCTTCCTCTCGGATCCCGTTGTGGCTTGTTCCGGGATCGCTGCCGCCATGGCCGGCGTCGATGGTAATGGTAGAGAGACCCGGAGCGGCCATTGACGCGAGATCAGCCAGTCTGCCCTGCCTGTTTCCACCGGCAAAGGATCTGCCGCTGCTCTGCACTCCGGGCGTTTTCTGCGTGGCGAGATTATCCACGCTGAGGACGATTTCCTTTCCTCCTTTCTGTGTTTTTGTGGAGAAATGGCGCAGAGCGGAAAAGGTGAACAGAACCACGGAGCGCTTGGGGGAGAGCGTCTTCACTGCAATGTTACGGAGCATGCTGCCACGTATGGATACGCCCCGTCTGATTTCGCTCACCACGGCAGCGTCGCGGATGTCCAGTTCAAGAACAGCGCCGGACGAGGACTTCGATTTGATGCGGGCCTGTGTCTGAACGGGCGCGGTAAAGCCGAGGACAATTTCCATCTCGTTCTTGCTGATGGTGTCCCAGCTCAGATTTTCGAGTTCCGGTTTCCCGGATTTTGCTGTCTCCGCGCTGTCAGTCCTGTCAGAGCTGTTTTTTCCTGCCCCGCTGATTTTTCTGGCGGCCTGGCTAGCAGGATACTGTTTTCTGATTCTGTCAGCCAGCGCCAGAGCGAGGCTTCTGTCATTCAGATTTTCTGAGGCAATAAGATAGGCGTCATAGAGGTTTTCAGGGGCGAGCTGATTCTTCGGATATTCGCCGGCTGCGGCCTCATAAATTTTGACAGCCAGACGGTAGTCCTCACCGAGGTGGGAGCATCCTGCCAGATGCCGCTGACATTCGGCGGCTTTCCGGAGGGCCTTCGCTGCCAGGGGGCCGTCTGTTTTGGACTGGTAGATGCTGATGAATTCGCTGCGCAGTTTTTCCCAGGGCTGGCGCCAGCAGGCGCGGACCGTATTGGCCCTGAGTGCTGTCATTTTTTTCTGGGAGCGGCTGAAGGCAAAGGGCAGTTCTGCGGGTGCGATGCACGTGATATCCCGGGCTGCGGCGCCGAGCTGCAGCCGGCAGGTGGAATTCTGTTTTTGCTGCTGCTGTCCCCGGGAGGCCGCTGCGGCAGGGGAAGACCTGCGTGGAGTCTGATGATTCGGCTTTTTCCCGGGCTGCCCTTTTTGGGTGGGCTGGTCTGCGGAAGCGTTCTGGGCGATGGCCGTGCCTGCGGGGGCCGTGAAGGTCAGGGAGAAAAGAACAGCAAAAATGACCCCTATCCTGAAAAGAATGGAAGCGGGGGTTTCCCTGACCCGTGATGCGGCGCGGGCCGCCGTATAAAGTTCAGCCATGATTCCTGCCTCAGCCGAAAGGTGCAGATAAGAACGTTTAGAATTTTTATCGGCAGATTCAGGAAAAACCTGAGAGCAGGAAAAGGAGAAAAGAACGAAAAAAGCCCGGAAGCCTGCTCTCTGGCAGACCACCGGGCTTTTTCGTTTTTTCAGATCCGGGTTGCGGGAGTTCCCTGCTGCCCGGAATCAGTTTTTGAGGCTGTTGATGGGAGCGGGAATGCGGCCGCCGAGACTGATGAAGCCGGAGGAATCTCCTCTGGGAACGGGAATAATAGTGCATTCACCGAGAAGTCCGCCGAAGGAGACCTTCTCGCCGACGCCCTTTCCCGGAACAGGAATGAGGCGCACGGCAGTGGTTTTGTGGTTGATCATGCCGATGGCCATTTCATCGGCGATGATGCCGGCTATGGTGGAGGCTGAGGTGTCACCCGGAATGGCGATCATGTCGAGGCCGACGGAGCAGACGCTGGTCATGGCTTCGAGTTTTTCCATGTTCAGGAAGCCGGACGTGGCAGCCGCCTCGATGCTGGAATCTTCGGAGACGGGGATGAAGGCGCCAGAGAGACCTCCTACAGAAGAGGAAGCGAAGGATCCGCCTTTCTTCACTGCGTCATTAAGCATGGCAAGGACAGCCGTGCTGCCCGGGGCTCCCATGACGGAAAGGCCGCAGCTCTGGAATATTTCGCCTACTGAGTCGCCAACGGCGGGGGTCGGCGCGAGGGACAGATCCGCCACGCCGAAGGGAATGCCCAGGCGCTCGGCAACCTCGTTGCCGATGATTTCACCTACGCGGGTCACTTTGTAGGCTGTGCGCTTGATGACTTCGGAAACCTTGAGAAGAGAAAGTCCGCATCCCTGGGAGCGGCTCTTTTCAAGCGCTCTGTCTATGGCCTTTTTCACAACTCCGGGGCCGGACACGCCCACGTTGATGACGCAGTCCGGTTCGCCGACGCCGAGGTAGGCGCCTGCCATGAAGGGGACATCCTGCGGGATGTTGCAGAAGACCACGAGCTTGGTGCAGCCAAAGCCGCCTCTGTCGGCCGTAGCCCTGGCTGTTTCCAGGATCTGGCGTCCCATGAGAGCCGCGGCATCCATGTTGATACCCGCGCGGGAACTTGCGATGTTGATTGAGGAGCAGACGCGCTCCGTTGTGGCCAGGGCTTCCGGAATGGCTTCAATAAGCGCCTTGTCGCCATGGGCAAAACCTTTCTCCACAAGAGCTGAGAAGCCGCCCAGAAAATCAACGCCGGCTTCCTGGGCTGCCTCGTCGAGAGCCTGGCATATGCGGACCATGCCGTCCGGACCGAAGGGGCCTCCAACCACGGCGATGGGACTTACGCTGATGCGTTTGTTGACGACGGGGATACCGTATTTGTCGCCAACCTCGTTGCACACGGAGACGAGGTTTGACGCGTATTTGCGGAGTTTTGCGCGCATATTGCCGATGAAGAGATCAAGGTCGTGGCTGACGCAGTCAAAAAGGCTGACTCCGAGCGTGACCGTGCGGACATCGAGGTGTTCGCTGCGTACCATATCGAGGGTGCTGATGATTTCTCTGTCAGAGAGCATATGAATCCCAACTTCCTTCTGTTCTTGTGAACGGTTCCCGGTTAATTTTCGGAAATGCGGTGCATGGCCTCGAAAATGCGGCGGTGCTGCATGGCCACGGTGAGACGGAGTTCCTTGCCCTTGCTCTGGATTTCACGGCGCAGACGTCCCGCGTCGACGTCTTTCGGGACAAGTATTTCAAAGGAGACCAGGGCATCGCCTCCGTCCTGGCGTGAAACGAATTTGAGGGACTCAATGCTGACCCTGTGGGCCGCGAAAACATGGGCCAGACCAGCCACGAGGCCTGGCCGGTCTGGGCCGTTGGCCGTTACCACGTAAGGCTCCGTGACGGGGGAGTCCTCATCGGTCTGGGCCGGCGAGGCCTCGCGGATAAGAAAGGAGACATCGTGGAACTGATTTCTGAGGCCGCACTCGAGCCGTCTGCGGAGCTCTTCAATGCCAAGGTTGTCGGGAACCTCCACGAGGAAGGTGGCTGAAAAATCCCCACCGATGAGAACCTGGGCGAGCTGCGCGATATTGCAATTGCTGTCGGCCATGGTCCGGGCCACGTTGGCGACGATGCCGGAACGGTTTCTTCCCAGAAAAGAAATGGAAAATTTCTGCACGGTTTCTGCTCAGTATGGTGAAATGTTACTGTTCGGCGCGCACAGCCGCGATGGCGGCGCGGCTCTGGCAATATAGGTTATGGACGGCCCTTTGCACAAGGACGGGGAGCGGGGCGGCTCCCCCATTCTTGACGCGGCAATATAGATAGAATAAATCGAAACATTCTAAGGGCGTTCATCCCGGATGGAACGTGAACCGGGAGAGCCCCAACATATCGTGCCTGGAGAGAGGGAGAAACGGGGCCCGGCCCCTCTTATCTCCGTCTGCCGCCAAAGGCCCGTGCGCTGACGCGCAGGAGCCGAGTTTCAGGAGCTATTTCGTGGAAGAGAACAGGGAAAATCAGAAGGGTAAGGCGTCCAAGCCGAAGGTCAAGCTTGCGACAAAATCATCTCACGCCGCGTATTTCATGCCGATGCTTGAAAGTTTTGCGGAACATGATGTCCTTAATGAAGTGATCAAAAGCAGGGTTGTGAAATCCTGCGACATTCTGGACAGCGGCGTACCCCTGTTCCCCAATGATTTCAGGCAGAAAACGTCCGTTGCCGAAGTTTTCAGCAGGTTTGACAGCCTCAGTCCCGAAGAGCTTGAGGGGCAGCAGGAAGCCGTAGAGGGCCTTGCCGGGCGCATAGTTTCCCTGCGCTCCTTCGGAAAGGTCATCTTTTTCCATATTCAGGATCAGACAGGCCGCCTGCAGTGCTATGCCCAGCGGGACAGCCTTGGCGAAATGTTCAAGCTGCTCAAGAAGCTCGACGTGGGCGACATTGTGGGCCTCTCGGGCACCATGTTCCGCACCAAGACAGGGGAACTCACGCTGTCCTGCAGCAGCCTGAAGCTCATTACCCGTTCCATGCGCCCCCTGCCCGAAAAATATCACGGGCTCAAGGACATGGAGACGCGCTACCGCCAGCGGTATGTTGACCTCATCGTGAATCCGCGGGCGAGAGAGATTTTCCAGAAGCGCAGCCTCATCGTGAGCGAATTCCGCCGCTTTATGGAGGAAAAAGGCTTCATGGAAGTGGAAACGCCCATGATGCATCCCATTGCCGGCGGCGCCGCGGCGAAACCTTTCATTACGCATCACAACGCTCTGGATATGGATCTGTACATGCGTATAGCTCCGGAGCTGTATCTCAAACGTCTCCTGGTGGGCGGATTTGAACGGGTTTTCGAGATTAACCGCTGCTTCCGCAATGAAGGCCTGGACACGAAGCATAATCCTGAATTCACAACCTGTGAGTTCTACTGGGCCTACCACAATTTCTATGACCTTATGGATCTGACGGAAGAGCTTTTTGAACGCCTGGCTCTCAAGGTCTGCGGAACGGCCGTTATCACCTATCAGGGACAGGAGATTGATCTGCGCAGGGGACACTGGACACGAATCACGTATTACGATGCCCTCGAGAAGATAGGCGGTCACAAGCCCGAATTTTACAACGACTACGCCAAAGTCAGGTCGTATCTCCTGGAACGCGGGGAAAAGGTGCAGGAAGGCGAGAGTCTCGCCAAGATGCATTCCCAGCTCTTTGACCTCGATGTGGAGGAGAAGCTCATCCTGCCGACCTTCGTTTACGAATACCCGATTGAAATTTCACCGCTTTCCCGCCGCAACAATGAGACCCCTGAGATCGTTGACCGCTATGAGCTCTTCATTACGGGACGCGAAATGGGCAATGCCTTCTCGGAACTGAATGATCCCATTGATCAGCGTGGACGCTTTGAGGAGCAGATGGCCGAACGCGCGGCCGGTGATGACGAGGCCCACTGCATGGACGAAGACTTTCTGCGCGCTCTGGAATACGGCATGCCTCCGGCGGCCGGGCAGGGCATTGGTATTGACCGTCTGGCCATGCTCCTCACCGATTCCGCGAGCATCAGGGAAGTCATTCTCTTCCCGCTCCTTCGTCCTGAAGTCTAACTCCGGGCCCGTTCCCGGGACGCATACGGGATACTGACGTGAGCTTTGAATTCTTTGTAGCGAGACGTTACCTGTTCTCCCACCGCAAGCAGGCGTTCATCTACGTGATTTCCCTGATGTCCATCATCGGGGTGGCCCTGGGTGTTGCTGCGCTCGTGGTCGTGCTTGGTGTTTATAACGGCCTGACCACTGATATGCGCGACAAGATCCTGGGAGCCAACGCTCACGGTATTGTCCTGAGTTATATTCCCGATGCATTCGGGAAAAATCCGGGACTGCGCGATGAGATCCTGCGCACTCCCGGAGTCACGGGGGCCACTCCTTTTATTTATACTGAGGTCATGCTTTCCTCCGGGGATGGCGTGAAAGGTCTCATGCTCAGGGGTGTGGATCCCAGGACAGCTCCCGGCGTGCTCAGCATGCTGAAGGCTATCAAGAAAGGGTCCATAAATGGACTCGAAACGGGCGACGGCACTCCCGGCATTATTATTGGTGAGGAACTCGCGAAACATATCGGCCTCGGTATGGGCAGCCGTGTCAACCTGTTGTCCCCGTCTGGCGAGAAGACCACGGCTGGCTTCCAGCCCCGCATCCGTCCCTTCGAGGTGGCCGGCATCTTCAAGACGGGTATGTACGAGTATGATTCTTCTCTTGCCTTTGTGACCCTGGATGCCGCCCGTGAGCTTCTCGGCCTGGATCCTGGCTTTCTGTCAGGCATCGAGATTACTGTCGATGACGTGTACAGGGCCGATGAGATTACGAAGGAGCTTACGGACAACATTGGCAATCCGTTCTATGCCCGCAGCTGGATGGATATGAACGCCAATCTCTTCGCCGCTCTCAAGCTCGAAAAGATCGGAATGTTCATTCTGCTCATCATGGTCGTGCTTATCGGCTCCTTTTCCATCGTGGCCACACTGGTCATGCTGGTCATGGAGAAGACCCGCGACATCGCAGTCATGATGAGCATGGGCGCCACAAGAAAGATGATTCGACGCATCTTCATGTACCAGGGGACAATTATCGGTTTTGTCGGCACCATGCTCGGATACGCACTGGGTCTGACTGTCGGCTACCTGCTCAAGCGCTATCAGTTCATCAAACTCCCGGAAAATGTGTATACTCTGGATCACCTGCCCATCATCATCACGGTTCCGGACGTCCTGATCATTGGCGGGGCGGCGATGCTTCTGTGCTTTCTTTCCACGCTTTACCCGGCCAGGCAGGCTTCCAGACTCAAGCCTGCTGATGCCCTGAGGTACGAATAGCATGGACGAACTCTACGAATTTCAGCACGTGGTGAAGTCCTACGGCGAGGGGGAGCGGAAGCTCGTCATCCTCAATGATGTCAGCATCACGGTCCATAGGGGCGAACAGCTTGCCATTGTCGGAGCCTCCGGGTCAGGCAAGAGCACTCTCTTGCATCTTATGGGTGCTCTTGATACTCCAACATCGGGGAAAGTCATTTTCGACGGTCAGGATCTCTTTTCCCTGACGCCGGACGAACAGGCGCGGTTCCGCAACCGTACCTGCGGATATGTTTTTCAGTTCCACCATCTTCTTCCGGAATTCACGGCAGAGGAAAACGTCGCCATGCCAGGCATCATTGCCGGCCAGTCCCGGGATGACTGCCTCTCACGGGCGAGGGAAATGCTGGGCATGGTCGGACTTGCTGACAAGCACGAGGCCAGAGTGAATACTCTTTCCGGCGGTGAAAGCCAGCGTGTCGCCATCGCGAGAGCCATTTCACAGCACCCAAAGGTGCTTCTGGCCGATGAGCCGACGGGGAACCTGGATGAAAAGAACGGCGCGCAGGTCAGCGCGCTTTTGCGTGAACTTAACCGCGAGCTGGGAATGACCATGGTCGTTGTCACTCACAATGTCGAATTGGCCGCGGGTCTGGACCGCAGCCTGGAGCTGAGATCGGGACAATTATATGAAAAGACTTTTGCGTAGTTTTCTGTCGCTTGTGGGCGTTTTCGCGGCCACTGCCCTGTTTACCGGAGCGATCCCTGAGAGCAGCCCGGCCGCCGGCAACACGGTCCTGGTTCTGCCCTTCCAGGTTAGTGCCGGGCCCCTTCTTCCGGATGCCTCCCAGGCTGTCCCTCAGGCTGTCATCGATAAGATGAAGTCACAGGGACTTACTCCCATTCCTCTGGACAAGGCCCGGGGACTTTTTAATGCGTCAGGCATGAAGTCCATTGATCTCGAGTCCGCGAGGCGGCTCGGACGTTCAGCCGGAGCTGACCTTGTCGTGTACGGCTCCTTCAACCAGAAGGGGCAGGGCTTTACCATGGAAACGCGCCTTGTCCCGGTGGGGACGGGCCGTGCCGTTCCGGCGCACTTTGAGCGCGATTCCGTCGGTGCTCTTGGAGATGCTGCCGGCCAGCTGGCCTCGAGAGCTTCGCTGACCCTGCGCGACGCAGGCAGTTCCACGGCCCCTGTCGTGGGCAATGCGGATGCGGAAAGCGAGCCTGCGCCCGCCAAGCCGGCCGTGAATGACACCCTCGTTCCCCTGCGTACGGGCGGCGGCGTCACCCTTTCTGATGTGACGGTGCGCGGCATCCACAATATGGATCCTGATGTGGTGCTCATGCGTCTTTCCATTCGCAAGGGCGACTCTCCTGATGCCAACGCCATCAACGAAGAGGTCAAGCGCATCTGGGAAATGGGCTACTTCACCGATGTGCAGGCCCATATGGAAGGCAGCGTGCTGGTTTTCGACGTGGTTGAAAAACCGCGCATTGACAACATTATCGTCGAAGGCACTGACAAAGTGGACGAGGACGATGTCCTTTCGGCCATGACCACCCGCAAAGGCAACGTGCTCAACGAACAGACGCTTTCAGACGACCTGCAGAAAATTACGGAACTGTACCGCAAGGAAGGCTACTACCTCGCCAAGCCCACCTACCGCATCGAAAAGCGGAGCGGAGGCAAAGGGTCGGTCCTCATCATCACCGTCAACGAAGGCAAGAAGCTCTATATTTCTGAAGTCAAGGTTGACGGCCTGAAGGAACTCAAGCAGAGCGACATGACCAAATACATGGCCCTGCGCGAGCGCGGTATTTTCTCCTGGCTCACCGGTTCCGGTGTGCTTAAGGAAGAATATCTTGAGCGTGATACCAACGCTATCGCAGCCTACGGCCTCAACGAAGGCTACGTTGATATCCAGGTTGGCTCACCTGAAGTAACGTATCAGGAAGACGGCATCCACATCCATTTCCCGGTCAGCGAAGGCCCCCGCTACAATATCAATGAAGTGGGCTTCGCCGGTGATGTTCTCGACACCAAGGAGAACATGGACAAGATCATCGAAATGGATGACTGGCAAAAAGATAAGAAATATTTCCACCTTGAAACGATGCAGAAAGACGCCAAGGCCCTGCAGCAGTATTATAACGATCATGGCTACGCCTACGCCGAGGTTGATACCCGTGTGGTCAAGCCTGCGGATCATCCCGATACTGTCAATGTGGTCTACGTCATTAACAAGAAGCAGAAAGTCTTTATCCGCAGGGTCATCGTGGAAGGAAATACGAAAACCCGCGATAACGTCATTCTGCGTGAAATGAGGCTTGGCGACGGTGATCAGTATGACGGCGCAAAGCTCAGACGTTCCATGGAACGTCTCAACAAGCTCCGTTACTTCAAGACCGTGGACAACGAACTCGTTCCCACGGACAAGGAAGACGAGGTTGATCTGAAGGTCAAGGTCAAGGAAGGCAATACCGGTGCCCTCATGGCCGGTATCGGCTATTCCACGTACTTTGACGTGGGCGTCAGCGGTACCATCATGGAGCGTAACCTGTTCGGCAAGGGCTACACGCTTTCGCTGCAGGGTTTCTTCTCCTGGCGCCGTACTTCGGGCACGCTGTCCTTCACCAACCCGCGCGTGTACGATACGAACCTTTCGCTCGGCAATGACCTGTACTACATGCACGATTACTGGGATGACTTCACCAGGGACACCATCGGCGATTCCATCCGTATCGGCTACCCCATCGGCGAGTACACAACGGTCGGCCTGGGCTACCGTCTTGAACGTTATGAAATTTATGACGTTGACGAGAACGCTTCCCCGTACATCACCGATTACAAGGGCATCAACTGGACCAGTGCCATCAGCGCGCATATCACACGCGATACCACGGACACGCATTCCAATCCCCACCGCGGCACCATCGCCAGACTTTCCGGTGAATGGGGCGGCGGCGGCCTTGGCGGTTCGGACAACTTCATCAAACTGATGGCCGACTGGCAGGGCTTCTATTCCTTCAATGATACCAACACTATTCACCTGCGCGGACGCGTTGGAGCCCTGTTCCAGAACACGGACGAAAACATCCCTGTCTTCGAACGCTTCTACGTCGGCGGCATGGATACGGTCCGCGGCTATTCGTATTCCGACGCTTCACCCCGTTCCACCGACCCCCGTTACGATCGCGACGTCATCGGCGGCGACTACATGGGTGTTGGCAACTTCGAATACGTCTGGACCTTCCAGAAGGATATGGGGCTCGCGCTCGTACCCTTCTTTGATATCGGCTTCAATATCGACTCCAAGACCCAGAACGTGGCCCTCGACTTCGATGCCCACTGGGTTTCCTCCACTGGTCTTGAGCTGCGCTGGCGTTCACCCATGGGCGATCTGCGCATAGCTTACGGCATCCCGCTCAAGGAAGACTTCGACCACGAGAATGAATCCGGCCGCCTGGAGTTCAGCATGGGCCAGTTCTTCTAAACCCTGCCCCCCACTGTGAAAATCAAAGCGCCCGGCTCATAAGAGCCGGGCGCTTTGCGATCCGGGCTTCAGTTTCCCGGATTCTCAGGGGGTGTGGCACCCGCTTTTTTGCGCAGTCCGTCACGGTAACGCTCGAGCGCTTCCTCGAGAGGAGCCGTGTCGCCGAGTTCGCGCATGAGCCGGCCAATATACTGGAGCTGTCTGCGGTGGGCACCGTGGCTCGGGATCTTCTGGAGGTCCCGGAAAGCGGCGAGCAGAGCAGGGCTGAGGGGAAAATCGGCGATAACGCGCATGGGCAGGGCCGCGATTTCCTCTCCCAGATTCTGCAGCGCCGTGCTTTCGCGTTTCTTCTGGGATCTGCTTTTGCGCTGAGGTTCCTCTTCGGAGGTTTCAGGTTCCCACTGATAGGATTTTCTGTGAGCCATGATTCATCCTTCGCTGGTATGGCATAGTGAACAGGTGTTCCTTGAAAAGCGCGCCGCCGCATTTCCGTGACTTGAGTCATGAGTAAGGCGCCGCCAATATATGTCACAATAAAAACGCCTATAACAACTTGTGGCATAGTGTGTGTTAGGGTACATCTCCACACTAGCCATATGCAAGGAGACACATGTTATGACAGAAAGACGGGACGATATCAGCGGACTTCATTCACTCAAGGGCGGACACTCGTATCTGCCGGCTGAAGGCCCGGACGTCAGTATTCTTGAGGCCTTTCCGAACCGATTCCCTGAGCGCCGCTACGTGGTAAGCATCAGTTTTCCCGAATTCACCTCCCTCTGCCCTGTAACCGGACAGCCGGATTTCGGAACCATTGTCCTTGAATACGTTCCGGCCAAGCTCTGCGTGGAGTCCAAAAGCTTCAAGCTCTATATGTTTGCCTACCGCAACCACCACTCCTTCATGGAGACCATTACCAATAACGTCCTGAACGACATCGTTACACTCCTTGATCCGGACTGGGCGAGGGTGAAAGGCCTCTTCGTTCCCCGCGGAGGCACTCGCATACACGTGTTTGCCGAACATTTCCGCAAACTTCCTGCCGCCGGGGCAGCGGATCTGCACGAATTCGTGCGCGAATGGAAGATGGAACCTGATCCTCACCGTCCGTAACTGAATCCTGGAAGATACGGGTATGGCTGTTCATGAGGCCCCGGGCAGAGCGGACGGAAGGAAAACGGGCCGGAGCAGATGGATGGGGCGGGTCATTCTTCTGGCCTTGTGGGCAGTGGTGTCCCGTCTGCTGGGACTTGTCCGGGATCTGTCCATGGCCTGGCTGGTGGGCTCGGGCTGGCTTGCCGACGCACTCGTGGCAGCAACCGTCATACCGCACGCCCTGCGTAAGCTTCTCGCTGACGGCGTGCTGTCCATGCCTTTCACGGCCGCAGCTGCGCGGGGAGGCACCCGGCCTGCAGACAGAGATCTCTTCCCGCTGCTTCAGCGCATTCTCGCTCTGTCCGGGGCTCTTCTGCTGGTGCTCTTCGCCTGCGCGCCTGTTGTGGTGAAGTGTCTCGCTCCCGGCGGGCAGGATCCTGTGTGGATTGGAAAGGCTGCTTCCCTTCTGCGTCTGGCCGCACCGTTCGCGTTCTTCGTGTTTTTTTCCGCGCCTGCCATGGGACTTCTGCATGCCCGCGGTGCCTTTGCGAGCGCCTCATCCGCGCCGGTGTGCTTCAACTTCGTAATCCTGTGTTTTATCTTTGCGGCCTGGGCCGGGGCCGGCCAGGCAGATGTGATGATAGCCGCAGGCTTTGCCGCAGGCGGTGCTGTTCAGGCCCTTATTCTGTGGTTTTTCGTGCTTCGCGGCAGAGGCTTGGCCGGAACAGAGGGAAAGGGGGAACACCCTGTTCTCCGCAAAGGAGAGGAGCATGCCGCCGCTTTCTGTACAGCGCTGAAGCGTCTTCCCGGTGTGGTTTTTTCCTGCTCATCCCTGCAGCTCTGCTTTCTTGCAGCCCTTGGGGCTGCGTCGCTGACGGGTGAGGGCGCCATCACGTCGCTTTATTTCGCGGATCGCCTCCTCGAACTCCCCGTTGGTATTGTCGGCGCCTGCATGGGCATCGCGGCTCTGCCCGATCTGACCCGTGAAGCGGCAGCCGAGGATCGAAAAGGCTTTATGGAGAGTCTGGGGCTTGCCCTGCATACGGGGCTGCTTTTCGCCATTCCGGCTGCGTCCGGGCTTTTTGCCATTTCAGCCCCTCTTGTCGGGCTGCTTCTTGGGCACGGGGAATATTCAGATGCGGGACTTTCCGGCACGGTTCTGTGTCTCAGAGCTCTGATTCCGGCTCTTCCCGCCTGCATCATGCTGCGAACCCTTGTCGCCGCGTGCCATGCCTGGGGCATGGACCGGCTTGCGATCCTGAGTACGGCCGCCGCCGCGGCA
>OOBZ01000803.1_pt1 | contig 23486 bp, 18 predicted proteins | sample 1671601 | NCBI WGS metagenome assembly OOBZ01 (sample SAMN06348173, study PRJEB24527) | human gut metagenome | biome: human gut; feature: ankylosing spondylitis patient; material: feces | host: Homo sapiens | place: China | collected 2015-10
TCGTCCGATCCCGAAGCGCGCATGTTCGTGAGCTGCTTGGCCTTGGTGACGTTTACCGTGATGTCGTTCTGGCGGGTGTGTTCGCCGATCACCTGGCCTTCGTACACCTGTTCCATCGGAGAGATGAAGAAGCGTCCGCGGTCCTGCAGTTTGTCGATCGAGTAGGCGTAGGCCGTACCCGTTTCGCCCGAGATGATCGAGCCGTTGACCCGCATTTCGATTTCGCCCGTCCAAGGTTCGAATCCTTTCAGGCGATGTGTCATGATCGCTTCGCCGGCCGTTGCCGTGAGCATATTGGATCTCAGACCGATGATACCGCGCGAGGGAATCGTAAATTCGAGCCGCGTACGGTCGCCGTTGGTTTCCATGTTGGTCAGGGTCCCCTTGCGTTTGGTGGCCAGTTCGATCACTGTCCCCGAGTACTCCTGGGGACAATCGACGGTCATCTCTTCGATCGGTTCGCACTTCTTGCCGTCGATCTCCTTGACGATGACCTTGGGCTGTCCTACCTGGAGTTCGTAACCTTCGCGACGCATGGTTTCGATCAGCACCGAGAGGTGCAGCACGCCCCGTCCGAATACGATGAAACTGTCGGCGTTGGCTCCCGGTTCGACGCGCAGGGCGAGGTTTTTCTCCAGCTCGCGGTCGAGGCGCTCCTTGATATGGCGGGAGGTGACGTATTTGCCGTCCTTGCCGAAGAACGGCGAGTTGTTGATCGTGAAGAGCATCGACATCGTAGGTTCGTCGATGGCGATCGGGGGCAGCGGTTCCGGATTTTCGTAGTCGCAGATCGTATCGCCGATTTCGAATCCGTCGATGCCGATCAGGGCGCAGATTTCACCGCAGGGCACTGCATCGACCTTTTTCTTGCCCAAACCTTCGAAAACCATCAACTCCTTGATACGGCTCTTTTGCATCGTCACTCCGTCGCGTTTGGCCAGGGTGACGTTCTGTCCGGTCTTCAGCTCTCCGCGCGTCACTTTACCCACGGCGATACGGCCGATGTAGGAGGAGTATTCGAGCGAGGTGATAAGCATTTGGGGCGTGCCCTCTACGACGGCGGGTTCCGGAATTTCGTCGAGGATGGTGTCCAGCAGCGGAGAGATCGAGTCCGTCGGCTGATTCCAGACGTGGGACATCCAACCCTGTTTGGCCGAGCCGTAGATGGTTTTGTAGTCAAGCTGCTCCTCCGTTGCTCCGAGCGAAAACATCAGGTCGAAAACCTGTTCGTTGACCACTTCGGGACGGCAGTTGGGCTTATCGACCTTATTGATTACCACGATGGGTTTCTTGCCGAGCGAGAGGGCTTTCTGGAGGACGAAACGGGTCTGGGGCATCGTTCCTTCGAAAGCATCGACGAGCAGCAGTACGCCGTCGCACATGTTGAGCACACGCTCCACCTCGCCGCCGAAGTCGGCGTGGCCCGGGGTGTCTATAATGTTGATTTTACAGTCTTTGTAGATGACGGATACATTCTTCGAGAGGATCGTGATGCCGCGTTCGCGTTCCAGATCGTTGTTGTCGAGGATGAGTTCTCCGGAATTTTTGGCATTGTCGCGCAGCACGTGGCTCTGCATGATCATCTTATCGACCAGTGTGGTTTTGCCGTGATCGACGTGGGCGATAATGGCTATATTGCGAAGTTTTTGCATAAAGGGAATTTTAGGTTACAAAGGTAATGAAAATGAGAACAGAGTGTGATGGCCGTGTTCGTTTTTTATAGAATTCCTCTCGATTTTCTGCAAAAGGAGTGGATGTATCGGGGTGTCATGCTGCGGATTATGTCTCCCGGTCGCTTCTGTTTGCAGGGGCGGGCATATCGATTCCATCCTGTTTCGATGCGGGAGGCGTGGCAGGTCTGTTTCGTACGTTCGTTCCGGAACTCGAAATGCGGTTTCCCGCCTTTCGGTCCGAGCGACAGCCGGTCGGGAGCGTGTCAGACACAGCGAACCCGAACGCAGATGCGTTCGGGTTCGCTGTGTCTGACGTTGCGATTTATTTATACACGACTTCCGCCGCTTCGGGCTTTTCGAAAGCTTGCAAAAGCTGGTCCTGTCCTTCACTCATATAAATGGTTTTGAGCGATTCCATCGGGTTGCAGAAAAAGCCCCGAAGTTCCGGATTGTTACTTACGTCTATCGTTTCGAACTGGTTCTCATAACATCTGAGAAGATACAGGGCGGGAAGATTCGACAAATCCAAACTTTGGAGATCGTTGTTTTGACATTCGACCCAGGTTAATTCTAGACTGTTTAGCATCAAGTCCGTCAATTCGTTGTTGTTGCAGTAAAATTCTTTCAATTTGGAAAGATTGCTTGCATCCAGATTTTGTAATTTATTATCCGGTACGCGTAAATATTCGATTTTCTTGTTGTTCGTCAAATCCAATTCTTGCAGTTGGTTCTCGTCACAATAAAGTACTGTTAGTTTTGGGCATGCACTTACGTCGAGGGTGGTGAGATTATTGCTTTGGCATTTCAAAAGGTCCAAGTCCGGACACTGTAAATTCATATGAGAGATGTTGTTCCCACTGAAATTGAGCATTACAAGTTTTGTACAATTACTAAGATCGAGCGCAGAAAGGCTGTTGCCTTCTAAGGAAAGATGTTGCAATTCCGGACAATCGAGATAGAGTTCAGACATTTGACTTAAATTTGCCATTAGGACTTCCAGCTTATGGTTGTTGCTGCAATCGAGAATGGATACTTTATCGAAAGCAACGTATCCGTCTCCTCCGATTCTCAAATCTTTCAATTCCGGATTCGCAGATAAGTCCCATCTCTCAATTTCAAGAGAACAGGCATAACAATGCAGTTGCAAGAGATTCTTGTTTTGCGACACGTAAATTTTTCAGATGAGTATTGATTGAACAATCGAGCGTATCGAGCAGTTTGTTGTTGCTTACATCGAGTTTGGTCAGGTCGTTTCCCGACAGATTCAGGTAGCGAAGGTTCGTGCAGGCTTCTATGCCGGTCGCATCGCACATATAGGCCCCTTCTCCTGCATTTATATTTCCGGGGCAGTCGATTCGTACCACTAACGATGCTTCGTAGCGGGAGAGTTCTCCGTTGCGGTCGAAATCGAAATACTTGAGTAGGTAAGTGCGGAGAAATTCGTCGGGGATCGTTACGGCTTCGCGCCCTTCCGGGCTGTCGGGGGTAAGCGATCCATCCTGCGGAACGGGATCGTCTTTTGAACAGGCAGACATCAGGCCTGTAAATGCGAGCAATAACAGAGCTAATCTTTTCATGGTTTTGGGTGTAATTTAAGAAAGTTTGACATAAACGACGTCGGTTATTGCTCATATATATATATCCAAATATTTACGAAATAAAATGACGGTTTGGATATAATTTTTTTGCATCCTTATCGTTTCTCGATAAATTATCGCTCCGTATACCTCCTCATGACTTCCTTTTTCGTATCGTTCATTCGTCGAAATAAACGGATTTATCGGATTGTTTTGTCAATGTGTTGGTCGATAAAAGGGTAAATATGATTATCGCCCGATACAGTTTTGTGGAGGTCGGTCCTTTATTTTGTCGGGTAAAGTAATCCAGCCGTCGATAGGTTTACCCGGGTTCTTTTCCGATAGCGGTCTTGCCCCCCTCTTCCGGCTGGAGCCGGTTTGTCAAAGTCGGGATTAAATGCCATTTCAAACAAAAAAGCGCCCCGAATAAATCTCGGGGCGCTTTTTTGATGCCGGTCCTGATGGGCAGGGATTCGGGTTTACTTTGTGTTTTTTACACGTCGGGTGAGCGACGCGGCGTAGGCGTCCCAATCCTCGATCTCGCGCCGTGCTACGCCCGATTCGATGGCTGCACGCGCCACGGCCGTGGCGACGACCGCGAGCAGACGCGGGTCGCTCGGTTTCGGAATCAGGTATTCGCGTCCGAACGAGAGCGACTTCAGACCGTATGTTTTCAGGACCTCCTGCGGAACCGGTTCCTTGGCCAGGCGTGCCAGGGCGTAGGTGACGGCCAGCTTCATTTCGTCGTTGATCGTACTGGCATATACATCGAGCGCACCCCGGAAAAGGTATGGGAAAGCGAGCACGTTGTTTACCTGATTGGGATAGTCCGAACGGCCCGTTGCGAAGATGATGTCCGGACGGGATGCCATCGCCTCTTCGTAGGTGATCTCCGGCGTGGGGTTGGCCAAGGCCAGCACCAGCGGATCGTGGGCCATCGTGCGGACCATTTCGGGTGTCAGGATCCCCGGGGCCGAGACGCCGAGGAAGACGTCGGCCCCTTGGAGGGCGTCGGCCAGCGTATCGACGTCTTCCCGGTCCGTAGCGAGTTGTTCCTTGACAGGGTTCAGGTCTTCGCGGCGGGTCGAAACCACGCCTTTGCTGTCGCAGAGAACGAGATTTTCGCAATTCAGGCCGAGCTTCAGGAAAAGGCGGGCGATAGAAACCGCCGCAGCGCCTGCGCCGTTGATGACCACACGGGCGTTGGCGATGGACTTGCCCGCGATTTCGAGGCCGTTCAGCAGGGCCGCACCCGAGATGATGGCCGTGCCGTGCTGGTCGTCGTGCATGACGGGAATGTCGAGCGCTTCACGAAGCCGGGCTTCGATTTCGAAACATTCGGGAGCCTTGATGTCCTCGAGGTTGATGCCGCCGAAGGTCGGAGCGATGGCCTTAACGGTTTCCACGAAACGGTCCGTGTCGGTCGCATTTACTTCGATATCGAAGGCGTCGATGTCTGCGAATACCTTGAAAAGCATGCTTTTACCCTCCATAACCGGCTTGCCGGCCAAGGCTCCGATGTTGCCCAGGCCCAAGACTGCCGTGCCGTTGGTGACGACGGCGACCAGGTTGCCTTTGCCCGTATATTTATAGGCGTCGAGCGGATTTTTCACGATTTCGAGGCAGGGCTCCGCCACGCCGGGCGAGTAGGCCAGCGAAAAGTCGTGTTGCGAAGTGAGGGGCTTGGTGGGTACTACCGCTATTTTGCCGGGTTGCCCTTCTGCATGGTAACGAAGGGCCTCTTCTCTCATATTTTTGTTTTGCATTGTTTTATGGGTTTGATGAACTTATTTTTCCGCAAGGATCGCGCCCGAGCCGGTATTTCGTTGAGAAAAATCGGGAAAGATCCTTCGGGATCAGATCCTGTTTATTGCGATCGGTTTTTTGTCTATGTAATTGGGATAGAGGAACAGCGGCATTCCGAGCGCCATTCCTGCATGTACCTTTCCTTGTATGCCGATGGATTTCAAAAATTTGCATTTTTTGTCCTGTGCCAGCGCCGAAAGGACGAAGCCCGTGTAGATCTGGCTGACACCGAGGCTTTCGGCCATCAGCGAACCGTTCTGATAGGCCAGGTTGGCATCTGCGGCTCCGAAACGGTTTGCGTATGGAGTGTGAATGAGAATCAGGGTTTTGGCTTCGCGCAGGATGAGGTCGTTGCCTTTGCCGTATTCGGCGATCAGACGCCGGAATCCCGGCAGGTAGGCATATAGCTCCGGACGCAGGCGTTTGAGCAACGGCTTGACGAACGGATTTTCCAATTTGCGGGCGATTCCCGCGAAAGTATCCAGCGTGAAGCGGATGATCTTGTCCAGAATTGCGGGATCGGTGATGACGGTGAAGCTCACTTCCTGGCGGTTGCTGGCCGTCGGTGCCCGGTGGGCGGCTTCGAGGATTCGGTCGATCGCCTCCTGCGGGACGGGACGGTCGGAGAGCGCCCGGTTCGAACGGCGTGCCTTGCAGAGGAGCAACACCTGTTCGGGCGAGGGCAGCCCGTTGCGGTCGATCGGATGAATTTTATCGAGAGGGAATGAGCTGTGGCGGACCGAGCCGGTCGGGCAAACGGCCGCGCAATGTCCGCAGACGATGCAGGAGTCGATATTGCGCAGACCGATCGGGTCGCCGGGTTTGGCCTGCGTCATGATCCAGGCAGGGCAAACCTTGACGCATTTTCCGCATCGGATGCAGCTGGCTGTGTCGATATTGATTTGTACGTTCATATATTTTTGCCGAAAAATGTTATTTATTTGTGTGTGTATTTATCTGAATACTAGTAAGTAAAAACAATTTTTCCTTGTGTCGGGCAACAAAATTACGGATAAAATCGAGCATCCGGAATATTTTAATCCTTGTTAATCTTTTTCTTCTTACCAATATATTCGTCAAATAACTCCTCCAAATACTCTTTAGGCATAAAGCCGGTTACCCTTTTATGTACGAATAAATTATCTTCGTACACAACCTCTCCGAGCTGATAGTTCAATTCATCCTCGCTGAACTCGTCTTTATTGAGGTTTGCTATAGGGATAGCAATCGAGTCTCCGTCATCTTGAGCTCGCCACACGTATGCGGATTTAGTCATTACATATAAAGAATTTCGATCTTCCGAAAATCCATACTTGGCAACTACATACTCCCGATCTCCATTGTTATTCCGCCAATAAACAGCGTTCTCGGTCAGATTGGCGGCATAAGCAGTCAAAGGGTCGCCACTGTATTTCTGCGGGGTACATGGGTATTCATTGGACTTATCATTATCAGAATAGATTTCTTGGGCCGCTCCGGACGTTAACGAGAGCATAACATTCCGCTTTCTCTGTTCTGTCTCAACGTGATGTTCCTTTCCAAGAGGCGGAATTTGACCCCAACTGTTTAAGGAATCGGATTGCAGTTTATCTATTTCATCTACACTCGACAACTGACCGTCATTTCGCGAAATTGGTTGCCGATCATATATCCATTCGCCCAAAGCGCCGCCGGATGTTTGTTGGTCGCTTTCAGCCCATGCCAATAATCGTTCTTTACTGACTTGGGCTTCGGCATCTGTTACAGTTCTCATCCAACTGAAATCGGGAGTAACATCGCTTTCTTGCAATAAAGACGGATTGGCCAAAAACGCTTCAATACTGCCACACCGCATAATGATACGTTTTCGGGTAATCGGATTTTCGAGTGCATTCTCCAATCGTGTAACCCATCGAAGATTGTTCGGGCGATTGTTGCGGCGATTCGTATCTATATGATCGACGACATGTTCTTTCGTTGGTTTCGGGCCATGAAAGGCCGTAGCCACGATAATATGAACACGAACAGAGGCAATCTCCATGTATCCGTGTTTATCATTGGCTTTCCCGAAAGTCCAAAAATTATCATATTTACGAGGATGTTTACCATCACGAGAATGCCGAAAAACAGCACCATTATCTCGGACAGAGTATTTTTCATCTTTATAAATACACTCGACCTCTTGTTTGAAATCGTCAATATCAATCATATACTATTACATACTGTGAGGATATCTGTTGGTAGTTATAGCGGGTGTTTCGGTTTCCGGCGAGCCTTTATAAGAAAGTTATCATAAACAGCCCTTGGGACGGTGGATAATTTATTGACCGGATTTCCGTTTTTATGTCAAAACAGGGCCTGTTCGCCATGGTCCGTCCGGGAGAATCCGAGATGTGCATAGGCCGTTTCGGTCGCTTCCCGGCCGCGTGGCGTTCGTTTGAGGAACCCTTCTTTGATCAGGAACGGTTCGTAAACCTCTTCGATAGTCCCGGCATCTTCGCTGACTGCCGTAGCGATGGTGTTCAGTCCGACGGGGCCGCCGCCGAATTTTTCAATAATCGTCGAGAGTATTTTGTTATCCATCTGGTCGAGTCCCCGGGAGTCGATATTCAGGGCCGTCAGGGCGATCCGCGTGATGTCGAGGTCGATATGACCTTCGCCTTTGACCATGGCGAAGTCACGCACACGGCGCAGCAGGGCATTGGCGATGCGCGGCGTTCCGCGTGAACGGAGGGCTATTTCCAACGCCGCATCGCTGTCGATCGAAACGTCGAGAATGCGGGCCGAGCGGTTTACGATGCCTTTCAGGACCGAAGAATCGTAGTATTCCAGGTGGCACTGTATGCCGAACCGGGCCCGCAGCGGCGATGTCAGCAGGCCGCTGCGCGTCGTCGCGCCGATCAAAGTAAAGGGAGCCAGTTCGATCTGTATCGAACGTGCGGAAGGCCCCTTGTCCAGTACGATGTCGATCTTGTAGTCTTCCATCGCGGAGTAAAGGTACTCCTCGACGAGGGGACTTAAACGGTGTATTTCGTCGATGAAAAGTACGTCGCCGGGGTTGAGGTTGGTCAGAAGTCCTGCCAGGTCGCCCGGTTTGTCGAGCACCGGCCCGGAAGTGACTTTCAACTGTGCATGCATTTCATTGGCGATGATGTTCGCCAACGTGGTTTTACCCAGTCCCGGAGGACCGTGCAGCAGCACATGGTCGAGCGAATCGCCTCGCATCAGAGCCGCCTGGATGAAAATCCGGAGGTTATCCACGATCTTCTCCTGCCCGGCGAAGTTGTCCAGTTCGCGGGGGCGGATCTGATTTTCGAACTCCAGGTCGCTTTCGATGTTCCGGATGTTTTTTTCGGTGCTCATAGTCATTCTTTTCGGAGGCAAGGGATAAGATTTGCCGGGCAGTGCCGAATTTATCGGAGCTGCTGTGGCATGATTGTAGTCCGCAAAGATAGAAAAAGACAAGCGACGAGCCAAACTTGCGTACGCTTGTCCGGACTGTATTCTATATTCTATCCCGCTGAAGATAGTGAAAGGCGAGTGACAAGTCAAATTTAACTCTCTATTTTCTTCCTCCTTGCATAGCAGGGTTCACATGTGTTCTCTGTGTATGCTTCGAGCGTCGGTTGTTTGAGCTTGTCCGAGCCGTCTCCTGTCTTCTGCAAAGATAGTGAAAGGTGAGAGTAATCGTGCGGGTTTGCACGCAAAGATTGCCGAACCGAATCCTATCTTCTACAAAGATAGGGAAATTCCAGCAATTGTAGGGCTGTGTCTCGTCTATAATATTTTCGAATACGATCCGGTCGGGGCAATATTTATTAAATAGGTATAAATGAATTTTAGATTAATTGTATTATTATATAAACGTAATTTATCATTATATTTGTCCAAAATTATTATATTAGTGTAGCGTAATGAATAGATAAACGAAGAAGGCGCCTCGAAAAAGGCGCCTTGGAAAGTGATCCCGACGGGATTCGAACCCATATCGTAAGAACCGGAATCTTAAATTCTATCCATTGAACTACGGGACCGGTGGCACAAAGGTATAAAAAAAATTGAATTATGCGACAAAAAATGGATAATTGGCAAAGAATCGACAGCGTTATTCGTTGGGCGAACATGACTATCAACTACTTTGCTCTCTATATAGGACTGCCGCGGGGTGAAAACCTTTATCAGATAAAAAAGGGAAATAATGGTATTTCCCGGAACCTGGCCGACAAGATCGTGACCAAATTCCCGGAAATCAGTCTGGCATGGCTGCTCACCGGAGAAGGTCAAATGTTTGCCGACGAAAAATTATGCGGAGTGCAAATACCGTTCTATCAGGCGGATGTTGAATCTTATATTACGCGCATTGATGAATTGACTTCGGATCGGGAAATGGTGATTCCGCAATTGACGGGATGCGATTTGGCTATGTTGTATAACGGAAAGGCTATGGGGTATTCCATTCCGTCCGGGTCGATCGTGTTCCTGAAAAAAATGACGCCCGAGGAGATTATTCCCGGACTCGAATACGTGATTGTCTGTCAAAAAATCATAACTTTGCGAATAGTTCGCACTTCGGAGCGGGATTCCGAATGGCGGTTGGTTGCTGCGGACCGGGAAAATTTCGACGATATTTTCGTCAAGGCTTCCGATATCGAGCAGGTATATCAGGTCGTGGGCAAGTTGGAAATTAAAATCTAAAATCGAATTATGTTTTCAGGAATCGTGGAAAGAACGGTGACGCTCACCGATATCCGTATCGAACAACAAAATAAGACCTTCACTTTTCGTGCGGATTTTTGCGGGGAGTTGAAGATCGATCAGAGCATTGCCCACAACGGCGTATGCCTGACCGTGGTGGATATTACGGAGGATACCTACTCCGTAACGGCAATGAAAGAGACGCTGCTGCGCAGCAATCTGGGCCAGTTGCAGGTCGGCGATATCGTCAATGTGGAGCGTTCGATGCGGCCCGATGCGCTGCTCGACGGCCATATCGTCCAGGGCCATGTGGATCAGACGGCCGTTTGTACGGCCGTCGATGATGCCGAAGGCAGCTGGTATTTTACGTTCAAATACGAACCTGCGGGGGATAATTGTACGGTGGAGAAAGGGTCGATTACGGTCAACGGTGTCAGCCTGACGGTCTGCAATTCGCAGGAGGGACAGTTCCAGGTGGCGATCATTCCCTACACCTATGAACACACCAACTTCAACCGGATCAAACCCGGTACGTTGGTCAATCTGGAGTTCGACATTATCGGCAAGTACATTGCCCGGCTCATGAAAAATTACCTGAAATGATGCCTATCAAAACCAAGGAGTTCGCTTCGCTGCTGGTTGCGGCGGTGGCTGCGATCGTCGTCGCGGCGGCCATGTGGCTGCTCGAAGCGGTGTGGTGGCAGACCCTCTGCGTGGCTTGCGCCGTGTTTGTCGGTATGACGTTACTGACGTTGTTTATTATTCGCAAGTACGTGGCTTATAAGCTGAAGCCGATCTACTCGATCGTACTTTCGCGTAACGTGCATACGCAGGAGATTCTGGATGAGCTCAAGGACAAGCACGTCGAAAACATTTCCGAGGAGCTGACCGCCTGGGCGGATACCAACGACAAGGAGATCGCGCGGCTCAAGGAAACGGAATCGTTCCGCAAGCAGTATCTGGGTAATGTGGCCCATGAGTTGAAAACCCCGATTTTCAATATTCAGGGGTATATTTCGACATTGCTCGACGGTGGTCTGGAGGACGACCTGATCAACCGTAAATACCTCGAACGGGCCGAGAAGAGCATCGACCGTTTGATCGACATCGTCAATGATTTGGATACCATTTCCAAGCTCGAGAGCAATATGACGCGCCTGAAAATGGAGTCTTTCGACATCGCTGCCATGACGCGCGAGATTGCTGAACAGGCCGAAATCGAAGCCGATAAGAAGGGAATTAAGATTCAGGTAAGGGGGGCCGACAGCCTGCCTTCGCCTTTCTGGGTCTGTGCCGACAAGCATTTCGTCGGACAGGTGTTGGTCAATCTGATTATCAACTCGATCCGTTATGGCAAGGAGGGGGGTGTAACGCGGATCAAATTCCGAGATATGCTGGATAAGATCCTCGTCGAAGTCGAGGACAACGGCGTCGGTATCGCCAAGGAGGACGTGCCCCGTATTTTCGAGCGGTTTTACCGTACGGACAAGGGCCGTTCACGCGAGCAGGGCGGTACGGGGCTCGGACTGGCGATCGTCAAGCATATTATCGAAGCTCACGGCGAGCGAATCAACGTCCGCAGCGAGTTGGGAGTGGGAACGACCTTCTCGTTTACGCTCAAAAAGGCTCAAACAGGACATTCTCACTAATTTTGCATAACGTATGATCCTTCCAATAACCGTTGTCTGGGATTTCAATCCCGTCTTTTTTTCGATCGGATCGTTCGATATCCGTTATTACGGACTGATGTGGGTGCTGGCGATTCTCGGCGGCATGCTTTTCTTCGACCAGGTCTGTAAACGCGAAGGGCTGCCCCAGAAGGTTTCGGAGTCGATTTTCGTCTATGGCACGCTGGCCACGATCCTCGGTGCCCGTCTGGGACACTGTTTTTTTTATGAACCGGGGTATTTTCTTGCCCATCCCTGGGCTATCATTACGGATTTCCGCAACGGCGGCATGGCCAGTCACGGCGCTGCCGTCGGCCTGCTGATCGGTCTTTGGCTTTTTTCGCGCAAGAATAAACTTCCTTATATCTGGTCGCTCGATCGGATTATGCTACCGGTCGCTATCGGCGGCGCCATCGTCCGTCTGGGTAATCTGTTCAATTCGGAGATCGTGGGGGCGGTGACCGATGTTTCCTGGGGGTTCAAGTTCGTTCGGCTTTATCCGAATGTTCCCATCGACTCCATCCCCGTGCAACACCCGACCCAGCTTTACGAAGCGTTATGCTACCTGGTGATTTTCGGAATCCTTTGCTGGCTCTATTACGGACGTGACCTGGGCCGGCGTCGTCCGGGCGTGATGTTCGGCGTGGGGCTGATCGGGATTTTCCTGACTCGTTTTTTTATCGAGTTCATCAAGTTGGATCAGGAGGCTTTCGAGCAGGGTATGCTGTTGAATATGGGACAGTTGTTGAGTATTCCGTTCATTCTGGTGGGGATTTATATGATTTACCGGGGCATGCACCGCTCTCCGGTAGATCCCGATACGGTGCGGGTGGTTCGACAGCAGACTGTCCGGCAGCAGGGCGGCAGTTCCAAGCCACGTAAACATCGTCGTATGAAATGATGCAGGACGAGGTAAATAAGATTGTTTTCAATGCGCTGGCCGACGGACGGGAAATTTGGTTTCCGGGAGTCGGCTCGCTCGTTCCCGAATTTCGGAGTGCCTGGCGTGCATCGGCTCGGCAGTTGGAACGTCCTTCCCGGCGCATTGCCTTTCTCCTCTCCGAGCAGCGGGGCGTTTCCGTGATAGACCTGATTGCTCGGGCGGGGGCTTGCGATGTTGCTGCGGCCGAAGATATCTATTCCCGGTGGCTCGACAAAGCCCGGGTGGAGGACGGAATCTCCATTCCGGGAGTCGGGGAGCTCAATCACCGCTACTTTCGGCTCGATTCGCAGCTCGATGCCGTTCTCAATCCTCTCGGACACGATCCGCTGCCGCTGAAACGCCGATATTCCCGGCTACCCCTTTATCTGGGGATCGCCTTGTTTTGTACGGCGGCTGTCGGTTACGGAATCTGGCAGTACGGAGAGTGGATGCGGCTGCCGTTCGTGGGCGATTCTGAAAAGCAGGAGGTCCTTCCCGTTGCCGAGGTCGTTTCATCCGTCCCGGCAAGAACCGGGAGCGGAACTCCCGAAGCCACCGGAGGTGATGCCGAATCCGGTGCGATAGACTCCGAGCCGGTTGCTGAGAGCCGTCCCGTCGAAACGTCGCAGGATGATGAGGCGGCTGGCGTCGAAACCCTTTCCGAGGGCGCGACGGGTGCGGGCCGCGCCGATCTTGACGCCGACTACGAAGCGCCGGTTCCCGAGGTCGCCAGGATGATTCCCGGCAGAACGTATGTGGTTTGGGGCGTTTACAGCACCGAGGAGAATGCCCGGCGAGCCGTCGCCGAAGCCCGGGCCCGCCTGTCGGACACAAACTTCCGGATTTACTTTTTCGGGAAGAAGTGGATGGTTTCCGTTTTCGAAAGCGATTCTGCTGCGGAGTGCCGTGACTTTATGAGAAATGCGGGGGCCGGTCTGAAGGAAGTGTGGCCCTATACGAAAAAACGATGACTTTTGCACTGATCCTGCGGCGTGCGATCGACTGGTTTTATCGGCGCCCTTTTTCTTGTGTGATATCCGAAACGGTTTTCCGTTACGGGGCCTGCGGTGCGATCACGCTGTCCGTGGATGCGGTCAGCTATGCCCTGATCTATCATTTTCTGGTTGCAGGCCGTTATTTCGACCTGGGATTCGTGGTTATGTCGCCGCATATCGCCTCTTTGGTACTGGTTTTTCCCATTACGTTCTTCACCGGCTTCTGGCTGAACCGCTATGTCGCGTTCCGCACGCTGCCTGTTGCGGCGGGCAAACAGTTGGGGCGCTATCTATTGACAGTCGTAGGATCTATTTTGCTCAATTACGCCTGTATGAAATTTTTGGTCGAGGTGTGCGGTCTGTGGCCGACTCCTTCCAAGTGTATCACATCGCTCGCCGTAGCTCTTTACAGCTACCTGGCGGCCCGTTATTATACGTTCAAGGGAATTTATCCGGAAAAATAGAAGGGATCTGTACTCGATTTATAGGCCTTGCTCTTCGACATTTGGCTCGGAGTTGTCGTTGCTCGCAGTTTTCGGGTGTTTGCAGTCCGGATTTTTCCGGAAATACTTTTGTGCTGTTCGTGAATCAGGTGTGAGCATAATTCGGTGCAGATGGCATGGATTGGGGATGATTACGAAGTAAACAGGCGAAGCGGGTTTTCAAACCCGCTTCGCCTGTTTCGGTTCCTACCCTTATTTGCAGAGTTCGAGGATACGGCGGGTCACGTCGCCCGTGATGTTGCCCGCTTCGCCCAGCCGGGAGCCGCGCTCGTTGAAGCGACGGACGATCTCGTCGATCGTATCTTGCCCGATCTGCAATTCGTGCAGGCGAGTAGCCAGTCCCAGCGAGCGGAAGAACTCTTCGGTGGCGCGGATCGTCCGGTCGATACGCTCGTCCTCCGAGCCTTCGCGGATGCCGAATACCCGCTCGCCGTATTGCAGGATTTTTCCTTTCTTCTGCTCCCGCATTACGCTCATCAGGGCCGGGAGTACGACCACGAGGGTCTGTCCGTGCGTAACTCCGTGCAGGGCCGTGAGTTCGTGTCCGATCATGTGGGTCGCCCAGTCCTGCGGTACACCCATCGCAATGAAGCCGTTCAGTCCCATCGTCGCGCAGAGCATGAAGTTGGCCATCTGGTCGTAATCGTGCTGATTCGCTCGGATTTTGGGGGCGATTTCGATCAGCGTTTGCAGAATACCTTCCGCCCAGCGGTCCATCAGCGGCGAAACGCCCGTGACGGTCAGGTATTGCTCCATGACGTGTACGAAAGTGTCTGCGATACCGCAGGCTACCTGGAACGGCGGCAGCGAGAAGGTGGCTTCGGGATCGAGGATCGAAAATTGCGGGAACGAGTGGTGAAATGCGAACTTCTCCTGCGTGGCGAGGTTGGAGATCACCGCCCCGGCGTTCATTTCGGAGCCGGTGGCCGGCAGGGTCATCACGTCGCCGAACGGAACGACTTCGCCGATTTTGTCTTCATCGAGCACCAGCTCCCAGGCATCGCCGTCGTAGGGAATGCCCGCAGCGATGAGCTTGGTACCGTCAAGTACCGAGCCGCCGCCCACCGAGAGCAGGAAATCGACCTTTTCGGTTTTGCCCAGGGCGATGGCTTTGCGCAGGGTTTCGATTTTGGGATTGGGTTCGATGCCCCAGAACTCTACGAAGTCGCGGCCTTTGAGCGCTGCGACCACCTGGTCGTACACGCCGTTTTTCTTGACGGAGCCGCCGCCGAAAGTAACCATGATCTTCTTGTCGGCCGGAATCTCTTTCGCCAGCTTGGCGATGGAGCCTTTGCCGAAGATCAACTTGACCGGATTTTGGAAAGTGAAGTTGTTCATATTGATAAGGATTTAGAATTTTTCGATATTCAGTTCCGTACGCATCAGGGCATCTGTGCGGCAGAGTGCAAAGATGATTTTTTGATAGTGGCGAATGTCCGAGAATGTGAGTTTCTTCCCTATGCGGTCTTTCAGCCATTTCCGGGCAGGTTGATAGCCGCCTATGAAGAGATTCCAGGCGACGGGACTTACATTGCCGAAATATTGCCGATCATTGATGAATACTTTTTCATTTTCATAGCGGACTTCCGTGATTTCGTCCGTTCCGCATTCCGGATAGGTGACCGACAATTCCCAGCAGTCGGAATTTTCCATCAGATGCAGCCGACGCAATTCGGCACCTGTTTGCGTAAGGCGGTGGAACTGTCCGGTATTTTCAGGATATGGTACACGCGGAAAGTCGGCCTTCAGAAACTCCCTGTATTTTTCCCGATACGCCGGACAGTGCAGCACGGCATAGATATAATCGAGTAGGTCGATCGGGGCGAATTTATCCGGTTCTCCGCTTTTCTCCGGCTCGAACTCCAATCCGATGCTTTCGGCTATTTTTGCAACGATCTTCGGGTCGAGGTTCGGGGTGCGTCCGGTGTTCAGCAGGTCGGTCTGATCGGGATAGGTGTAGAGAGGGAAGACATAACCGGCTCCGAATCGTCCGGCGGTTCCTGTTAAGTTGAGGTCGCAGATATTTTCTGTGCAGAATATATATCGCCAATCGCTTACGCATTGCCGAGCGATGACCAGGCCGAAATTTTTCTTTTCGATTTTGCAGCCGGCTGCAAAATCGAAAAATTTTTCGGCGGCAAAATGCCGCATAACCTGGAATCGTGGCCTGGCCACGATTCCAGTCGTTTTACCAGTGTAATACAGATACTTGCGATCGAACGGCCGGTACTCGATGGGTGTGATTTTAGCCGTATCGACGGCATTTCCTATATCCGCTTTTGCTCTTGCAACAGACCAATCCCGTGAGTCCTTGCCTATGTTGTACCTTGTTCTGAGTTCGGCATCTTCCATTGTTATGAAATCGCGGATGAGCGTTTCTACTTCTTCCGGACTGTCTTTTATCAGCAGTTCGTCCCGTGTTGTCACGATGCCCACGGAGTTAACGGGGAACAGCTCTGTAACGGAGAAGCCCCTGTCATACGCAGCTTTTGCTCCGTAATTTTTCGGCACGAAGAAATATTCCGGTGCGGACGGCTGAAGTTTCACGAACGGGATGTTCGCCACCGTATGCGACGACAAGTAATCGTATTTCGTCTCTCTTCGGCCGTATAGGTCGTGATGATATACTTCGGCAAGGGCATTCTTTGCCTTGCGTCCCGTTTTTACGAAGATATTGATTGAGACGCCCTGTTGTATGTCGAATACGTTTTCGTCTTTGCCGCCGTCGGGTGCAACCTCTTTTTTCTTGCTGTTGCCGTGCAGATCGATGATGTAGATTTTGTCGAAACTCCGCAGCAGATTCCACCGCATCCCTCTGAAAGAGGGGTTGTCGATAAAACTATGGTTATTGACATAAGCCAGTATCCCTTCGTTGTTGCGATCCACGAAGAACTGTCCCAAGCGTATGAATTTGCAATAGTCATCGTTGATCCATTTCGGATTCCGTTCCTTCAGAGGCTGGTTCGTATCGGGTTCTTTCTTGTAATCCTCCATCAGGCGCATAATCCATTCGCCTTTGTTTTTGCTTTCTCCGCTGTACGGCGGATTGCCCAGCACGACCATGACCGGAGTATTGCGCTTGATTTCGTTTGCGCCGTTGGCCTCGCGGGCGAGGAACTGGGCGAACAGTGTGCCTGTATCCTTGTGGTGTTCTTCCAGCGAATTGGTGAGAAACACCCGCAGGCGTTCGTTATCGTCGGCCTTGTAACCTGTCTCTGTGAGAATCCAGTCGAGTTTCAGATGGGCCATTGTATAGGAGGTCATCAGAAGTTCGAATCCGTTCAGACGCGGCAGCAGATGTTCCCCGACATAGCCTTGCCACATTCCGGCCTGTCCGTTGAACTTGTCATGGATTCGGCTGACGGCTTCCGCGAGGAACGTGCCTGTTCCGGTTGCCGGATCGAGGAGCTGTACCTTGTGGATTTTGACGGTCTCTTTCTTTTTGCCGTCGGAGAACCGTTTGTCTTTGCTTTGGTCGATGCTGCGTTCGACGGTTATTTTCGATGTGTCGGCCAAACCCATCGGCAGGTTGAATTCGGCTTGCAGAATTTCGTCCACGGTCTTTACGATGCAACTCACCACGGCCTGCGGTGTGTACCATACGCCCCGGTTTTTGCGTTGTTTCGGGTCGTACGCTGCAAGGAAATCCTCGTAGAAATGTATCATCGGATCGGTTTGCTGGGTGCGGTGTCCGAATCCGGCCATTACCTGACGCATATCTGCGGCTCGAAATATTTCGGCCGAATCATCCACGATCCAACTGATCCGATCGTCCAGGTCATATCCGGCGACATTCTGAAACAGTTGGCGAAGGAACGGGTTCGTTTTCGGGATGAGCGTCGCCGCCTCGTGCCGGCTGAAAGTATCGGGGGTTGTGTCGTGCAGACGCGCGGCGAACATACCGTAAACAATAGTTTGGGCATAGACGTCGGCGAATTCTTTCGGCGTGATGTCGTGAATCAGGATGTCTTTGAAGGCCTCCATCTGCCCTTTGAGATTGCTGTCGCTATCGTCTTGCAGCAGCGCCTTTTCGATGACGTCGGCCATCAGTCTCGCTTTTGCCGCCATGATTCGGGCCAATTGTTTCGCAGACGTGATTCTTTGCGGGACGGCTTTGCCCAAGCGTTCGATGATGAGAACGAATTTCGTTTCGGCGCCTTCCACGGCGACGATTTTGCCTCCTTTGATTTCGGCCAAACGAACGCTGTCCACAAATTCGCCCTTCTCGTAAAGCCAGAAATCGAGATAATCGGTGAAAATAATGTTATCGAGCGAATGTTTATAACGGTCGAATTGCTCCTTGTTCTCCTTTTGTCCCGCAAGGTCTTGTGTCTGAGTGAAATCTTTTGCCTCGATGAAAGCTACGGGAATATCGTTTCGCAGTAGGATATAGTCCGGTGCACCACAGGCCGTGCGCTTGGGTTCATTGATGATCGTGAGGTCGGGCAGCAGTGTTTCCGACAGCGACTTCAATGCGGGACGATAACTGTGTTCCGTTGCATTTCCAGAGGCGTATTGTCTGTTCAGTTCCGAGATGTATGCTGATATGTTCATTTTTCGTTTTTCAATTTTTGCAGTTCGTACATGCGGTCGCGGAATTTCGCGGCGGCCAGAAAGTCCAACGACTTGGCCGCACGCTCCATCTCTTCCCGGGCCCGGGCGATCTGCGTGTCGATGCTCTCGGTCGAGTAGGCCGACGTAACGTCTGCGGCCAGCGTCTGCCGGTTGTCGGGCAGAGGGTAGAGAATTCCATCCGTGACGGGTGTCTGAACCGTATTTGCCAGCAGGGTGCTCTGTCCCGAGCCGCTTTTCTGCGCCTGTCGGGGGAGCATTTCGTGCTCCATGTTGTAGCGCATCTGTTTTTCGCGGCGGCGGTTGCTCTGTTCGATGGCGTAGCGCATCGAGTCGGTGCAGTGGTCGGCATAGAGGATGACGTTGCCGTTCGAATGCCGCGCCGCACGGCCCGCGATCTGGGTGATCGAACGCACGTTGCGCAGGAATCCCTCCTTGTCGGCATCGAGGATCGCCACGAGGGCCACTTCCGGCAGGTCGAGTCCTTCGCGCAGCAGATTGACGCCGATCAGCACGTCGAACATGCCGGCCCGCAGGTCTTCGAGGATCTGCACCCGTTCCAGCGTGTCGATGTCCGAATGGATGTAGCGGTTGCGGACCCCCACTCGGTCGAAATATTTGGAGAGCTCCTCGGCCATGCGTTTGGTGATGGTCGTGACGAGTATCTTGTCGTCGTTGCGTACCCGCTTGTCGATCTCCTCCAGCAGGTCATCGATCTGGTTGTCCGTGATCCGCACTTCGAGTGGAGGATCAACCAGTCCTGTCGGCCGGATCAACTGTTCGACGATCACTCCTTCGCTCTTCATCAGTTCGTAGTCGGCCGGTGTGGCGCTCACGTAGATCGTGGTGCCGACCAGTTGTTCGAACTCCTCGAAGCGGAGCGGCCGGTTGTCTTTGGCTGCGGGAAGACGGAACCCGTACTCCACGAGGTTCTCCTTGCGGGCGCGGTCGCCGCCGAACATGGCGTGCACCTGGGGGAGCGTGACGTGGCTCTCGTCGATCACCATCAGGTAATCCTGCGGAAAATAGTCCAGCAGGCAGAAGGGTCGCGTCCCTTCTGCACGTCCGTCGAAATAGCGGGAGTAGTTCTCGATGCCGGGACAGTAACCCAACTCCTTGATCATCTCCAGGTCGTACTCCACCCGCTGCTTGATCCGCTGCGCTTCGGCCGGACGTCCCGCTTGCTCGAAGAAGGCGATTTGCTTGCCCAGGTCGAGGTAGATCTGCTGCACGGCCGTGTGTATGCGCTCCTTGGTCGTGACAAACAGGCTCACTGGGTAAAGGGTGAGTGCGTCGAGCGTTTGGATCCGCTGGCCGGTTACGGGGTCGATGCTCTGGATGCTCTCGACTTCGTTGTCGAAAAAGGTGACGCGGAAACACTGGTTGCCGAATTCGCCGAAAGCCGCCATGATGTCGATCGTGTCGCCCGTCACGCGGAATGTCGCGGGGGTCAGTTCCCGTTCGGTCCGGGTATAGAGCGCTTCGACCAGTTTGTAGAGGAACTGCTTGTAGTTGAGGATTTCGCCGACTTCGATATGAATGGCCATCGAGTGGAAATCGCTCGGATTGCCGCAGCCGTACAGACACGATACGCTGGAAACGACGATGACGTCCCGCCGCCCCGAGAGCAGGGTGGCGGTCGTACTCAAACGCATCTTTTCGATTTCGTCGTTGATCGAAAGGTCCTTTTCGATATAGGTATCCGTCGAAGGTAGGTAGGCTTCGGGCTGATAATAGTCGTAGTAGGAAACGAAGTATTCGACCGCATTTTCCGGGAAAAAGTTCTTGAACTCCCCGTAGAGCTGTGCCGCGAGGGTCTTGTTGTGACTCAATACGAGGGTCGGCCGGTTGAGCTGGCTGATGACGTTGGCCACCGTGAAAGTTTTGCCCGAACCGGTCACGCCCAGCAGCGTATTGTGCTTCGAGCCGTGCCGGATCGAGGCCAATAGCTGTGCGATCGCTTCGGGCTGATCGCCCGTCGGGGCATAGTCGGATACCAATTTGAAGTCCATAAGGCAAAGATAACGATAATTGAAAATTAACGTTCAAAAACAGAATATATTTTGCCTCTGTTTTTTCAGGAGTGTAATAGAATATGTTTTATGTAAAACATGTATTTTTGTATAAATTCAGTTTTGCGAACAATCTTTCCTGCGGCGGAAAAAATATACGACATGAAAAAAATAATTATTTTGATCGTTTGTGTTTTGTCGGCTTGTTTTGCCGCTGCACAAGAGCCTGTTCCGGTACTCACTTTAGGTACCTTTCATTTCGATTTTCCCAATCTGGATCAGGTGCAGTATGCCGAAAGCGAGCAAATAGATGTCCTGAACCCGGTTTACCAGAATGAGATCGAAACATTGGTCGGTTTGTTGGAGAAGTTTGCCCCAACGATTATCGTTATCGAACGGCCGGTTAAAATGCAGTTCGAGACGGACTCTCTGTTCCGTCGATATTTGGCGGACTGTTATGATTTGCAGCGAGGAGAAGACGAGCAGATCGGATTCCGGCTGGCAAAACGGCTGGGGATAGACCGGATTTACTGCGTAGATGAATGGGGAAAGCACTATGACGAAATCGATGAGTTATTACGCGATGAAAACAGTAAGGAGTATATCCGTTTCGAAACCAGTTTTTACGACCATCCGGATTCTATTAAAAGGTTTGTGCCCGAAGCTGTTTTCAAGGAGCAGGGAATTATTGCCGAACTTATCGAGCTGAACGACCCGGAGCATATTCGGCGTAGTCTGGGTAATTACTTGATCGGTCATTTCAAATATGAATTCTTCTCGAACGATTATATCGGTGTAGATTTTGAAACGGGAAGGTGGTTTAACCGGAATTTGCGGATATTCCGGAATATTCAACGGATCGAAACGGGGCCGTCCGACAGGATCCTCGTTATTTTCGGAGCGGGGCATCTGAATTTACTGAACTATCTATTCGAATGTTCTCCTGAGTATCGCCTCGAAGAGGCGAATAAGTACTTGATGTAATCCGTAATAATTGAATTATTCGTACCTTTGCAAAGATGATCGACCGGGAAACAATAGATAGGATTTACGCCGCTGCGAATATCGTGGATATTATCGGCGAATACGTGACGCTCAAACGAAAGGGTGTCAATTATCAGGCGTGTTGTCCGTTCCACAACGAGAAGACCCCGTCGTTCGTCGTATCGCCTTCGAAGGGGGTTTACAAGTGTTTCGGCTGCGGCAAGGGCGGCAATGCCGTCACTTTCCTGATGGAGCACGAGAATATGACTTATCCCGAGGCGTTGAAAGCCGTGGCCAAGCGTTACGGTATCGAAGTGCGGGAGAAGGAGATGACGCCCGAGGAGGTCGCCCGCAACGACAACCGCGAGAGTATGTTCGTCGTGAACAGTTGGGCGGCGGAGTATTTTTCGAATTACCTGCTCCATGAAACCGAAGGGATGAGTGTCGGCATGACCTATTTCCGGCAGAAGAGGGGATTTTCCGATGCGACGATCAAGAAGTTCGGGCTCGGATTCTGTCCCGCCAGGGGCGACCGAATGAGCTGGGCGGCTTTGGCTGCCGGTTATAAGGAGGAGTTTCTGGTTTCGACCGGACTTTCGATCAAGCGCGACGACGGTTCGCTCTTCGACCGTTTCCGGGAGCGGGTGATGTTCCCCGTGCATAACATTTCCGGCCGCGTGGTGGCTTTCGGAGGTCGCACGCTGCGTACAGACAAGTCGGTTGCGAAGTACCAAAATTCGCCCGAAAGCGAGATTTACAGCAAGAAACGCGAGCTGTACGGCCTGTTTTTCGCCAAGAAAGCGATCCAGCAGTATGATTTCGCGATCATGGTCGAGGGATATACCGACGTGATTTCGATGCACCAGGCGGGGGTGGAGAATGTGGTGGCTTCGTCCGGTACATCCCTTACGACCGAACAGATTCGCCTGCTCGGACGTTTTACCAGGAATATCACGGTGATCTACGACGGTGATTCGGCGGGTATTCACGCTTCGCTGCGGGGAATCGACATGATTCTGCGCGAGGGGATGAATGTCCGTGTGGTGCTGCTTCCGCCGGAAGACGATCCCGATTCGTTCGCCCGAACCCATACGGCTGCGGAGGTGCAGGAGTATATCCGGGCCAACGAGGAGGATTTCCTGACGTTCAAGGCCAAGCTACTGTTGAAGGATGCTGCCGGCGACCCGATCAAGAAGGCGGCGTTGATTAACGACATGGTGCAATCCATTGTGCAGATTCCCGACCCGATCCAGCGCTCGGTCTATATCAAGGAGTGCGCACGGATCATGGACATCGACGAGAACCTGCTGATTGCCGAAGTGGGGCGCAAGCGTATGGCTTCCACGGGCGACCGCGAAGCCGAGGAGTTCGTGCGGCGTCAGAGCGCCCGTTTTCGTGCCGAGCAGACTGCGCAGCGCCCTGAAACGGTTTTTGCGGGACAGGTGACCGGGGGCAGCAGTGCCGAAGCGCTCGAACGGGAGCTGACGCGTTATCTGCTCAAGTACGGTCATTGTTCGTTCGATTTCAAGGAGGGCCGGAATGTCGTTCAATATAATGTCGCCGAGGTAATTTTCGGGGAGTTGGACGCCGACGGTTTGGAGTTCCAGAACCGGGTCTTCAATGAGATTCTGCGGGTTTACCGCGAACAGTGGTGCGCTTTGGGATTGGGGGTCGAGGTGCCGATCCACCACTTTATCAATCACTCCGATCCGGAGGTGTGTAACGTGTCGGTGGATATCCTTACTTCGGAGGATCATTACGTTCCGAGCGAATTGTGGCGGCGCAAGGAGGTCCATGTCGAGAGCGATGCCGAGATGCTGGCTGTCGGAGTGCCGAAGGCCGTGACGCTCTACAAGTCGAAGGTGATCGAGCGGATGTCGCGGGAGCTTCGTGAAAAACTTCAGGACGAGAATCTTACGGACGACGAGATGCAGGACATTATGCAGCGGCTGTCGAACCTGAACAGGGGAAAGGTTTCGATTGCCCGGAAATTGCATCGGTTGATTCTGTAAAAAGAGGGGTCCGGGCGTACACGTATCACTATGCATACCGTGTGCAAACAGAAAATAAACAGAAAGATGTGTAAAACATATCAAAGATA
>OOBZ01000820.1_pt1 | contig 23195 bp, 26 predicted proteins | sample 1671601 | NCBI WGS metagenome assembly OOBZ01 (sample SAMN06348173, study PRJEB24527) | human gut metagenome | biome: human gut; feature: ankylosing spondylitis patient; material: feces | host: Homo sapiens | place: China | collected 2015-10
CGTGGCAGCGAGCTGCCTGAAGCACTCGGTCATCGGCGACTTCAACCGCGTGAATGTTTCCGACGTGACGAAGCTCATGGGCGGCGACGGCACCGGCAGAGTGCAGCGGTAAAGAACTTGCGGCAAAGATGTGATTGCGCGAACAGAATTTATCCGCTGCCCGATCTGCGGAGGAAAGATGGGGACGAAGGTCCGTAGCAAATGCGTGGTCGTACTCTTTGGTTACAGCGGTGCGTTTTTGGAACGAAAATGAGGATGTTATGACTTCAATTTCCTACTTCATTTTTCGTAAAAACCGTGGTATACTGCTTATGAGGTGAGAGCTGTGCAGTTTCGACCGTTTGTTTATGATGCAATGAATCAGCAGGTGCCAGTGGCTATTGAGCCGATGACACCGCAGGATGCCGCGACAACAACAAAGGAACCGCGGTGGCAGACGGATTGGACCAGCGAGTATATCTCAAAAGGCAAATTTGATATCTATGGACTAAAAACGCAGATCGGCGAATTGGTGGCTTTGGGAGCTTATGAGATCAGTGAAGATGTGGTCACCGTCCACATTGTCTATATGGAGAGTCAGGCACAAAGCAATCCGACGCTTTGCGAGCGTCCGAAATACCACGGCATCGGACGGGCTTTGATCGCCTATGGCATCAAGCTATCTGTGGATGCCGGTTTCAACGGCGATGTGACCTTGGATGCGAAGACACCGGAGTTGGCAAGACATTACGAACGAGATTTCGGGGCATTGCTGATCCCTGGGCGCGAGAGAGGGGCAGCACCGCGGTATTTGATTTGTGATGAGGCTGCCAGAGACATTTTTGTATCTTATTTGGAGGAGGGCTGACAATGGAAGACGCGAAGTGGTACTTCACACATGAAACAGAAGAAGACAGACTATGGTATCGCACCTTTTTTGCAATGTGCCGAAAATTCGGCGTGTCATGGTCGAAAGCCAGCGAAGAACAGAAGGCTTTCATTGAGGAAATCACCCGAATCAATTATGAGAGAGAAACGGCAAAACGAAATATGACGGCGAAGCCTGTCCGCGGCTTCTTTGACGCAGAGGTGTCTGCTTGACCCACACCGTGACCCACACGGGGAAACACATGGACGGAAACAATGGAATAAACAGGCTGCGACCTCTTCCTTTTTGGACAAAAAATTGCCGAAAAGCCTTGAACAGCAGGGGCTGGAAGGCTCTACGGCAGTTGGTAAGGATGAGGTCGGCAGTTCGAATCTGCCCAGCAGCTCCAAAAAGCATCGAAAACTTCGGTTTTCGATGCTTTTTTGTTGCAAAAATGCTGAAAATGGTGTGGGTCAAAATGTGGGTCAACTGCCTGACCCACACCGTGACCCACACGCGGAAATGTGCAGATAGATTCAAAGAGTACCGGAGAGGAGGCTTTTGCCTTCTCTCCGCTATTTTTGCGTTTTTTCTGCTCACATGACTTGCGCCATGAAGCTGCCCATCGTTTGTGCTGCCTCGTCCTGCTTCTGCCTCGTAGCGTGGGTGTAGGTGCGGAGTGTGAATCCGGCGTCATAGTGGCCGAGCATACTGCTGACGGTTTTGACGTCCACCCCATTTTGCAGTGCCAGCGTTGCGAAGGTGTGTCTGAGGTCGTGAAATCTGATGTGCGGCAGCCCGGCGTCCTTCAGGATTTTCTTGTGCAGATTTACGACGGAGTCTGGGTAGTACATCTCACCAGTTACCGGCGAGGGGAACATGTAGGGATTCTCGGGATGCTTGCCGTGTTCCGCTATCAGCAGGTCTACGGCATCCTGCGGGATAGATACTTTTCTGACCGAAGTCTCCGTTTTGGGGCGGGAGAGCGTCAGCTCACCATTGGGATTCTTTACATATTGTTTGTTCACGGAGATGGTGCGGTTCTGAATGTCGAGGTCAGACCAGAGAAGCGCCGTGATCTCACCCTTCCGTAAGCCTGTGACCAGCTCCAGATAAAACATGGAGAGCAGTCCTCGCCTGTCAGCAGCATCCAGATAATCCTTGATATGCTCCGGTGGAAGAATCTGCATTTCGATTTTTTGAACCTTCGGCGCGATGCAGTCCTCGGTCGGATTGCGCAGGATCAGGCGCTCCTTGATCGCCCGCTCGAAAGCGTTGTGCAGCATCAGGTGAAGGCTTCGCACGGTCGTGCTGCTGAGTCCTGGATTGCCATGACCGCTCTTGCGGTCGATGCGACCGTTTTCCATCAGATCCTTGTAGAGCTTTTGTAAGTCATGGGAAGTCAACTTTGTCAGCTTGATGCTGCCGATGCGGGGAATCGTGTATTGCTCGACCATCAGTTGATAGCGGTTTGCTGTTGAGATGCGGATATTCGGTTTTGCGTAGATCTCATACCAGCTGCGCAGCCAAGTTGCTACCGTGTACTCATCAGCGCGGCTGACATCGATTCCTCTGGTAGCCTCCATTGCGGCACTGAGCTTCGCCTTGCATTCAGCCTGCGTCTTACCCAGCACATTTTTGATGATGCGCTTTCCTGTTTCAGGGTGGTAGCCCGCTGTGTAGCGACCCTCCCAGCGACCGTCTGCGCGCTTGCGAATGTTGCCCTCGCCGTTGGCGCGTTTTTTAGCCATTCGTGGTCATCTCCTTTGCTTTTTCTTCCTCGTCGGCATCGAAGAAGTAGGGCGTTCCCAGCTCTCCGGCGATACCGGCCGCCAGCTTGAAGCCCGCCGTGAAGCTCATCAGCTTGGATTCAACCAGCAATGTGTTTTGCGCATCCAACAGTCGCAGCAGCTTTCTGCGCCCCGCGGCATCCATGTCCCGCCGCAGATCCTCATGGGCGTATTCGATCTGCTCGGCCAACTCTGGATACTCTTGGCGGTCGAAACGCTTTTGCATGGCTTTCATGTAATCGTACATTGCGGCACCTCCTTTTTGGCAACCACAACACATACCACAACCCGGCGCACAAAGCTACTGTTTTTGCAAATGTTTCTTTGACTATTGCGGCGCAAAAACTGAACACCTCGACCCACTTTACATATGGAATTTCATTGAAAATCCCTGTTGCTGTTCCAGCTCATGATCGTCCGGCTTGTGGCCGAGGGCAATTCGCTTACGTTGAAGCTCCTGTAACCGCTTGCGGTCGATGTGGATACCGCCAACCGTTGGCATAGCGGGGGCGTTGTCCCGAAAGATATTGCCCATGTGGTAGAGCAGCCTCGTGGCGGAGAGCACGACGGACGGAGGATGCTGCTCTCCACGTTCTATGCGATCTATGAAGAAGCTGGCATAAGCATGACCATTCTCCTGCGCCGCCGCGAACCATTCGTAGGCGGCGTCCATGTCTTTGGGAACGCCCTCGCCCATGAGGGTCAGCTTTCCCAACAGGTATTGGGCGTAGGCGTTTCCATTGTTCGCGGCCTGCCGCAGGTATTCCGCCGCAGTCGAAGCGTCCTTTGACACATTATTACCGCTGAGATATTCCTTGCCCAGCCGGTAGGCGGCGAAATCGTTGCCATTGTCCGCCGAGCGTTTCAGCCAGTAGATGCCCTTGGCAGGATCGTGCACGTCTGCATCATCAGAGAGATACAGCTTGCCGAGGGCATACTGCGCCGCGTCCAAGCCTTGCTCGGCCGCGTGTTCCAACAGCTTTCGCGCTTTTACCATATCCGGTATCAGCAGCCCACCGTCACGGTACGCCGTGCCGATGATGTACAGCGCGTAGGCGTCACCGTCCTCCGCAAGCTGCTCCAACTGCTCTGCCGCTTCGTCATGCTCCTCCAGAGGAAAACGATCATCGTTCGCCACGCTTTGCAGATCCTGACACGCATAGCTCATGGCGTAGGTGCTGATCTGTTCGCCGTTATCCTGCATTTCCTCGTCCTCGAAGGAAAACCTGTTCATGCGGATATGCTCCGCCTCACGGATGACCGCGTTCTTGATTTGACGAAATTCTTTTTGCTGCGACAGCGGCGGGCGCAGACGTTTCTTCCCCTCGGAATAATAATCCTCCACCTGACATTGCAGTTCCCACCACGTCTGGTAGCACGCATCCACGGTAGGCAGCCGCGCCATTTGGTCGACGATCTCGTCCACCAACTTTTTCATCGGCTTCGGCAGATAGCCGTAACGTCCAACATTACGTTCCTGTATTTTAAGGATCTGGAAAAGGCCAAGCATTTCTTTTCTGAAACGCTTGGGCTGGAGGTTGCGTATGATCCGGGCTGGGCATGCGTTTACCGCCTGAAGGACAAAGCGTTTCTTGGTGCGGTGGACAATGCACAGGGGTCGATTCAGGTAGATTCGACGTCCAGCGTGCTGGTTAGCCTGACAGTGGCTAATATCCATGAGGTCCATGCAGCGTTTGAGGGTGCTGAAGGTGTGGACGGCCTTTCGCCCATTAAGCAGGTCAAGGAAATGGCACTTGAGTCGTTCTTCTTTACCGGACCTGAGGGTTACCATTTTGAAGTAGAGCAGTTTACTTCCGGCGAACTGCAGAAATTGTTTTGATAATGAGGGAGGAACCGTCATGTATGAAGAAAAACTGAAAGAGCTGGGGCTTGAAGTTCCGCAGATGGCAGCCCCCGTGGCAAACTATGTGCCCTGCGTAGTGGAAAATGGTTGGCTTTATATTTCAGGCCAACTTCCCATGGTGAACGGCCAACTCGCAGCGGCCGGCAAACTTGGCGACGGCCTTGATGTTGAGCAGGGTTACGAGGCGGCGAAGGTTTGCGCACTCAACTGCCTTGGCGCAATCAAACAGGTTCTCGGCTCTCTTGACCGTGTGGAGCGCATTGTGAAGATCAGTGGCTTTGTGAACAGCGCCCCTGACTTTACCGCCCAGCCTAAGGTTGTCAACGGTGCATCCGATCTGCTCGGCCAGGTGTTTGGTGAGACCGGTGTTCATGCCCGCAGTGCAGTTGGTGTGGCCTCTCTTCCGCTCGGCGCCTGTTGCGAGGTGGAACTCATTGCAAAGATCAAGGACTGAGATGGACAGCCCCATCGGCGTTTTGAAGTTTGCTAGCGCGGGCGACCGACTGGTTGGCGATCCCGGCATGGAGGGAACTTTCACATTTCCCGTGTGCTATGGGACGGTTCCGGGAAGCTACCGGGATCTGATCGAAGGTTCGCAGGAGGCGTGCACAAACCTGTGCGCAGCTGCAAAAGCATTGGAACGGCAGGGAGCGTGGGCTCTCGCCGGTGATTGCGGATTGATGGCCCTGTATCAGAAGGAGATAGCAGACAGCGTCCGTGTTCCTGTGGTGTCTTCTAGTCTGGTTCTTCTTCCGATGATACAGCAGATGTTGGGGGAGACGCTAAAGGTGGGCGTTCTGACAGGACATTCCCTCTTACTGCAAAAGAAGCACTTGGAGGCAGTTGGAGCTGATATTGAAAAATTGGTGATCCAAGGAATGGAAACGCAGCCGCACTTTTGCAGAGTCGTTATTGAGGGGGAGGATAAGCAGGACTACAACAAAATGCTGCACGATGTTCTGGACGCGGTGGAGCAGATGCTGCATCGATGCGACGTCATTGGGGCAATATTGCTTGAGTGCAGCAATCTGACGACCTTTGCAAGGGAGGTCGCTGAACACTTTGATATGCCCGTGTTCGATGTGAACATGGCGATTCGGATGCTTTATCGATCCCGAAGAAGCGATTGCTATCGGGCAGAAAATATACCAAAAATATAAAATCAGGAGGTTTAAAAATGAATTTTTATGAGGTTGAGACTTGGCGGCCACGCCTGAGCTGTCCTGCGGAGGAGTATGAAAAGGCAATCGAGAATTGGTTCACCTATGTCACGGAAAAGAAGGAGCTGTTCCCCGGCCTGATTAGCGCGAAGTATTTCAACAAGTGTGACCGTGAGGCCAATCCCGACGGCTACTACATGATGATCCTTGAATATGAGTCTCCCGAGGCCTGCAAGGCGCTTCACGCTCGTATTCGGGACAGTCTGGAGAAGAACGACGGTGTGTACGCTGAGTACGCGGCGAAGGATCCGCACAGTTGCTTTGATATCGACCACATGAACATGCGCTATATGCAGCCGTTAGTTACGGATCTCTGGTTCGACTACAACGATGAGAAGCGCAAGATTGAAAAGGCCAACGGCGTCAATCTGCAGCGCTTCCTTGAGTACGAAACATGGCGTGTGGCCGATGATGTTGTCTGGACCGACTATGAAAACATGATCGAGACTTGGTTCAAGTATGTCGTCGAGAAGAAGAAGGAACTGTTTGAGGAGTGGGCAAGCGCCAGCTATTATCGCCAGTGCGATGCTGACGGCAATCCCAATGGCATCTATGTGATGCTCTTCGAGTATGACTGCGTAGAGGGTCATCACGCTTACAAGAACCGCAAGCTGCACAGCTATGCGCTCAACGATGGGGACTATGCCACCTACGCATCCAACGACCCGTATCAGTTTTTCAATCTCGACTATGTAAATATAGACTGCCTACAAGAGCTTAAGCCGAATCTTTGGTTCGACTTTAATAAGTAACAATCGACAAAAACAATCCAACCATAGAAAGAGAGGAGAAAAAATGAAAGTGAAAAGATTGGTTTCTCTCGCCCTTGCGCTTGCTGTTGTTCTCTCCACCCTGTGCGGTTGCGGCAAACAGGAACAGCCTGATGTGAACGATCCCAATGAAGGCAACAAAACAAAGGACACTCTTATTATCGGTCACTGGAGCGATCCGCCTAGCCTTGACCCCAACAACGCACTGAACGACTGCTCGATGCGTGTTACTACCAATGTCTTTGATACTCTGGTTCGTATGGATGCGCACTTTACGCCCCAACCCTGCATCGCGGAGTCTTGGGAGATTTCCGACAACCAGATGGAGTACACTTTCAAAATCCGCAACGATGTGAAGTTCCACAACGGGGATCTACTGACGGTTGACGATGTTGTGTTCAGCATTGACCGCGGCATCAACTCCCCAAAGGCGTCCCCCAGTTTCTCCCATGTATTGTCCGCCACATCATCCCCAATACGATGGGACCGATTATGGTTCAGGCAACGCTCAGCATCGGTAGCGTTATCCTTTGCGCGGCAGGACTCAGCTTCGTCGGCCTTGGTGTTATGCCGCCTACTCCTGAGTGGGGAGCAATCCTTACCGAAGGAAAGGAAGTCATCCGTACGGCGCCGCATATCGTTGTGTTCCCCGGTGTTGCGATCATGTTGGCTGTAATGTCCCTGAATTTCTTGGGTGACGGTCTCCGCGATGCACTTGATCCGCGTCTGAAGCAGTAAGGAAGGAGAGCGGAGATGAACGAAGTAAAGAATATTCTGGAGGTCAAGGATCTGGAGGTCGTATACGAAACGGATCTGGAGATCGTACATGCTGTGAACGGAATCAGCTTTTTGGTAAAGGAAGGCGAGACCGTGGGGTTGGTCGGCGAGACTGGCGCCGGGAAATCCACCACCGCTTTGAGTATCCTGCGCCTGTTGGCAGAGAACACGGGAAAGATTCGCAACGGATCGATCTGCTTCGACGGAGAAGACATTATGGAGATGGACACCCTTGCGCTGCAGAAGATGCGCGGCAAGGACATTTCTATGATCTTTCAGGATCCCATGACAAGCTTGAATCCCGTGCTGACTGTCGGCGCGCAAATCGGCGAGGTGCTGAAGCTGCACAACTCCAAGCTGTCGTCGCATGAGATTGAGGAATATGTGGACAAGATGTTACGCCTAGTCGGTATCCCGACCGAACGCAAGAGCGAGTATCCACACCAGTTCTCCGGAGGTATGAAGCAGCGAGTAGTGATTGCCATTGCACTGGCCTGTGAGCCGAGATTGCTGATCGCGGACGAGCCGACCACGGCTCTGGATGTTACCATTCAGGCACAGGTTCTTGATATGATGGAAAACCTGAAAAAGCAGCTGAATACATCAATGATTCTGATTACGCATGACATGGGTATCGTTGCCGAGACATGCGATCAAGTGCTTATCATGTATGCTGGAGAAATCATTGAGCGGGGATCTGTGTACGATATTTTTAACAGCGAGGTGCACCATCCCTACACGGAGGGACTCTTTGGCTCAATCCCCCGTCTGGATGACGAAACAGATCGTCTTAAGCCGATCAAGGGCTTGATGCCGGATCCTACGAACCTGCCGGAGGGGTGTAGCTTCTCGCCGCGCTGTCCCAAGTGCATGGAGATTTGCAAGAAAGAAAAGCCCTCTGTGTTTTGCGATGGCGAGCACGAGATCTGCTGCCACCTCTTTGCGGAAAGAAAGCAAGATAAAGAGGCGTTGGGCGAGGAGGAATAAGCATGGTAGATAATAGCATCTTGATTGAAACACGCAACCTAAAAAAGTACTTCAAAACGGGCCGGGGAGAGCTCCATGCGGTAGATGATGTCAACATGAAGATCGTCCGCGGAACGACCCTTGGCGTTGTAGGTGAGTCTGGTTGCGGAAAGTCCACGTTGGGAAGAGTTGTGCTTGGACTGATCGAGGCGACCAGTGGTGAGATCTACTATGAAGGGGAGAATATTACCAACTGTGGAAAGAGAAGAATGAAAGAGCTTCGCAAGGAGATGCAGATCATTTTCCAAGATCCGTACGCGTCGCTGAACCCTAGAATGTCTGTCAGCGAGATCATTGCGGAGCCTCTGATCGTAAACGGTATTCTCTCGCACAGGACGGATATTGAAAAACGGGTCGGAGAATTGATGGACACCGTCGGCATTGCGCGCAGACTTGCCTATGCATATCCGCATGAGTTGGACGGCGGAAGACGCCAACGCGTCGGCATCGCACGCGCGCTATCGGTAAACCCCAAATTTATCGTCTGTGACGAGCCGGTATCATCTCTGGATGTTTCCATTCAGGCGCAGGTTCTGAATCTGATGATGGACTTTCAGGATGAGTTTGGCCTGACCTATATGTTTATAACGCACGACCTGTCGGTTGTAAAGCATATCAGCGACGAGATCATGGTCATGTATCTGGGGCAGTGTGTAGAAAGAGCGTCGAGCAAAGAGCTTTTTGCAAACCCGATGCATCCGTATACAAAGGCACTTTTGAGTGCTGTGCCGATTCCGAGCCTTGCAAAGCGTGGGAAGCCGAGAGATATTCTTTCCGGTGAGGTCGTGAGCCCGATTGATCCGGCGCCTGGATGCCGCTTCGCGGCGCGTTGCAAGTATGCGACGGAGAAATGCAAGGACTCCGTCCAGTTCCAACAGGTTTCCGAAGGACACTTCCTTGCCTGCAAACGCTTTGAAGAATAAAGAACAGGAGAGTATTATGAAGACCAATCGTGATAAGCTTGTAAAAATATCCGTGCAGGGCGGGATTCATCATCCGCTTGGCGGAACGGCACGCATCACGGCGGAAGGCAAAGTTGTCGCGCTTCCGGCGATCGGCGGCATCACTTATAATGTAAAAGTCGGCGATGCGATTTTCGGCCTGGCGGGAGATCACATTGAGCCTTGTGTGTCCATTAAGAACAGCGAGCCGGGAGAAAGCGATGCGCTGAATGTTTTCTCTTGCATCGGAAACCGCGCGCGCGTTGTTTCTGGAAAGGCTGAGGGGGCTGTCGGCTATGTGACTGGTATTCATGGCGGCTGCGAGCATGTCATCATCCATTTCCCCGAGGAGACACTGGAAAAGCTGAAGGTCAACGACGAGATCCTTGTGGAAGCGTACGGTCAGGGCCTGAAGATCGAGGAGTGTCCGGAAATCACGGTGCAGAGCCTGGATCCTGACCTGTTGGAGAGCATGAACATCGAAGTCAATGAGCAGGGCGAGATGACGCTTCCGGTGGCGGCGGTGATCCCCTCCTATCTGATGGGCTCCGGACTTGGAGCGGGACATTCCTACTCTGGCGACTACGACCTGATGACGGCGGATTCAGAGGCGGTGAAAGAGAACGGACTGCAGAATTTGAGATTCGGCGATATCGTGCTGATCGAAGACAGTGACAACACCTTTGGCCGCGGCTATCTGAAGGGATCACGCACGGTTGGTATCGTGATCCACGGCGATTGTATCGCCCACGGCCATGGACCGGGGATTACGACGGTTCTCGTGACGAAGAAGCCCATCATTCACGGTGTGTTGGACAGTAAGGCGAACATCGCGGACTTCATTTTTAGCCGCAGCTACTAATAGTGCGCCGAGAACCGAGATAGTACAAGTAAGGAGTATACAGAGCGCCCGCGAAACGAGAGGCTCAGATGATGCAATGGCACGAACGAAAAGCGTCCGAAAGACATTGTGCCATCTGAGCCTCCTGATTGCTTGCAGGAAAGTGTAACGGTTAGCATGGATACGCATCGCGCTCTCTGTGAAGAAACATGAATAAGAGCTTATATCGAAAGTTTGCAGAGGTGCTGGTGATGGTTGCGGCCAGCCTTCAGCAGGGGGAAACAGTTATTATTGAGGCGGAACCGGAACATCAGGAGTTGGTAAGAGAGCTTACCAGGGTCAGCTATCAAAACGGAGCCCGTTATGTCAAGACGGAATACATCGATGAGCTGACAGATGAAATCCGTGCGGAGGCATCCAAGAAAGAACTGTTGGACTATTATCCCCAATGGCTATACGATTACAGAAAGGCCTATGGGAGAGATAAAATCTGTGTGATTTCTCTGCGCACTCCGTGCCTGCGGCTCGACAGACAGGCAGGCGAAGAGCTGCTCAGGGTGCAGAAGACGGAGCGGGAGTGCAGAGCGGGGTTCGACGACAGTGCTTCCGACGGCAGCGTCAGCATTGTAAAAACTGTTGTGCCTGGCGAAGAGTGGGCGCGGATTGTCTATCCGAAGCTTCCTCCAGAGGAGGCATTGAAAAGCCTTTGGGAGGTCTACGCAAAGATATGTAGGTTGGATCAGCCAGACCCTGTGATGGCGTGGAGAAAACACCAGCAGATGCTTTGCAAAAGAAAAACGCAGTTGGCTGAACTGGGGATTCGCACGCTTTATCTGAAAGGACCCGGAACGGATCTGAGCGTAAAGCTGATTGAGGGCGGCGGATGGATTGGCGGCTGTGCGGAGAACACGCGGACGGGCGAGTTGTATGTCCCGAACATTCCCACGGAAGAGATCTTTTCGGTACCGGACAAGCGGAACATCAACGGGGTCGTGTCCTCTACCCTGCCGCTTAATTACAAGGGAGCACTGATAGAAGGGATACGCTTGGAGGTGCGCGACGGCGAAGTGGTTGGATTCTCAGCTGAAAGCGGAGAGGATACACTTGCATCAATCATCCATACGGATGAAGGCTCCAGACGCTTCGGCGAGATATCACTTGTGCCCGTACAGTCACCTATCTATCAGTCGGGCAGGATTTTTTACGACACGCTGCTAGATGAAAACGCCGTTTGCCACATGGCACTCGGGCGGGGAACGCCGGGGGTGCTGCCGGGCGGATACGAGCTTGCGCGCAGTGAGCTCGATGCGTTGGGGGTTAACAGTAGCGCGATCCATGTCGACTTTATGATCGGGTCAAAGCACTTTGATGTAGAGGCGGACACGAGAGCTGGCAAGCGCATAACCATCATGAAAAACGGCAGTTGGGCAATTTGACTTAGCGATGAAGATGCAATAAAGAAATACATGAAAACGGAGGGGAGCGAGCGTGAAAAGACTGGGTGCGGTTGACTTGACGAACGGCAAAGTCATGCTTTCCATCTTGAGGTTCTCTTGGCCTATCTTTGTCGGAAATGCATTTCAGCAGCTTTATAATGTAGTGGATACTGCTGTTCTGGGGAGGTACGCGGACTATTGTGCGATGGCATCGGTGGGACTCTGCTTTCCAATCATTGTGTCAGTTATAGCACTCTTTTGCGGAATTGGGACAGGAACTAGCGTGATTGTGTCACGCTATCGGGGTGCAGGCGAGAACAATTCGATAAAGGAAACCATCCTTTCAGCATGGGGGATCGTGTTGGTCGGGTCTATCCCTCTTGCCCTGCTTGGCGTGTGGAATGCTGAGGTCTTGCTGCAGCTTGCCGGGGTGCATGAGGCCCTGATCGGCGATGCCGCCTCCTATCTTCGTATTTACTTCTCGGCCTCCATTGCGGTGCTTGGATATGGCATCAACGACGGTATTTTAAGAGGACTGGGCGACAGCAGGGCTTCGCTGCTTTTCCTGTCGCTCTATTGCCTGATAAATGTGGGGTTGGATATCCTGCTTGTTGCAGGAATGCAGCTTGGTGTGGTCGGCGTAGCGATAGCCACTGTACTTGCAGAGCTCGCGGCGTGTATTTTGAGCACGGGATACATATTCAGAAACTATATCGGGAAAGTGCAGAGCAGCAGGGCACGTTGGCATACCGTGAAAAATATTTGCGCGATAGGGCTTCCGCTCGGCCTGAAGCAAATGCTTTTTGCACCCGGAGTCATCATGGTTCAAATGGTAATCAATCGCTGCGAACCATCTTTCATTGCGGGCTTTAACGCGGCAAGCAAGATCGATATGTTCGCCGCGCTGCCCATCCAGAGCTTCTCCGTTGCGATGATGACCTTTATTGGGCAGAACATTGGGGCGCGAAAGGAGGATCGGATCTACATAGGCATTAAAGAGGCTCTGAAGCTGTCGCTTATGGTGGATGTGGTGTTGGTCGTGCTGATCATGACCTTTGCGCCGCAGCTGCTGAGGTTGTTTAATTCCGATCCATCGGTGATTGCCGGCGGTCTGGCATATCTTTACCGCATCATGCCATTCTATGTCATTTATACAGTCACATCTCTGATCCAATCTGTTCTGAATGGATTGGGAAATGTCTTAGTGTCGACCCTGATTATGTCTGGTGCGCAATGGTTGGGCAGAGTTCCGGCGGCATGGCTGCTTTACAAGCTGTGTAGCCCGGAGAACGTCTATTTTTGCTATGGTATCGGTTGGATTATTGAACTGAGTTGCTTAGTTGCGTACATAGTGATAGGACTTTATGGAAAGCGACTGAAGAGCAAGTTGGGGGAGGCGAAGCGCTAACCCGGGGTGGAGAAAAAAGCCGGGCTGGTAACGCAGTTACACAGCTCGGGAAACTCGAAAACGATATTGCTGTTGAACGGAGGCGATGACTCTGCCTAAGATGATTGTTGCAATCTACTGATTTGCGGTATTTCTTGTTGTAAAGCGAGGGTGAAGTTGTGGTCGTACTTTTTGTTTATAGAGGTGCGATTTTGGAACGAAAAGCATGACGGCGATGGCTTCAATTTGCTGCTTCATTTTTCGAAAAAACCGTGGCATACTGCCTATGCCGCGAGCGAAGCTGCGGAGGATGAAGAAACCGTGACGCTCAAGTGGGCGAACGCCGACAGGTCGAAGGCGGCGAAGGTCAAGGTGTTCTTCCTTGACGCGGACCGCAAGCCCGTCGCCGAAGCGGTGACGGCGCTGATCAAGGGCAAAAGTCAGAAAAACTGAGCGGCTACAGCACAAGAATGAAAAAGGGAGCGCATCGGGCCTTGCCCGATGCGCTCCCTTTTAGCGCGTTTCTTACTTTTTCAGAAAATACATGTTGATCTCGGCGCGGGCGATCAGCGCGCCGGTGTCGTCGGTGATATTGACCTCGAAAAAGCCGATGTGACCGCCGACCCTGACCGGTCGGCCGACGGCGGTGAGCGCTTTGGACTGCACCGTCGAGCGCAGATAGTTGATCGAGCCGTTCAGCGTGACGTTGTGCTGGCCGTGGTTGATGCGCGCGAACGCGCCCGCGGCGGTGTCAGCCATCGCGTAGAGAAAGCCGCCGTGCACGCCGCCCCAGATGTTGGAATTTTCCGGCGTGACGTCGGCGGTCAGCACGCTTTTTTCCTCGTCGACCGAAACGACGCGGATGCCGTTGTGACGGATAAAGCCGCTGTGCTCGCTCGAAAGCATTTCCTGATAATTTTTGACCATGGCGCTTTTGCCTCCTTTTGGCGCGGAATGTTATACTGAACCAAGCATAGCAGAATCGCGCCGGAGGCGCAACAGAAAAATGCGCCGCGCCGCGAAACGGCAAGATTTGAGGTCGCTTTCCGCTTCGGAACGATTTACAAGCGGCGAAAATTCTGCTACATTAAAAGCGATTCGAACCAAGGGAGACTGTTTTTTATGAACGACTATCAGGCTAAATTTGTTACGCCGGAGCAGGCTGTCAAGGCTGTGCAGTCCGGCGACTGGGTGGACTACGGCTTCGGTGCGGGTTTTCCCGAGCTTTTGGACAAGGCCCTCGCCGCGCGCAAGGGTGAAGTGAAGGACGTCAAGGTCCGCGGCGGTCTTGTGATCCGCCCGCGCATCGAGGTTGTCGAAGCAGACCCCGGGCAGGAGAGTTTCAGCTATTACAGCTGGCACGTCGGCGATTATGAGCGCAAGCTCCAGAAGAATGGCCTTGTGAAATTCATGCCCGTCATGCTGCGCTCGTTGCCGTACCTCTATCGCGACAGGCACATCCGCTGCGATGTGGCATTCGTTCCCGTCTCCAAGCCGGATGAGAACGGCTACTGCGGCCTCGGCATTTCGAACTATGCCTGGCGCACGATCTTTGAGAGCGCCCGCACCGTGATCTTCGAGATCAACGAGCACTATCCCAAGCTCCAGGGCGTGGACGGCTCGCACCGTGTGCACCTGTCCGAAGCGGACTACATCGTCGAGGGCGAGCATGAGCCGCTGCCCGTGCGCTCCTACCGCGCGCCCAGCGAGACCGATATCGCCATCGCCAAGATCGTGGTGAATGAGATCCCAGACGGCGCGGTGCTGTCGCTCGGCGTGGGCGGCGTGCCCTACACGGTCGCCAAGATGCTCGCCGAGTCCGACAAGAAGGACCTCGGCTGCCACACCGGCACCATTTCCGATGCGTTCCTTGAGCTCTACCAGGCGGGCAAGCTGACGAACGCGCACAAGGAACTCGACACCGGCCTTTCCGCGTGGAACCTCGCGATGGGCTCTCAGGAGCTCTATGACTGGCTCGACGCCGAACCCCAGCTCTTCCACCCGGGAGACCTCGATTACATCCACTCCGTCGAGCGCATCTCAAAGTTCAGCAACGTCATCAGCATCAACGGCGGCGTGCAGCTCGACCTGATGGGGCAGGAGAACGCCGAGAGCACCGGTACGCGCCAGCTCTCCGGCGTCGGCGGCCAGATGGACTTCCTCGAGGGGGCGTACCGCTCCAAGGGCGGCAAGGGCTTCATCTGCATCAACTCTTCCCGTGTGACAAAGGACGGCGAGCGCAAGAGCAACATCCTTGCCACCATCCCCGGCGGCAGCACGATCTCCGCCCCGCGCACGATGATCCAGTATGTCGCGACCGAGTACGGGATTGCAAGCCTTTCCGGCAAGACGCTGCGCGAGCGCGCCGAGGCGATGGCCTCCATCGCGCACCCCGACTTCCGCGAGGAGCTGATGAAGTACGCGCGGGAGAATTTCAAGTAATTTAGATCAAGATAAAGGACGATGTAGGATAACATGGCACAGACGGTTTTGCAGCAGGTTTTGATTCTCGCAGCGATGATGATGCTCGGCTTTTTGCTGGGCAAGTTGGGCAAAGTGGATCGCAAGGGGGCAGACCTCCTTTCCATGCTGCTGCTGGACGTGTTTTTTCCCTGCAACGTGCTCGCCGCGGCGAGCGGCGACTTCGGCGATATGCCGTTTTCTCAGGTCATTAAGATCGCGCTGGCTTATATGTCCTGCTTCATTCTGTTTACGCTTCTGGCCAAGCCGATCGCAAAACTGCTCCGGCTGAATGAGGACGATACGCTTGTTTTCACCCGCAGCGTGGCCTATCCAAACAACGGCTTTGTCGGCATCCCGCTCTGCACGGCGGTTTTCGGCACAGAAGGAACGGTACTGGGCTCGCTTTCCGTGCCCTGCGCCACGCTCTACATGTTCCTTTTCATTATGCAGAGCTTCCGGCGCGAAAAAGATCATAATCTCAAGCAGCAGCTCAAGAGCATGCTTACGCCGATGAACATTTCAGCTGTTCTTATGATCATCATGCTGGCCACGGGATGGAAATTTACCGGTGCGCCGCTGCAATTCCTGAGCAGTCTTGCCAACTGCGTTTTGCCGACGTCCATGATCATTATCGGCTGCCTTCTTTCCGGCAGCCCGCTCATTGATGTGCTCAAAAAGCCCATTTTGTATTTCATTACGCTGCTGCGCGGCATTGTCATGCCGCTTATTGCGGCGGTGCTGCTGCGTTTTACCGGCTGGGATCGTACGACGTGCCTGTGCATCGTGATGGTGCTCGGATGCAGTGTGGCGACGGTCATCAGCATCTTCGGCGTGCGCTATGACCGCTCGCCCGAGATGGCGAGCAAGAGCGTGCTGCAATCGAATCTGCTGCTGCCGGTCACGATGCCGCTGATGATGTTCATCGCCGAACGGATCTTATAAGGAGAGACGATTATGGCCTTCTGTTTACCCTGCAAAGCTCGGCACGTGCGAGCTTAAAAACCGCATCGTCCGCTCGGCGACGAACGGGCATCTGTCTGACGAAAAGGGTCAGGTGACGCCGCTCTGGGCGGATACGCTCATCGAGCTTGCGAAAAACGAAGCGGGCCTTGTCATCACCGGCCATTTCTGCGTCGACAAGATGCAGCGTGCCGACGCGGGCCAGCCCGTGCTGGACGAGATGACGGACGAGTCCCTTCTCCGCCGCGCCTGCGACGGCGTGCACCGGTACGGCGGTAAACTTTTCTTCCAGCTCAGCCACAGCGGCATCAAGGGCGTCGAGAGCGTGAACGGCGCGCCGCCGAAGCACCCCGAGGATTTCACTCGGGAAGAGCTCGACCGTCTGGTTGAGCAGTTTGCCTTCGCGGCGTGGACGGAGCGGAGGTCAGCGGCATCGACTTCAACCGCCGCGCGGGGCAGAAGACGCCGTTCTATCTGGACGCGCTCATCTGCGAGCCGGACTTTGCCGCAAAGCTCAAAAGCGGCGCGCAGGACGGGAGCAAATGCCTTGCCTGCAACGGCTGCTGCACGATCTACCGCAAGCGCTTTGTGCGCTGCGTGCAGCATCAAGACGAGATCGAGCAGTTCAAAACCATCCCGTGGTAAAGAAAAACGGCAGAGCCGGCGCATTTTGCGCCGGTTCTGTTTTCATTGTTCGATGACGCTTTATCATGTTAACGAAATGAAAGGACCGCGGGCCTGCAATTCTATCGACATTACCGATTGCATTCTGTCGGAATCTGCCATATACTGCAATAAAATTCAGCATTTCTACGCGCCGCTTGAAAAATCGGACTGCCGCGGCGATCTGCAAGGAGGAGTCACCCATGAAGCGAAACTTTATTGCCAAGCGCTTCCAGAGCGCGGGCACCGGCCTGACGCTCGACACCGCGGCACTGGCCAAATACAAGGACATTGTCGACCTGAGCATCGGCGACACGGATTTTACAACCGACGAGGCCATCATCAACGCTGCCTTCCGCGACGCCAAAGCGGGCTACACCCATTACGGCGACCCCAAGGGCGACCCTGAGCTCATTTCCGCGGTCTGCAAGGCGTGGGAAGAGGACTTCGACCAGAGCCTTCTGCGCGACCACGTGCTCGTGAGCGCGTCGAGCTGCCTCGGCATGTCGCTGGCAATGTTTGCCATCCTCGATCCCGGCGACGAGGTCATCGTCTTTTCCCCGTATTTCGCGCTGTATCGCGCGCAGATCGAGCTGGCGGGCGGCGTGTGCGTCGATGTGCCGACCTACGCCGAGGAGGACTATGCCATCAGCGAAGAGCGCCTGCGCGCTGCCATCACGCCGCGCACGAAGGCCATCATTTTCAATAACCCCACGAACCCCACCGGCATGGGCTACGATTTGTCCACAATGGAGATGCTTGCCCGCGTGGCAAAGGAATATGATCTTCTCATCGCGGCGGACGAGATTTACACGACCTACATCTACGAGGGCGACTTCCGCCCCATCCGCACGCTGCCCGGCATGGCCGAGCGCACCATCACGCTCAACAGCTTTTCCAAGAACTTCCTAATGACCGGCTGGCGCGTGGGCGTCATCATCGCCGAGCCGGAATTCCTCGACGTGATGAACCGTATCAACGGCTCGCTCGTCTATTCCGCGCCGTCCATCTCCCAGCGCGCGGGCATCCAGGCGCTCGCAATGCGCAAAGAAATTCGCGAGAAGTACGTGACCGCATACCGCGACCGCATCTTCTACTCTGCCGACCGCATTGAGAAGATCCCGTATCTGAGCCTCGTGCGCCCGAAGGGCACGTTCTACCTCTTCCCCGGCGTGGAGAAGACGGGCCTCGACGACAAGCAGTTCTGCAAGGAGTTGCTTGAGCGCGCGCACGTGCTCGTCAGCGCGGGCAGCCCGTTCGGCAAGACCGGCGCAAACCACTTCCGCATCGCCTGCACCGTCGGCATTGACCAGCTCAAGCAGGCATTCGACCGCATGGAGAAGCTGGAATTCTGAGAATTCCGCTTGTGTCCGCAAGACGGACATGGTAAAATCAAAAAATAACGAAAAAGCTGCCGTTTTTCGGCAGCTTTTTTCAAAAGGAGGGGCGCTTATGCAGGAAAAGTCGAAACCTGTGGATAACCTGCGCGCGGACGCGGAGAAGATCATCACGCGCGCCATCGCGGCGGTGCTGCCGGACGCGGCGGTCGAGCGCGCGCTGAAAGGCAAGACCTTTTTAGGAAGGGTGTACCTCGTCGCGGCGGGAAAGGCCGCGTGGCAGATGGCGCACGCCGCCCGCGCGTGTTTGCAGGATAATTTCTGCGGCGGTGTGGTCGTGACGAAGTACGGTCACGTGAAAGGTGAGATCGCGAATGTCGCGTGCTTTGAGGGCGGGCATCCCGTGCCGGACGAAAACTCCCTGCGCGGCACGGACGCCGCGCTCGCGCTGACGGAAGATTTGACCGAAAGCGACACGGTCGTCTTTCTGCTCTCGGGCGGCGGCAGCGCGCTTTTTGAAAAGCCGCTGCTTCCGCTTGCGGAATTGCAGGACGTCACGAATCAGCTCCTTGCCGCGGGCGCGGACATCGTGGAGATCAACACGATCCGCAAGCGGCTTTCCGCCGTCAAGGGCGGACGCTTCGCCCGGCACTGCGCGCCGGCGCAGGTCTTCGCTGTCGTGCTGAGCGATATTCTGGGCGACCCGCTCGACATGATCGCCTCGGGCCCCGCGTATCCCGACAGCTCAAGCTGTGCGCAGGCGCTCGATATTGCGAAAAGGTACGGCCTGCGCCTGTCGGAGCGGGCGTGGGCGCTTCTGGCGCAGGAGACGCCGAAGACGCTCGAAAATGTCGAAACACAGATCACCGGCAGCGTGCGCGAGCTCTGCGCGGCGGCCGCCGCGGCGTGCGAAGCGCTCGGCTACGAGCCGATGATCCTCACCGACTGCCTCTGCTGCGAGGCGCGCGAGGCGGGCAGCATGCTTGCTTCCATTGCGCGCACGCATGCGCACGACGGGAAGAACCTTGCGTTCCTCATGGGCGGCGAAACGGTCGTCCACCTGAGGGGAAAGGGCCTCGGCGGGCGCAATCAGGAGATCGCGCTCTCCGCAGCGCTCGGCATTGAGGGACTTTCGAACGCGCTCGTCTTCTCCGTCGGCTCCGACGGGACGGACGGACCGACCGATGCCGCGGGCGGCATCGCCGACGGCGAGACCGCGCAGCTGATGCGCCAAAAGGGTGTTGACGCTGTGAAGTCGCTCAATGATAACGACGCCTGCCATGCGCTCGGCGCAGTCGGCGGACTTCTCAAAACCGGCGCGACGGGCACGAACGTCAACGACGTCACCGTCCTGCTGCTGCGCACGTCGGAATGAGGGAAAAATGCGGAGCGCTTGACAGCGGGGCGTTCCGGCGTTACGATAGCTGCGGCAAGCCTTTCCAGACTGCCGGAATTTTTAAAATGAAGGAGCCGTTTTTTGAAGTCTAAAACGATGTTACTGGAGCGTGTGCGCTGACCGGGAGGGCCGGCAAATTTACTGACACACGCCGTTCCTCCCGAGAGCCATGCTTTTCAGGAGGACAACATGAACCGCGAGAACAAACGCAAAACCTTTGAAAAAGGCTATTACAAGACCCACGCCTGCCGCGACACCTTCACCTGCAAGGTCTGTGGGCGGCTCTGCACGCCGGAAAACGCCGGCAGCGACCATCGCAACCACTGCCCGAACTGCTTATCGAGCCTGCACGTGGACATTGAGCCGGGCGACCGCGAAAGCGACTGCGGCGGCATCATGGAGCCCGTGGCCGTCTGGGTGCGAAGAGGCGGCGAGTGGGCGATCATCCACCGCTGCAAGCGCTGCGGAGCGCTCAGCTCCAACCGTGTGGCGGCGGACGACAACCCGATGAAGCTCATGAGCATCGCCATGCGGCCGCTCAGCGCGCCGCCGTTCCCCCTCGAGCGCATCGAGGAGATGACCGCCCTCATGGGCGGCGAGGGAAGCGTGCGATAAGCCCAAAAGGAAACAGAGGAGGCGGCCTGCATAGGCAGGCCGCCTCCTCTGCCGCTTGACAAGGACGGAGCGGGGAGCAGGACAGCGGTGAGAGCAGGTGTTTCGTTTGTGTTTCGGTTTTGCACAGGTGATTGCAAAACCGGCAAACCTATGGTACAATAAAACTACAGACCGATCAAAAGCCGCCTTGGCGTCGAAGATACAGCCGTTTTTGCGGCTGCTTTTCTTATATTTGGCTGCTTTTTGCCGCAGACGGCGTTTTCAGATCACACCAAATGCTGGAAGGAAATTTTTTCTATGGAGGTGAGTCACTTCTTCAGGACATGACCGCACACGTTTTGCAGCGCCGGAAACGGACGGTGACGCTTATGGCGCACACCGTCTATGATGCGGCGGCAGCCCTCCGCGCAGGGAGCTTTGGGATCGGTCAGATCAACGCATAATAAAATATTATAATTTAAGGATGTGTTATTTTGTTACTCTCGGGGAAAAGTCTGAAACATGACTTCATCCGTTTTGTCTCCGCCACGATGGTCTCACAGGTCGTGTTCTCGCTCTACTCCATGGTCGACGGGCTTATGGTCTCGATCGGTGTGAACGAATATGCCATGAGCGCCGTCAATCTCGCGATTCCCTTCACCAACGCGCTCTTTTCCATCGCCGTGCTCTTCGCCGTCGGCTCGTCGACGCTGATCGCCATTTTCATCGCGCAGGAGAAGCGGCGCGAGGCCAACGCCCTCTTTTCTCAGAATTTTGCCACGCTGCTGACCCTTGGCGCGGTCATCACTGCGCTCGTGCTGCTCTTTTTGGAGCCGTTTGCGTACCTTCTCGGCGCAGACGAGATCACACTTGACTATGTCAAGCAGTATATTCTCGGCATCGCGCCGTTCAGCGTGTGCTACCTTGTGTCCTACAATCTCGAAGTGCTCGTCAAGACAGACGGCTATCCGCGCTACGCGCTCTTCACGGTTATCGGCGGATGCCTGACGAACTGCGTGCTTGACTATATCGCCATTTTTCACCTCGACATGGGCGTGTTCGGCGCGGCGGTCGCCACGGGCATCTCGCAGCTCGTGACCTGTATCTCGTACTTTGTCCACTTTTTCAGCAAGAAGTGCACGTTCCGGCTGTGCAAATTTCGCTTCGACCCTCACCTTTACGCGCGCATCCTGCCCATCGGCCTGTCCGACGGCGTGACAGAGTTGTGCACGGGGCTGATGATCTTCCTCTTCAACCGCACGGTGCTCAAGTGCATCGGCACGGACGGCGTCGTGACCTACACGGTCATCGCCTACGTGACGACCATTGTCATTAACCTCATGGTCGGCATCTCGCAGGGCTCGCAGCCGCTTGTGAGCTATCACTACGGCAAAGAGGATCACACGGGCTGTCAAAAACTTCTGCGCTACGCGCTCACGACCGTCTGCATCTTCGCGCCGGCGCTGTTTCTGCTCGTCTTTTTCTTCGCGCCGCAGATCGTGCGCACGTACCTTTCGCACGCGGGCGATGAGCTCATCGCCTACTCCATCGGTGCATTCCGGCGCTACAGCGTTTCGTATCTGCTGCTGGGCTTCAACATCGTTATCGGTGGGTTTATGACGGCGCTTGAGCGCCCCGTCCCAGCCATCAGCATTTCCGTCGGCCGCGGCCTTGTGCTGCAAAGCGCGGTGCTGCTGACGCTTGCCGCCGCGTTCGGCGGCGAGGCGATCTGGTACACGCCCGTTCTTTCCGAGGCGATGTGCCTTGTCATGTCGCTCCTGTTCCTGCGCAGCTACCGCAGACAGACCGATATGCAGGCGTGAGTCCCCGCCCAGTGCGATAAAATAAGAGAAAATAAAAAGGCCCTGGAAGCAGCGCTTCCAGGGCCTTTTGGCATCCCCGACCAGACGCTAACTGGCGGACTGACGCTTAGAAGCCAGCTATCTCATTTCATGCCGTGCGGTACACCGTCATTTACTGCCGGCCGGTTAGTTCCGCACAGATCGCTTGAAAACAAAGATTTCTTCGATCGGCGCTTCGACAACCCTTGCAATATCGATCGCCAGTTTAAGTGAGGGATTGTATTGTGCCTTTTCCAGCCGCATGATGGTTTCCCGCCGCACGCCTACCTGCGCCGCCAACTGCTCTTGGGTCAAATCTTTTAATAGCCTGTACTTTTTTAATCGGCATTCAAAATCAGGCACGTTTATTCCTCACTTTCATCAAACGGTTCATCATGGTCATAATGATATAGCAGATACTCACTGAGGAATAGTTCAAGCGCTATGGAAAGAGCGATCACAATAACAAGAGCAATTAGGGTGTATTCAAGGCACCCCATGAGCCTTCCCTGTCCCAGAATCAGTATTGCAAAAAAATAATGGACAGAGCAGTTTTGTTCGCTGTGCTTTGCGCTCTCATTTTGTTTTCTTTGTACCGTTCGTCTATCAGGGTATTTGACATTTTCCCCTCATAGAAAAATCCGAAAAAGCCGAAAAACACAAAAAACACGAAGGGGAAAATGGTCTGGTCGACGCGGTAAGTCCAAAATCCTAAAAATCCGGCAAAACCGAATAAGCCTAAAAATCCCAGTTTGGGATTTACGGTTCTGGTGGACCGAGAGGTCGATCCTCTGGGCTTGTTTGCGGAGGTAGATTGGAAAAACAACACAGCAAGGTACACGATGTACAAGGCAAGGAGTGTGCCGGAAATGGGAAAATAGCCCGATGGGGCTGCCGCTGGCTGCAATCTGGCTACTGGGCAAGGTGCAGAGTTTGAAATTTGCCATTCAGGATTGGGTTTATGGATAAAAAATACGCAAAACCATAAAAATGCCAGACACCGTCTGTTAAATTTGGGAAAAGGAATTTTATATCCACGACT
>OOBZ01000835.1_pt1 | contig 23004 bp, 23 predicted proteins | sample 1671601 | NCBI WGS metagenome assembly OOBZ01 (sample SAMN06348173, study PRJEB24527) | human gut metagenome | biome: human gut; feature: ankylosing spondylitis patient; material: feces | host: Homo sapiens | place: China | collected 2015-10
TTTCATGGAAATTTGTATTATTGTTATATCCTATTATTTGCCTTATTGTTATGAATTTAGGTGTTGGACTGATTCTTTCTGCTTTATTCGTTTTTTTCAGAGACATTCAATATCTGTACAGAGTATTTACTCAGCTTGTTATGTATGGGTCAGCTATTTTTTATAGTATTGAAACTTTTCCGGAAAAGGTACAATATCTTTTTTATGCGAATCCTGTATTTGCCTGCATCGATTATTGCCGCAGTATAGTTTTGTATAATATTGTGCCAGAGTTATGGTTGCATTTACTCTTATTCATTTATTCACTGGGATTTCTGTTTCTGGGATTATATATTTATAAAAAATATAATTATAAATTTTTATACTATGTTTAGGTGTTAATATGTCGATTTTAGAAGTTTATAATGTATCAATTAAATATATTACTGGCGATTTTAAGAGTATTGGGTTAAAAGAGTACGTAGTACGTAAATTGAAAAATAACTATACTGTTAATGAATTTTGGGCTAATAGGAATATTACCTTTGCTATTGAAAAAGGCGATATGCTAGGCATTGTAGGTACTAATGGTGCAGGAAAATCTACTTTATTAAAAGTAATTTCAGGAATTATGCTGCCTTCAGAGGGATGTATAAAGCGAGAAGGTAAGATTGCTGCGCTCCTGGAACTTGGCAGCGGCTTTGACGGAGAATTGACGGTTAAAGAAAATACTTACCTTAGGGGTGCATTGCTTGGTTATACGCGTAAGTTTATGGATGAAACTTATGAGCGGATAATTGAATTTGCAGAGTTAAAGGATTTTGAAGACAGGCCGTTTAAACATTTATCTTCTGGCATGAAGTCAAGATTGGCATTTTCTATTGCGTCTTTAGTCCAGCCTGATATTTTAATTTTAGATGAAGTACTTTCTGTTGGTGATGGTGCTTTTAGGAAAAAGAGTGAAGCAAAGATGAGAGAGATTATTAATGGTGGTGCTACAACTATTTTGGTTTCTCATTCTTTAAATCAAATAAGAAGTATGTGCAACAAAATATTATGGCTTCATAAAGGTAAGCAGATTATGTTTGGTGATAATGTTCAAGAAATCTGCGATGAATATCAAAAGTTTTTAGACGGCAAGAAAAAATTATTATGAAACTTCTCATCACCGGCGGTGCCGGATTTATTGGCAGCAACTTTGTATATTTTCAGCTGCAAAATCATTCAGAAGATGAACTTATTTGTTTAGATGCGTTAACTTATGCTGGTAATTTGGAAACCTTACAGCCTGCAATGCAACATAGTAACTTTCAATTTTTTAAAGGTGATATTGCTGACCGTGATTTTGTCTATAAGCTTTTTGCAACAGAAAAACCTGATATTGTAGTTAATTTTGCGGCGGAGAGTCATGTTGACCGCAGTATATTAGAGCCGGAGCTGTTCTTAAAAACAAATATTATCAGTACAGGTGCGCTGATGGATGCCTGCCGTAAATACGGCATCAAGCGTTATCATCAGGTAAGTACGGATGAAGTATATGGTGATTTGCCGCTGGATAGACCAGATTTGTTCTTTACGGAAGAAACTCCGCTGCATACTTCCAGTCCGTATTCTGCTTCTAAAGCCAGCGCAGATTTGCTGGTTTTGGCTTATCATCGTACCTATGATTTGCCAGTAACTATTTCACGTTGTTCTAACAATTATTGTCCCTATCATTTCCCAGAAAAGCTGATTCCCTTGATGATTATTAATGCTTTGCATGATAAGAAATTATCTGTATATGGTACTGGAGAAAATGTGCGTGATTAGCTGTATGTAGAAGATCATTGCAGTGCTATTGATTTGATTATCAGAGAAGGACGAGTTGGTGAAGTATATAACATCGGCGGACATAACGAAAAGACTAATTTGGAAGTAGTTAAAACTATTCTCAAAGAGCTTGGTAAAGGCGAATATTTAATAACTTTTGTCAAAGACAGACCGGGGCATGACAGACGTTATGCAATTAATCCGGCTAAGATTCATCGTGAACTTGGCTGGCTGCCGCAGACCAGCTTTGCTGAAGGAATCAAAAAGACGATTAAATGGTATTTAGATAATGAAGACTGGTGGCAGCGTATTATCAGCGGCGAGTATCAGGATTATTATACGAAAATGTATGGCGATAGATGATTATATGTCAATGAAAAAGGTTTTCTTATATCATTAGGAGGTAATTACTATGTCCGATGATGAATCTGAACAGTTTAAAGGGTTAGATATGCGCTTGTTGATTGGCTCTCCTCTTAAGGCTGCCGCTGATGCACAGAAATTGCTGGCAAGTGATATAGCAGATTTTATTGCTAAAGTAAGTATAACTGATACCAGTGACAGTATTGCTGGGAAGCGGAATAAAGAAGTATCTCAAAGGGACTTTTCAGATGCACTACTATTGGAAATTAAGAAGGTACCTGATTTTAGTGCTGAAAAAGAAAATGTTTCTTTTGACATGGATGTTAAGGCATCATCAGAGGATGATGAAACAAAGAAAAAAGAGAAGTTTTAATCGAATTTTATATTAAACTTAACAAATAAAAACTTGACAATATTTATAAGTAGGTTAGTCTAATGCTAACTTATTTACATATAGTGAAGCCAGTAATGGCAGATAGAATTAGTGGTTAACTATCTGTTATAAGCCATATAGATAATATGACGTTTTTTACATACTGAGAACTATTAAATATTGCTCTTTTTGCCAACTTCGCGGTAAAATGATATAATATAATATCATTTTATTCGCGGAGTATTTTTATGCGTAAAAAAGTATTGTTTGGTATAGACTATACTGACAACGAGCTTATCAAGGTATTGTTATACTTATTTGTAGGCGGTACAGCAGCGTTGGTGGAATGGGGATTGTTCTACCTTTTATTCCGTTATCTGCTGCATGGTTTGGGCCTTAGCATAACAGAGCTGACGATGGCGGCAACTGCCATGGCTTTTTCCCTTTCGACGCTGTACCATTATTTCCTGGGGAATATCCTGGTTTTTGACAGCGGCAGCCGCTATGGACGAAGTAAGGAACTGAGCCTTGTTTTTGCAGTCAGTGTTATGGGACTGGGATTTAATCTGCTCTTGATGTATATTTTTGTCAGCCTGCTGGAGTGGCATCCGATGGTAAGCAAGGTTTTAACCAGCTGTATTGTAGTTGTTTGGAATTATTTAGCGCGTAAAAAATGGATTTTTTAGGAGTTAGAAATGCCCTTAAATTATGTTGATGTAAAGAAATTTAAAAAGGTTATGCTGGTGTACAACAGCAATTCCGGTAAGCAGCTTTTTGCCAGTATGCTTTCCAAGGTTAACGAACTTTTTAAAAGATTGAAAGCTTTGATTGGCTATAAAAATGTGGAGATGTTTACCATTCACTATTTTTCGCAGGTGGATGAAATTGCTGAAAGGGCTGTACGCGAGCAGGTAGACTGGGTAATTATTGCCGGCGGTGATGGAACTATCCGCGCGCTTATCGAAAAATTAGCTAATAAAAAATATGTTCCTTATATCAGCGTTTTTCCGGCAGGCACGGTAAATCTTGTGGCTAAAGAGCTGCTTTTAAGCAGCGATCCTGGCAAATGGTTTAAGCGTGTTTCTAAGGGTATTGAAGTGCCTGTGTATTTGGGGCGTACTAACGGAAATGTATTTTTGACGGTGACCGGCATAGGTTTTGACTCACTGGTAGTAGATAATGTTTCCGAAAAGGAAAAGAAGCTGCTGAATAAGCTGGCTTATGTATGGCAGGGTACGGAACTGATGCGTAAGGAATTGCTGTTCAGCAACTGGCGTTATCACTTTCAGGTACGTTTTGATGATGAAGACGTATGGCATGGTGCTTCTTCTGTTATCGTAGGTAAGAGCCGCTATTATGCGGGACGCTATAATCTGTTCAATAATGCTTCGCTGTCGTCACCGCTTTTGCATGTGGCGCTGTTTACTGGAGATAAACGCGGTGACTTTATGCGGTACGCGGCCTGCATTGCTATGGAGGCATTACATATTGATGACAGTATTATGGTCAGAACGGCGAAAAAGATAGAGATACGCTGCAACGAAGAGGATTTTGCGGCAGAGCTTGACGGTGACGCTATTACGACGGCGCCGCTGACGATTGAGCTGGAGGATAAACCTGTTAAATTTTTGGCTTAAAGGGTGACGGATGTGCAGAAAAAATATTTAGTTTTGCTTTGCGTGCTGCTGGCAGCGGCAATAGAGGGCGTATTGGCATGGCCGCTTTTTGCCGGTGTAGAGCCGTTTCCTTATAATGAGTTTTATTTTCGTATTTTTGACCACCTGCTGCGTGACTGCCTGTTGGGCTGGGCTGCGTGGGGCTTGTATTTCCGCCGCAGCCGTATTAACGACAGGGTGAGGCGTTATTTTCCGGTAGTTGTTGTCGGCGTGATGTATCTGGCAGCGGCTGTATTTATGATTAATCAGCTGAGCCTGGATTTTGGGCTGCTTACAACGCTGTCGGTGTTGGCCGGACTTAATAATAATATTCTGGTGCTTTTAGTAACTGCCATGTGCTACCATAAATGGCCTAATCTTTTGATGAAGCTGATTTATTTTGTTGTATATGGTTTTACGGCGCTCAGTATTGTTTTTGATGGATTTTATTTTTGGCAGACCTCTATGCACGTAGAAAGCGTGCTCTTCCAAAACATGAACATCTATGCGGTGAAGGGTGTTTTTGCAACTATGAGCCCGCTGATGATTGTGGGCATTATTGCAGCTGTTCTGGCAATTGTTTTGCTGTTCAGAGTTACACCGCCGCAGCGTCATAAACCTAACTTTGCCTGGTCGCTTTTGTGCGTAGCTATGTTCTCTATTGGTCTGAATCTGGCAGACAGAGTACTGGGGACGCTTGGTATTTACTGCTTTGAGAATGTTATCGGTATGTATGCCGAGGTAGAGATAGAAAAGACGCGGCAGGAATACCGCAATATGGTAGCGATGCCGATAAATGTTAACTTTGTCAGCAAGGCGGCTTTTGATACGGATAAAATTGCCGGTGCCAATCATCTGGAGCTGCGTGAGCTGACGGAAAAAGATAAACAGACTCTGCAGGAGCTTGGCATTTATCTGCCGCGTGTGCAGCCGGAAAAGATTAAGCCTGCTTATGATAGAGTTGTGCTGCTGGTTTTGGAATCAGTGCACAGAGATTATATCAATTACTACAATAAGAATATTCCGGAAGAAGCGACACCATTTTTAAACAGTTTGGTTATCCGCTATCCCCATTTGGACAGATATTATTCATCTTCTGTGCCTACTACGCAGGGATTGAATGCTACTTTCCGTTCACATCTGATTATGGACAAGGATATACCGGGAGCTGGTACGCCTTCACTGTTCCGCAGTGTGCAAAGTGTCGGTATGCGTGGTATTTTTATGAATGCTTCCAGTCAGTATTATGCTAATGAGCTGAGAGAATATCCTGACCAGTTCGGTATGACAGAATACTATGCCAAGGAGTATCTGGAAAAACAAGGGTACACTGGTGCCAGCGGCTGGGGTTTTCATAATGACGTGATGTATGACGCGACCTTGAAGATGCTGGAGGCGGCTAAAAACGACCGCTTGCTGATGGTTACCAAAACGCTTGATATGCATCAGCCCTATCCTTATACCGGTATCAGCTGGAATGACAGTCCGGAAGCAGTGCGTAACCAGCCTTATGCTACTATTCGTGGTATGTACTGGGTAGACCGTACGCTGCAGCATTTTTTTGCAGAAGCAGAAAAACGCGGTCTGATGGATGACAGAACTCTTTTTATTATTACTTCTGACCACAATCCCCACAGCGGTGGTGAATATACCAAGATTGTAACTAATCCGGAAGATAAAAAGAGTATTGCGCCTATTCCTTTGATCTTTGTCAGCAAGAATTTGGCACCGCTGGACAGCCTGCGTACAGGGCAGTATGCTTCGCAGATTGACTTGGCACCGACATTGCTGTATTTATTAGGCATCGAAGTGCCAGAGGCTTTTATGGGACGAAATCTGCTGGATTACACTAACATTCCTTATGCGTTAGGTTATTTTGGCGGCAAGGCATACTACTGGTCTGATGAAATGCATTTTGTGGACCAGATGGATAAACCGGTGCCGGACAGTGAGTATGAGGATGCTTTGAGTAATTACATTGTACATGAGTACACTATGTGGCATCAGTTCTAAAGTATTATGTATACAAAACCCGCAAAGTATTTGCTTTTGCGGGTTTTTGTTTTATAATAATAAACCGATATGTTTTATTGTAGGAGTTGGTTTGTATGATGTTAATTATTGGTGCACTTATTGTTTTGGGAGTTATCTGGCTGCTTCTGAAACGCTATGAATCAAGAATGGTGCTGATTGCAGCCGGTATACTGATGTGCGTTATTGCAGGTAAGCCGATGGCGTCTCTGGATGCTTTTGCCAAAAGTATGACGAATGCCGGTCTGATTACCTCCGTATGTTCCTGCATGGGCTTTGCGCTGTGCATGAAATACACTGGCTGCGATAAGCATTTAGTTGTAATGATTGGTAAGGTATTGAAAAAGATGGGCTTCCTGCTTATCCCCGGTGCTACACTGGCAACCTTTATCATTAATATTGCAATTCCCAGTGCGGCAGGCTGCAGTGCTGCTGTTGGCGTTATCTTTATTCCTATTATGATGGCTGCCGGTATTCATCCTGCTATGGCTGCGGCTGCAGTAAAATCCGGTACTTATGGCAGTATGCTGAATCCTGGTTTGGTGCATAACGGTGTTATCGCTAAACTGGCAGGCGTACAGATTACTGATGTTATTGCTCATCACATGCTGGCTACTGTAGTTGGCGTTGTTGTAGCTGCTGCTACTCTGACTGTTATTGCTGTACTGCTGAAAGAAAATAAAGGTTACGTGCCTGAAGGCGGCGTTGTAGATGAAGAAGATTTTAAAATCAATCCTCTGCATGCTTTGATGCCGCTTCTGCCGGTTATCATCCTGCTGCTTGGCAGTACTGGTATGGTAAGTATCTTAAAGATGGGTGTTCCGCAGGCTATGGTTATCGGTGCGATTGTCAGCCTGGCTGTTACCCGTAAAGATCCTGTTAAACTGACAAAATCTTTCTTCGACGGCATGGGCGATGCTTATGCTAATATCATTGGTATTATTATCTCTGTAGGCGTGTTTGTTGCCGGTCTTAACTCTTTGGGACTTATTAAAGCATTGATTAACTGGATGCTGAACTCTACCGGTATTGTTAAGATTGCTGCTACTTTCGGACCGTTCCTGCTGGCTTTGATTTCCGGCAGCGGTGATGCTGCAACTGTAGCGTTCAACGAAGCTGTTACGCCGCATGCAGCAGAATTCGGCTTGAACACTATGAGCATGGGTTCCATGGCTTCTTTAGGCGGCACTTTGGGCCGTACCATTTCTCCGATTGCCGGTGCTACTATTATCTGCGCAGGCATTGCCGGCGTAGACCCTATGGAAGTATGCAAACGTAATGCTCTTGGTATTACTTTGGCACTGCTGGCAGGCATGCTGCTCCTGTTATTCTAAGTTTATTTTTGGCTATCCAAGGTTTAAAAACTTTGGATAGCTTTTTTTATTGGCGAATACTGCCGAACAGGGTATAATAAAAAGATGGAGGATTATTGTGAATATACAAAGCTTTATTACTAATTTACAACAATACAGCAGTCCTTTGGTCTTTAACCCGTGGCGCGATTTTGATACTTCCTGTGATATTGGGCAGGAAGCGCCTGTTATCCGCAGTGCTAATCTGCAAAGATATCTGGAGCTGCGCAGACAGGCAAAATATCTTTTCATTGCTGAGGCTTTAGGCTACCAGGGAGGACATTTCAGCGGCATTGCCATTACCTCTGAGCGTATTCTGTTAGGAAATCATCCTGATATTAAGCCTGAGTGCGTATTAGGTGACTGGGATTACAGACGTACCAGCGATTGTAAAAGCGCATTTTTAAATAATACGCAGAAACAGAAAGGCTTTAACGAACCTACTGATACAGTTGTGTGGAATGCACTGCAGAATCATGGACTGGCTGCTTTTGATGTTATTTTGTGGAATATTTTTCCGTTTCATCCTTATAAAGAAGGCAAACTGCTCTCCAACAGGACTCCTTCCGGCAGTGAGCTGGATGAAGGCATTCGTTATACGCAGATGCTGCTGGAGTTAGTTCCTGGCATGCAGGTTGTTGCTATTGGGCAGAAGGCAGCAGGAACGCTGGCTAAGTACGGAGTAGCCTGCAGTGCTGTGCCGCATCCTTCCATGGGCGGTGCTAACCGCTTTAAGGCTGCGGCTGCTGCTCTTTTTGCCAAAGAAGGTTAATTATTATGGGCTTGAATAATTTGAAGCGAGAGGAAACGCTTAATCTGGCGATGCTGATAGGCAAAGTGCTGCTGAAAAGTGGTGCAGAAACGTCCAGAGTAGAAGATACTATTACCAGGTTTTGTCAGGCCAATAACTGCCACGATGTCAATGTTTTTGTAACGCCGACAGTTATTATCCTTGGTGATGAAACGCCTAACGGTACCAGCTGCGTCTGCCGTATTCGTTACCGCAGTACCAATCTGCAGACTATCAGTGAGATGAATGATTTTTCCTATAATCTAAAGCAGTGGCCGCTGGATTATGCTGCTACGCTTAAATATCTGGAAAGTAAACTGAAATCTTTGCCGCCTTACAGCAGCAGGTTGGTTTGTTTAGCGTCAGGTATCAGTTCAGGCAGCTTTTCAGTCATGCTTGGCGGTAACAGTCACGACTTTGTAGCGGCCTTTATTACAGGTTATTTAGCTATGCTGCTGTTAAAGAAGCTGGGCGGCTACAGGCCCAGTGCCTTTTGGGAGAATGCTCTGGCAGGAGCGGCTATTGGTGTGGTAGCTATTTTGTGCTGTGCAGTCAGTGTGCAATGTACTATGGAAAAGATTATTGTTGGTGCCTTGATGCCGTTTTTGCCCGGCGTTGCTTTTACTAACGGTCTGCGTGACTATATGGCAGGGGACCTTATTTCCGGTAATTCACGTATTGCTGAGGCGCTGCTGTTTGCTACATCCATTGCTATCGGACTGGCATTTAGTTTGCAGGCATGGCATATTTGGGGGTGGGATTTATGGAAGTAAATGTTTTATCCGCCTTCGTTTTTGCGTTTTTTGCTACGGCAGCCTTTGGAATATTGTTTCAGGCGCCGAAAAAAACCTTGGTCAGCAGCGGTCTTATTGGCGCTGTGGGCTGGGTGCTGTTTGTACTTTTGCGTCATCAGCTGGGGTATAATTCCTTTCATGCCAATTTCTTTGCCGCCGTTGTTATTGCTTTAGGCAGCGAGCTGTCGGCGCGTTTATGCAGACAGCCGGCAACGGTCTTCGTTATTCCTGGTATTATTCCTCTGGTACCTGGACTTGGTATGTATCAGGGAATGACGCAGATTATTGAAAAAAATTATGAGCTGGGGACGGCTACACTGCTTACGGCCTGCACAGACTCAGCGGCTATCGCTTTGGGGATGATGGTTATGACCAGCGTCTTCAGAGTGCTGAAAATGAGCCGAGAGCGTAAACAGCGTTTGCAGCGGCTGAAAAATGCTGCTAAGAATAACTGATTTTTGAGGGGAGAAAATATGGGATTTATTGAATTGCTGCTTTTATCTGTCAGCCTGGCTATGGATGCTTTTGCAGTTTCTGTATGCGGCAGTATGGTACTGGCACCGGCAGATAGATGCGGAGGTGCGCTGCGTTTTGGTGTGTGGTTTGGGGTTTTTCAGGCCTTGATGCCGCTGTTGGGCTATGCAGGTGCACTGTCTTTTCGTGAGTATATTATGGATTATGACCATTGGGTAGCTTTTATTCTTTTGGCTTATCTGGGCAGTAATATGATCAGAGAAGCATCTGATTCCTGCAGCATTAAGAAAAGCTATACTACTAAAGAGATGCTGGTGCTGGCAGTTGCTACCAGTATCGACGCTTTGGCGGTAGGTATCAGTCTGGCATTTCTGGATACCAATATCTGGCTGGCTGTGACTATGATTGGTATTGTTACCTTTATTATTTCAGCTTTTGGCGGCTTTGCCGGTTTTAGACTTGGTGCAGCCGTAGGTAAAAAGGCTAATATTTTTGGCGGCAGTGTGCTGCTGGTAATAGGTGTAAAAATACTTCTGGAACACACTGGTGTACTGGGAGCCATATAAATTACAGAATTTAAGAAAGGCGTGAAGTAGATGAAAGAGCTTAATAAAACAAGGATGCTGGCAGAGTTTAAAGAAATCGTGGCACTGCCTTGCCATACACTGCAGGAAAGACCTGTACTGGAGCTGCTGAAAAGCAAGCTGGCTGCTATGGGCTTTGAGCTGCAGGAAGACGATGCCGGCAAACAGCTGGGCGGCAACTGCGGCAATCTGTGGGCTTTTCTGCCCGGCAACAAAGCAGGTGCAACATCTGTACTGCTTTCTGCTCATATGGATGGTGTTGAACCCTGCGGCGGTACTACTGTAGTACAAAAAGACGGTATCTTATACAGTGATGGTACTACTATTTTAGGCGGTGATGATAAATCCGGCGTAGTAGCTATTTTGGAAGGCGTGCGTATGCTGCTGGAAGAAAATGCTGAGCATGGTGATATCCAACTGCTGTTCACTATTGCCGAAGAAGGCGGCGTTAACGGTTCCCGCTGCATGGATAAATCCCTGCTGAAAGCAGAAGTAGGATATGCACTGGACAGTGAAGGTGCACCTGGTGAAATAGTAGTAGGTGCTCCCGGACAATATAAATACATTATCAGCATCCATGGCAAAAAAGCTCATGGCGGTTTGGAGCCGGAAAAAGGCATTAACTCTGTTATGATTGCTGCCAAAGCTTTAGCGGATGTTAAACGCTACGGCCGTATTGATGAGGAAACTACCTGCAATATCGGTATTATTAATGGCGGTACTGCCACTAATATTGTTCCTGATTTGGTAGTTATTCAGGGCGATGCTCGCAGCCGCAACAACGATAAACTGAACGCTATTAAAGATGAAATCGTGAATACCATTTGCACCAGCGCTGAAAAATACGGTGCTAAGGCAGAAGCAGAAGTAGAGCATAAATACAGCTCTTTCCTGGTTGCTGAGGACAGCAAGGTTGTAGAGCTGGCTAAAGATGCCTGCACAGCCTGCGGCTTTAAAGCTGATGTTACTCTGACAGGCGGCGGCAGTGATGCCAACTTTATCAATGCTTACGGTGTTCCCTGCGTTATTTTAGGTACCGGTATGAGCAATGTGCATACTGTAGAAGAATTCCTCAAAGAGGAAGATTTGTACAACTCCGCTTACCTTGTATATGAAATTTTAAAAGCTGCTGCTAAATAAGCAGAGAAAAATAAAACCGCTGAAATTATTTTCAGCGGTTTTTTCATGTCTATTTGCAGTTATTTTTCCAGATTGATAGTAAGTTCACAGTTAAAGGTTTTCTTGAACCAGGAAAGATGGGTCTTAATCTGGTGCATTTCGATGCTGGGCAGTTCATCTGCATAAATGCTGAGCACTGCGCCTTTTTCCGTAACCTGAGGACGAATACTGTGAATCTTATTGGTCTGAGAATAGTCAAGGCTTTCGGCCAGGGCCAAAAGCAGAGCCATTTTGTTAATAGCTTTCCAGTTATCGTCACTCAGCATTTCCTTATACAAGCGGTCACGGAAATAGTTTTTGGAAACGCCGTTGTGCCAGCCGGCAATTGCGGAGGTCATGATTTGTTCCTTGTGGGTAAGACCAAAGATTTGAGCATTTTGAATCATGTAAGCGCTGTGGCGGGCATGGCTGTAAAAGTTAATGGTGATGCCGATATCATGGAGCAAGGCAGCTGTTTCCAGCAGTTTGCGGCTGCCTTTATTAAGTCCGTGCAGCTGCGGCCAGTTGTCGAACATATTCAATGCCAGTTCGGTAATATGACGGCTGTGAGTGGTATTATCCGTATACATATGCAGGATATTTTCTCTGCTGCGTTTGAGAATATTATCGGCAATGAGGGGGATATTGTTTGCTTTGGAGTAATAATCAAAGAACAGGCCTTCACGCAGACCGCAGCCGGAAGTAATCATCTTTTTGCAGCCGGTAGCATCTAACAGGCAGTTAATAATGCTGCTGCCTGCCAGAATAATATCGGAACGTTCATTGCTGAGACCTGATATTTTTTTGCGCTGTTCCAGATTGGTAGCACGCAGTTTATTAAAAAAGCTGCGGAAAGTCTGCAGAGAAAAAGAGTAGTTATGAATTTTGGTAGTAGGATATTTCTTGCTGCGCTGAATAATTTTGGCAACTGTACGAGCAGTACCGCCTACGCCGATAAGAGGCAGTCCCTGTTGCTTAAGCCAGGGATATTGAGCAAGACGGCTCATGATAAAGAAGCTGACGTCGCTGTAAACATTGGGCGGCATTTCGTTACGGGTATTGAACATACCGGTCGTATTAACAGCGCCGAAAGGCAGGGAAACAGAATCCATAATCTGACGATTCTTAAACAGGATAAGCTCTGTACTGCCGCCGCCAAGGTCGAAGATGATACCGTCTTTGACATCCAGCGTATTGATAACACCCAGATAGCTGATATATGCTTCCGTATTGCCGGAGATAATATGCAGCTGGATACCGGTTTCTGCTGCTACTTTGTCTACCAGCTCGCTGCCGTTAGAAGCGTTGCGGATAGCTGCTGTTGCAACAGCAATGATTTTATCAGCCCGATAGATGTTGCACATATAGGCAAAACTTTTCATAGTTTCAATTGTAGAAGTAAAAGCTTCTTCAGTCAGCTGGTTTTTGGCGTCCACCTTCTGACTGAGGCGCAGAGCTTCTTTTTGATTATATACCATATTATAGGAGCCGTTTTTATAAATATGGCTGATAACCAGGCGTGCTGAGTTAGAGCCGATATCAATAATGGCTATTCTTTGCATCTTTTGTCACCTCTGCAGAATCAACTTAAAATACATACTTAATATATTATATTACCCGCAAAAAGAAAAAATCCTGCGCATTGCCATGTAAAATTATTGTTAATGTAAAATCTATGTATAATTACAGGGGTAAGCGCAGGATTTTATGTTTCAGGCAGCGAATTTTTACTGTATGTATTAAGGAGGAATAGTGGATGAAACGAAAATCATATACTACTTTTGCCGCCATTCATCTTGGTTCTGAAATGATCAGTATGCAAATTACCGAATATCGCGGTATAGACAGATATAAAGTCGTAGAGTGCTGCAACAGAAGAATTCGTTTAGGTGAAGAAACCTTTAAAAATAATATTATTCCCTTTTCTATGGTAAATGAAATCTGTGAAATACTCTATGGCTTTAAATGTCTGATGGAAGAATATGGCGTTGAAGAATATAAGCTGCAGGCTACTACAGCTGTGCGTGAAGCGCGCAACCAGATTTTTCTGCTGGACCAGATTTACAGCAAGACCGGGCTTATTGTTGATGTAGTCGATATGCCCCAGGAAATTTATACTAAATTTGCCGCTATCAGAAATACCCTGAAAGAAGCAAAAATCACCAGCGAGCGAGAAGGCATGCTGATGATGGATATTTCTTCCGGTGGTCTTGGTGTAACACTGGTACAGGATGAACAGATTAAGTATCAGGAAAATTTCCATGTAGGTATTATCAGAATTAAAGAAAGCTTTGAACGCAATAAACGTGAAAGCCTGCATTTTAACAGAGCGCTGACAGAATTTCTTTCCAGTACTATCGGGCCTGTAAGAAGTGAGCTGAAGCAGGACCATGTACGTTATCTGGTATTGTCCGGTACCGAAACAGAGCTGCTGCTGAAAATGATGCATCTGGATGTGCAGAAAAAGCTGCATCGCATTAAGGCCGATGATTTCCATCAGTTCTTTAAACAGATGCGCAAGCTTAATTTGCCGCAGATGATTGAATTTTACGGCATTAAGGAAAGTGTCGCAGAACTGGTATTGCCAACGGTATTGCTGTATGAACAGTTGCTGAATCTGGTTCCAGCCAAGGAAATCATCATCACAGCTGACAGATTTATTGACGGTATGCAGCTTCTGCATATTGGCAATAAAACCAGCGCAGATTTCCGCAAAAGCCAGGAGCAGGAGCTTATCAGTCTGTTTCATTGCATAGGCAGGCATTATGCTTATGACCGCAAGCACGTAGAACAGGTTGAAAGATTGTCGCTGATTATTTTTGATAAGCTGGCGAAAAACTACGGTATGGGTGAGCACGAGCGTCTCCTGCTGCGCGGTGCTGCCATACTGCACGATATAGGCAAATATATCTGCATGCGCAGTCATTCTCTGTATTCCTATCAGCTGATTATGGCTACGGATATCCTTGGTTTCAGTGATTATGATAAAGAAATCATTGCCATGGCTGCTTATTACCATGCCAATAAGCTTTATGCGCCGGAGAATAAAAAGGCGCCTATAGTTAGAAAAGACATGGTGGCGGTAGTTGCTAAGATTGCGGCCATCATCAGAATTGCAGATGCAATGGACCGCAGCTATCTGCAGAAAATTAAGGGCTGCAATGTAATAATAAAAGATAACATTATGCAGATATTGGCTTCCTGCAGTGTGGATATGGCTTTGGAAGAATGGACCTTTACTGCCAAAGCCGACTTTTTTGAAGAAGTTTATGGATTGAAAGCTTTACTGGAGCGGGTGGAAGAATAATGGAAAAATTGGAACTAAATAAACCGGAATATTTTTATAACCGAGAGCTTAGCTGGCTGAAATTTAATCTGCGTGTGCTGAAAGAGTCTACTGTAGAGGAAAGACCGCTACTGGAGCGTCTGAAATTTATTGCTATTACGGCTTCTAATCTGGATGAGTTTTTTATGGTGCGTGTAGCAGGTTTATGGAGCAGTTATGATAATGGCATCGAAAAAAGAGATGCCTCCGGCATGTCTGTCAAAGAGCAGCTGGATGCGATTTCTGAATCTGCCCACGAGCAGGTAAGAACAATGTACAAATACCTGCAAACGCTGCTGGCAGATATGGACAGCGTAGGCCTGCATTTCCGCAGGATGGAAGAGCTGAGTGACGAAAGCAGAAGCTGGATAGAGGAATATTATCGGGAGCTGGTTTATCCTGTACTTACGCCTATGGCTATCGACGCTTCCAGACCTTTTCCGTTCCTTGCCAATAAAACACTGAATTTAGCTATAGAACTGGTTAATAACGAAGGCGAGCACAGCATGGGTTTGGTGCAGGTGCCTTCTGTATTAAACAGGATTATTGAAGTGCCGACAGATGATAAACGTACCTTTGTATTCCTGGAGGATATTATTGCTGCTCATTGTGACGATCTGTTCAATGGCTGCAAGATTTTGGATTTAGTGCCCTTCAGAATTATTCGTGACTCTGATTTGGATGTAGAAGAGGACGATATCGACGATTTGCTGCAGGAGGTAGAAAAATCTCTGCGTAAACGTAAACGCGGTGCACCGGTACGTCTGGAACTTTTCAAAACCAATAATACCCGCATCAAGAAATTCTTGGAAGAAAATCTTGATGTTACCGATATGGAAGTTTACGAAGTAAACGGAGCGCTTGACCCGACCTGCTTCTTTAAATTTACTTCTCTGCCGGGTATGTGGCCCTGGCTGTATGAGCCATTCGTTCCGCAGCGTCCGCTGGAACTGCCCGATGACAGCGACCTTTTCGCCGCTATCAGCAGAAAAGATATCCTGCTGCACCATCCGTATGAAAGTTTTGACCCGGTTGTTAAGTTAGTTAACGATGCTGCAGATGACCCGAAGGTTTTGGCCATCAAACAGACCTTATATCGTGTCAGCGGTAACTCTCCTATCGTTGCTGCCTTAGCGCGTGCTGCTGAAAACGGCAAACAGGTAACAGTACTGGTTGAGTTGAAGGCGCGCTTTGACGAAGAAAACAATATTATCTGGGCAAGAAGACTGGAGCAGGCAGGATGCCATGTAATCTATGGCTTGGTAGGCCTTAAGACTCATGCGAAGATTATTCTTATTGTGCGTAAGGAAGCTAACGGTATTAAACGTTATCTGCATCTTGGTACCGGTAACTATAATGATAACACCGCTAAGCTGTATACTGACTTAGGCCTGATGACCTCTAATGACCAGTTCGGCAGTGATGCTTCCGCGTTCTTTAATCTGTTGTCCGGTTATTCTGAGCCGCCGGTTTGGAATAAGCTGGTTATGGCGCCGCTTGGACTGCGCGAGAAGATTTACTCTTTGATTGATAACGAGATTGCTATGGCACGTGCCGGTAAAGACGGACATATTATTGCTAAGATGAATTCTCTTATCGACCAGCCTGTTATTCAAAAACTGTATGAAGCATCTGCCAACGGCGTGCAGATAGAGCTTATTGTACGTGGTATTTGCGGTCTGAAAACAGGTATTGAAGGTATCAGCGATAATATTACAGTACGCAGTATCGTTGGCCGCCAGCTGGAGCATAGCCGTATTTTCTGGTTCGCTAATGGCGGCAATGAGCAGCTGTATCTTTCCAGTGCCGACTGGATGCCGCGTAATCTTAATGACCGTGTAGAACTGTTCTTCCCGGTAGAAACAGAAGAACATATCAAACGTATTAAAGGTATTCTTGATTTGTATCTGCGTGACAATGTGGGCGCGCATATGATGCAGTCTAACGGCGCTTATCGCAGAGTACGCAATAAAGCAGAGGTTGTAAGTGCTCAAAGCACATTGTATGAAATGGCACAGCTGGCAGCTACGGCGGATAAGATTCCGATGGAAGCTCGTCTGCAGCCAATGCACAGCCGCAGATAAATAAATATTGCTCTTCCGCACTGAAATTGATATAATAAATGAAGCAGTTTTAGGAGGGGTTTTATGAGTAAATTTGCGGTTACCCTAAATTATCATTGTAACTACGGCTATGTAGAATATGACGAGGAAAGCAAGACTGCAGCAGTTATTCTGTCTGTGGCAGAAGCAAAAGAAAAGGTGGAAAAGTTTTTAGCTGAACCCCTTACTTTGGATGTCCCCGAAGGTGAAACTATCCGTAATTTTGTTACCAAGACATTAGATCCTTTAGCCAGCTTGGAGAATTTTAAGGTATGTATGACTCGTTTGTGGATGCATACTGACGTGCGTGTTGAATGGAGCATGCCTCCGGGAATGGCTGAAAAATTATAATTATATTTGTTTCTGTAGCTCAGTAGGATAGAGCAACCGCCTCCTAAGCGGTAGGTCGGCAGTTCGAATCTGCCCAGGAACACCAGTAAAATTAAGCCTGTACAGAGTTTCTGTACAGGCTTTTTTGTTCAAATATTACAAAATATAGTTGTTTTAGTTAAAAACAGATAAAATTGTAAGAAAGTTGTTGACGCTTTAATTTAACTGTGGTATCTTATGTATCAAATTTCAAATCGTTATTGCAATGAAAAGAAGAGTAAGTAAAAAATGGATGCTGCAGAGAGTCTCTGTTTGGTGCAAGGAGATGCTGAAGTTTTTACCGAAGATGGCCTTGGAGCAGATTGGTCGAAGTTATTTAAACCGTCCGGGGGTGCCCGTTACAGCACTAGAGTATTCAAGAATTTTATTCCGCGTACTTGAAGAGGTCTATTATGTGAGTAATAGATGAATTAGGGTGGTATCACGGTACTTCCGTCCCTGTATATTTGTACAGGAACGGAAGTTTTTTTATTTTCTTTTTTGCATGACATGATTTACTTTAGGAGGGGACTTTTATGAAAAGACAATATCGTTTTGAAACCTTACAGCAGCATGCAGGACAAATTCCTGATGCAGTAACTGGAGCAAGAGCAGTACCTTTGTATCAGACTACTTCTTATGTGTTCAAGAATACGCAGACAGCTTCTGCACTGTTTGATTTAAAAGAAGAAGGCTATATTTATTCTCGTCTGCACAATCCTACTACAGATGTACTGGAAAAACGCTGTGCGGCTTTGGAGGGCGGTACAGCGGCAGTGGCAGTGGCAAGCGGTTCCGCTGCCGTAACTTATGCAGTACTGAATTTGTGCAGTCAGGGAGATGAGATTATTGCTGCATCGACAATTTATGGCGGAACTTACAATCTGTTTGCCGAAACGCTGCCTGAATATGGTATTACTACTCATTTTGTTAATCCCGATGAACCGCAGAATTTTGCTGCCTTAATTAATGAGCATACTAAATTGATTTTCCTGGAAACATTAGGCAATCCTGCTATCAATATTCCTGATTTTGAAGCTATTGTGCAAGTAGCACATCAGCATGGACTGCCGGTATTTGTAGATAATACCTTTGCTACACCTTATCTCTTCCGTCCTTTTGATTTTGGTGCGGATATCATTGTTCATTCTTGTACAAAGTTTATGGGCGGACATGGTACCAGCATAGGCGGCGTGATTATAGAAAACGGTAAATTTGATTGGTCTGCTTCCGGCAGATTTACTAAGCTGGATGTAGCTGATGCTTCCTATCATGGCATTAACTTTGTCCGTGATTTGCCGGGCAGTGGTTTTGTAACTCGTATCAGAGCCAAACTGTTGCGCGATACCGGTGCTGCCTTAAGTCCGTTTAACGCCTGGCTTTTAATACAGGGTCTGGAAACACTGTCTTTGCGTATTGAAAGACATATAGAAAATACTCGTAAGATTACCGCGTTTTTAAGTAAACATCCAGCGGTTAGCAAGGTAAATTATCCTGAGGTAGAAGGCAATAAATATCAGGAGCTGGCCAGAAAATATTTGCCGAAAGGCAGCGGCTCAATTTTCTCTATTGATTTAAAAGACGGTTATGATGCAGCCTGCCAGTTTATTGACGGACTGGAAATCTTTTCCAATCTGGCTAATGTAGGCGACAGCAAGTCGTTAGTTATTCATCCGGCTTCTACCACCCATCAGCAGCTTAGTGAAGAGGCGCAGCTGGCAGCAGGTATAAACCCGGGTACAGTAAGGATTTCTGTTGGTTTGGAAAATGCTGATGATTTATTGGAAGATTTGGCAAATGCTTTAAATAATATTCGTTAAAATGTGGGGGAATGAAAAATGCCGATAAAAATAAGTGATAATTTATCTGCTGTAGATAAGCTGCAGCAGGAAGGTATAGTAACAATTGGACAGCAAAGGGCTGCTAAGCAGGATATAAGGCCTTTAAGAGTTTTGATTTTGAATCTGATGCCTTTAAAAAAGCCTACAGAATTGCAGCTGCTGCGTTTGCTGGGTAATTCGCCGCTGCAAATAGAAATTGATTTTTGTCGTATCGTCAGCAGACAGACAACACATACTGACAATTCTTATTTGGACAGCTGTTATCTTGAATTTGCCGATATTAAAGACCGCTATTATGATGCTTTTATTGTTACCGGTGCTCCTGTAGAAACCTACGATTTTGAAGAGGTAGATTATTGGGAAGAGTTTACTGGTTATTTGAAATGGGCTGAAAAGCACGTATATTCCGTACTGCATTATTGCTGGAGCGCACAGGCAGGCCTATATCATTGTTACGGCGTCCAGAAAAGTCTGTTGGATGAGAAAATGTTCGGCATTTACCCTTATGGTATTACCGTGCGTAATCATCCGTTACTGCGTGGCTTTGACGACAGATACTTTATTCCGCAGTCCAGACATACAACAGTTGATGACAGCGCTATTGATGGCAATAAGGAACTTGAGGTATTGTCGCGTTCCGTAGAGCAGGGAATCAATATCTGCGCTACCAAGGATTTGAAACGAATCTTCGTTTTGGGACATTTTGAATATGACCGTTATTCTCTTGCTGATGAATATATACGCGATAAAAAGAAGGGGATGGACATTGCGATGCCGGAAAATTATTACCCGGACAATGACAGTTCTCAGCAGCCGTGTTTTAAGTGGTGCAGTTATGCGCATTTGTTTTATCTGAACTGGCTGAATATTGTTTATCAGGATACTCCTTATGATTTGACAACCTTACAATAAAAATAAAAAAGCTGACCGTTTTGGTCAGCTTTTAGTTTTTTACAGTATATACCACAAATAAGCTCCGTAGCAGACAAGCATTAAAATACCAGCCCAGCGTTCCATCTTTTTGGTAAAAAGTACGCAGACAAAGAGCATTACAGCAGCTGCGATAGCGATAATCATATCAAAGTTAAAGGCTGCAGCAAAGGGGATATCTATGATCAAGGCAGAAAGACCTATAACGAACAGGATGTTAAAGATATTACTGCCAACGATGTTGCCGATAGCAATATCAGCATTGCCTTTGCGGGCTGCAGTAACAGAAGTAAACAGCTCCGGCAGAGAAGTACCCAAAGCTACAATAGTCAGGCCGATAAAGCGCTGGCTGAGGCCAATGTATGCAGCGATAGCGGTTGCCGCATTAACAGTTACATTACTGCCAAGAATAATCAGAGCAAGGCCGATTACAGTCCAAATCAGACAATGGGTGAGGGAATGGCTGTATTCCTGTGTATCTTCATCAACCTTATTTTTTTTAGCCATATTATAAAGGTAAGCAAGGTAGAGAACAAACAGTACCAGCAGCAAGACGCCGTCGAAGAAAGTAACGGTGCCATCCATGCCCTGATAGCCTAAAAGCGCGGTGATAGCAATCATAAAGGGAATTTCTAATTTGATGGTAGATTTAGCTACCAGAAGCGGAGTAATAGCTGCCGCAAGACCGAGAATAATCCAGATATTTAAAATGTTGCTGCCGACAATGTTGCCAATAGTAATGTCAGCGTTGCCTTTGAAAGCTGCCGCAAGACTTACTGCTGCTTCCGGTGCGCTGGTGCCCATAGCGACAATGGTAAGACCAATAACAAGCTGAGGGATACCAAAGCGAGAGGCGATGCCTGCAGCACCTTCTACAAATTTGTCTGCGCCTTTTGCCAGCATGACAAAACCTAAAACTAATAAAAAAACCTGCAATAAGATTTCCATATTTTCCTCCTGTTTCTTTGCAGCAGTGTCATAAAATAAAAAACGAGACTTTTGCTGCAGTATTTTGCAACAAAGTCTCGCTACTTACTTACAAAGCCGGATTTCTTTGCAGAAACCGTACTGACGACAGTGTAAACATAAATAAGATTTATGCCAGCTACTCCCTTATAGCAAAAGCATACTAAAAATGAGGGCGTTTGTCAACGAAAGAATAGTTAACAAAAGTAAAATCTTATGATTTATTTAAAAATTAAACTTACTGGTTTATGAGCTATTATTAATGACAGCATGCCTTTTATGTATGTAAAGTGATACAGGATAGGTATTAGACATATAAATGCCTGCTTTTTATAATAAAAATAGAAGAAATAATTAAATATATTGAAAAATAACAGGAAGTGATAAATATGCGGAAGGTTTTAATGACTGTATTTATGCTGCTGGCTTTGGTGGTGGCAGGCTGCGGTGCTGACGCTTCTAATAGCAGTTCAGTACAGCAGAATAAAGCTCATGCTGAAAATAGCGGCAGAAAGGTAATTATGCAGTTTGCTGAAGGTCAGGCTGTCTTAATTTTGAATAACAGTAAAGCTGCAGATAATCTTTATAAGATGCTGCCGCTGCAGCTTAGTTTTAAAGATTTTAATCGTACAGAAAAGATTGCTTATCCGCCGCGTCCTGTGCATGAAGGATTGCGTCCGGAAGGTCATAAGCCTGCTAAAGGAGATCTTTGTCTGTATGCGCCGTGGGGTAATCTGTGTATTTTTTATCGTGATTATTCCATGTCTGCTGATTTATTTTATCTGGGCAGGATTGAAGAAGGTATGGAACTGCTGGAAAATCAGAAACAGGATTTTACTGTAGAGCTAATTAAAGGATAGTTGACAGGTTTTAGGGAGGGAGATGTATGAAAAAGAAGATTGCAGGGTTACTGGCAATACTGATGTGTACAGGAATGATAATCGGGAGGGATTGTGCTATGGCAGCGGATAGAATGGAAGTAAGTCAGAAGAATATAGGAGCCTTATATGGAGAGGCAAATCCGGTAAAGATAGAGCTGGAACCTGAAATATCTGCAGTTATGCAGAAGTTTATTTATGCAGATATCAGCGGACAGGTACATTTTACTCAAGCTCAGCAGGAACTTTTGAAGCTTGCTGTATTAGTCAGCAGTAATACTACGGAAGATTTGGAAACTTATATAGCAGGTACTTTGCAGTCTGGCGCAACAGCTGCGGAAGTACGTGAAACTATTTATCAGTGCACTCCTTATGTTGGCTTCCCGCGGGTTAAAGAGGCACTGGAAAAAATGCATGACGTATTTGAAAGTAAAGGCATTAAGGCACCGCTCGCGAATAATGGTACAGTAGATGATAGTAACCGTTATGATAAAGGTCTTGCTGTACAGGTTGGTATTTTTGGTGATGCAATTTACAAGATGAACAGCAGTGCTCCGGCAGATCAAAAGTATATCAATACTTATCTGTCCGCTAACTGTTTCGGTGATTATTATACCCGCCAGGTGCTTGATTTGCGCCAGCGAGAGCTGATAACTTTTATTGCTATTGCCAGTCTTGGTGGCTGTGAACCGCAGCTGAAAGCTCATGCAGCGGCGAATATTGCAGTAGGCAATACCAGGCAGGACTTGCTGGATGCTGTAACAGTAGCACTGCCTTATATCGGTTATCCACGTACTTTGAATGCTCTTGGCTGTATTAACGAAATAGTACCTGCCAAATAAAGAAAGGAGCAGAAATAATGAAACTTATAACCGCACTTGCTGCTGTGCTGGTATTGAATTTTGGTGCAATAAATAGTATGGATGCTGCTGCACCGCAGGAGAAAGGAAGTAATATTATGGCTACAGAAGATTTTTCTACAGTTTTTGCCAGAGGCGAAAAAAATGATGCGTATGCGCAATATTTTGTTGGACAAAGTTATCTGAATATGTTGTCTTTGGAACAGGTTGTTATTGGTAATGTAACTTTTGAACCTGGCTGCCGTAATAACTGGCATATTCATAAGGCTGCTAAAGGCGGCGGTCAGATACTTCTGGTAACCGGTGGACGCGGCTATTATCAGGAATGGGGCAAAGAGCCGCGTGAACTGCATCCTGGTGATGTAGTAAAT
>OOBZ01000849.1_pt1 | contig 22645 bp, 20 predicted proteins | sample 1671601 | NCBI WGS metagenome assembly OOBZ01 (sample SAMN06348173, study PRJEB24527) | human gut metagenome | biome: human gut; feature: ankylosing spondylitis patient; material: feces | host: Homo sapiens | place: China | collected 2015-10
CGACCACCGAGATCTACACTCTTTCCCTACACGACGCTCTTCCGATCTTGCTCATAACGTCCTGCTGCCGCTTTTCCTCTTCGGTGGCGGGAGCAAACTTATCAAGGTCTATCTGCATGCTCAGCGGGTTCTTTTTGGGAAGTGAGCTGTTGTTCTGTTCCAAGAGTATCTGCCTCCTTTCTTTAGTCGTAATTGATGCGGGGATCCACCAGCTTATACAGCAGGTCGCATATGAGCGTCGCCGCTACCATGAGCGTTGCGAGGAAGATCGTGGTCGCCATTATCATGGTGTAATCCCGGTTGGTTATGGCGCTTACGAACTTGCTGCCTATGCCGCCTATGGTGAATATGGTCTCGACTATCATGGAGCCGGTGATTATGTAGGCAATCTGCGGGCCCGCATAGGTTATCACGGGAATGAGGGAGTTCCGCAGGGCGTGCTTGAATATAACGGTCCACTTGTGTACGCCCTTTGCCTTTGCGGTGCGGATATAGTCCTGACTCAGCGCGTCCAGCATGCTCGTCTTGGAAAGACGGGTGATGTAAGCCATGGGGTACGCGGAAAGCGCTATTACCGGGAGCACATAGCTGGGGTTGTTAGGGCTCCAGACGGGCACCCAGCCCAGCTTTATACAAAATACAAGCAACAACAGGGTTGCCAATACAAAGCTCGGTACTGCCGTAAACAGAGTAGAAAGGAATACTATGACGCGATCCGGCCATTTGTTGCGCATGAGCGCGGCAATGCTGCCGAATACCGTTCCGCATATCAGAGCGATGGATATGGCGCGAAGGCCGACCTTGCAGGATATGGGGAAGGATTCGGATATGATGCTGCTTATCTCGCGGCCGTTCTTGAGGGATACGCCGAAGTCGCCCTTGAAAAGTTCCTTGATATAGATGCCGAACTGCACCACGAGGGGTTTATCCAGGTTAAATCTGGCGTTTAGCGCGGCGATGGTGGCCGGGTCGAGAGCCTTTTCACGGTTGAACGGGCCGCCCGGGATGGCGTGCATAAGGAAAAATGTGATTGCGCATATTATGAATACGGTGAGAATTGCAAGCAGGAGGCGCTTGATGATGTATTTTGTCACATTCTTCCCTCCTTTCTGAGTTATTATTTTACCGACTGTGTATTTATTTATTATAATATTGACGGCGTTGCTCGTCAATATGTCATTTATGTGGCAAAGCGATAAACTCCCGGCCCCGCCAAGGGGGAGAGGGGGAGAGTATGCAGATGGGAGGCAGAGGAAAGAAAAAAGTGGCTTAAAAGCCACTTTTTAAAATATGCGTTGATTTTTATTCCTCAGTGTGATCGCCGTCGCCTATGTCGAGGAACTTTATCTCGTTGCCGCAGGCCCGGACGAACTTGATCAGGTCGTAGCGGTGCATGGCCACGGTAGCGTCGCTGGTGAGGGGGTGGCAGCATACCATCTCGTCCCGGAGGATATCCTTGTCCACTACCAGAAGGGTCTTGTGCTCCTTGTCGTTCATCAGGGCAAGAGGGGTGACGGCGCCGGAAACTACGCCGAGGTTTTCCTCCAGCATCTCGTCGGTGCAGAAGCTCAGGCGGGATACGCCCAGCTTGCGGCTCACCTCGGAGGTCCTGAACTTCTTATCGGCGCGGATGATTATGATAAAGAAGTTGGTCTCGGTATGGTCGCAGGCGTAGATGTTTTTAAAGTGCTTTGCTCCAACATCGGCGCCTATGCCTTCGCAGTCCTCCATGGTCTTGGCCAATGGGTGCTCATAGTAGTAGTATTTAATGCCAAGCTCATCAAGCTTCTCAAGGGCGGGTTTTGCAGCTTCTCTCATAGTTCAATAGCTCCTTTCTCATAAAAAAGCTTATTATAGTCAAAACGAATATCAACTTTGACTATTTTACCACAGAGCAACTGCGTTTGCAATCTGAAGCTGAGCTGTTTTTTAGGGCTTGAGCCGCCTTGTAATAGGCACTGGGCTGTGGTATCCTTTTTTCATGCACACAGAGGGGGCAAGCTCATGAAAAAAGGAATGCTTATAACTAACGGCTTTGTAGGCGAGGAAAGCTTCAAAAGCCTTTTCAGGGCCCTTATGGAAGCGGCTGAAAAGGAAAACATAGCCATAGAGCAGCAAAGCAACGACAGTCTGCTTTTCGATATAGCGTCTGGAGAGCCGCTTTTCGATATAGACCGATACTCCTTCGGCATATTCTGGGATAAGGATATAATGCTGGGACAGATGCTGGAAAAATGCGGCCTGCGTCTTTTCAACAGCGCCAGGGCTGTTGCCCTCTGCGACGACAAGGCGCTGACCCATGCGGCGCTCTCAGGCAGGCTGCCGATGCCCAAGACGGTGCCGGTGCCCCAGACGTACAAATACGTAGGCTACGGAGAGATGGCCTTTTTGAAAAGGGCGGCGGAATATCTCGGCCTGCCGCTGATAATCAAGGAATGCCGCGGCTCCTTCGGCAAGCAGGTATATCTTGCGGATACGGAGGAACAGGCGGCGGAAATGATACGCTCCCACGAGGCCACGCCCATGATAATGCAGCAGGCGGTCAGGGAAAGCTTCGGGCGGGATGTGCGCATATACGTAGTGGGCGGAGAGGTGATGGGCGCCATGCGGCGCAGCAACGACCGCGATTTCAGGGCCAACATAGCCAATGGCGGCAGTGCGGAGGCGTATGTGCCCAGCGACGAGGAAAAACACCTTGCGCTGGAGGCGGTAAGACTGCTGGGGCTGGACTTCGGCGGTGTGGACATATTGCATTCACAAGAGGGCCCGCTGCTTTGCGAGGTAAACTCCAACGCACACTTTGCGGCCATGGAAAAGAGTACCGGAGCGGATATTTCCGGCGCCGTAATGCGGTACATAAGGAGTGAACTTGAAAAATAAACTTTCTTTGCCACAGGATAAATGGAGATGCCTGTGCGCCTGGTACAGTTAATAAAATGTCCGTTTCCGTTAAAAAAATATAAAAACCGGGATTGGCAAGCGGCGACTAATATTTTATAATAAAACATATAAAAAACCTCAATAAATAAGAACGCTCGGCCTGATTGATTTTTATATTTTCGGAGGACAGATGCAGGAAAACAAGGAATATCACCGAACAGGTATAACTGAAGCCATAGCCGAAGATGCCATCCATATAATGGAGGGCGACGAGGCTATAATTCACGATCCGCCGGAAAGCCACAGGCTGAGCAAGACGCAGCATACGTTTCTGACGGTGCGCAACATATTCGTGGTAATAGCGGGCGGGCTGTTCATATTGTCCATGCTGCATATAGAGCCCATATATCATTACTGGAACATACTGAAATTCGTGGCGTATATACTGGGCGCAGGGGCATACGGCGCGGAAGTTATAGTGCTGACGGACGGCTGGCGCAAAAACCCCAGCTTAAAGGAGATGCTTATGCCATACATGTTCGGGGTGCTGTATGTGCTGCTGGGGTTCAGTTACCTTCTGGGAAATCACTGATAAAACGAATAATGGAAAGGGACGGATAACCGTCCGCAGCCTATCTGCCGGTTGGGCGGATGGGCATTTTTTTGCAAAAAAACAGAGCCGCCGGCGTCCGGCGGGGAGCGTCATCCTGCCGCTGCCCCACCACGACGTAGAGCTCTATACCTCCGGCCGTTTTTGAAATTCAGCTCACTGGGCCGGAGAAACGCTATTCCCTCTTATTTGTTCTCAAGAAACTGGTTTATAGTATCTACCAGCGCGTCGCAGTCTATGCCGTGTACGGCGCATGCCTGCTCAAGGCTCTCACCATGGGCCATTATGCAGCCCAGGCAGTGCATACCGGCTTCCATGAGCAGGTCGGCTATGGCGACGTCAACGTGCAGTATCTCTTCGATGGTCATATCCTTGTTTATAGTCATATGTGTTTTCTCCTTTGTGCGGCATTTTCCTACATTATATCATGGGCAGAGGAAGAACAAAATATGCTTTTTGCGATAAACGATACAAAACAGGCAGGGCGCCCTATCACATTTTTTTATATACAGCCGGGGAGGTTTTGGTGTAGAATATACATAATACTATGCAAGAGGCTTAAGGAGAATATGCGGGATAAGATAAGCGACGCGGACCTTTACCTCTGGGGCGAAGGTACAAATTCATATGCATACCTCACTCTGGGCTGCCATAAGGCCGAGCACAGGGGCTATGAAGTATACCGTTTTGCGGTATGGGCGCCAAACGCGGTGTCCGTAAGGGTAGTAGGCAGCTTTAACGGCTGGAATAAAGACGCGGATCCCATGCACCCCATAGGTGAAACCGGAGTATGGGAGGCCTTCATCGGTATTGCCCATCAGGGTGATACATACAAATACGCAATTGAGACCCGCATGGGTGAAATAATATACAAGGCGGATCCGTTTGCCTTTTATAGCCAGAAGCGGCCCAACACGGCCTCCGTCATATGGGATCTTGAGGACGGCTACCTCTGGGGCGACGGGGACTATATGGCCGCCCGCCGCAATGAGGACAGCCATATGCTCCCCATGAACATATATGAGGCGCATCTGGGCTCATGGGTAGAGGGGCTGGACTTTCCGGCGCTGTCACGGCGGCTGGTAGGCTATGTAAAGGAGATGGGCTATACCCATATAGAGCTGCTGCCGGTATCCGAGTACCCGCTGGACGACAGCTGGGGCTATCAGGTTACCGGATATTATTCCATCACCTCCCGCTACGGCAACCCGTCGCAGTTCAAGGAATTCATAGACCAATGCCATCAGGCGGGGCTGGGCGTGATAGTGGACTGGGTGCCCACTCACTTCTGCAGGGATGAGCAGGGCCTGAGGCTTTTCGACGGCACTCCCCTTTATGAGCACCCGGATCCGCGCAGGAGCGAGCAGCCCCAGTGGGGTACCACCCTATTTAACTTTGAAAAGAACGAAGTGAGGAGCTTCCTCATATCCAACGCCGTGTTCCTCATGAAGGAATACCATATAGACGGACTCAGGGCGGACGCCGTGAGCTGCATGCTTTACCTGGACTATGGCAAGCGGGGCGGGGAGTGGCTGCCTAACCGCTACGGCGGCAGGGAAAACATAGCGGCCATAGACTTCCTCCGCCAGCTTTCGGATACCGTGCGCAGGGAATGCCCAGGGGCGCTGCTGATAGCGGAGGAGAGCACCGCCTTCCCGGGAATGACCGCTCCTACCTCAAAGGGAGGTCTGGGCTTCGACTATAAATGGAACATGGGCTGGATGAACGACGTGCTGGACTATATGTCCATGGACAGCTACTTTCGGAGCTACCATCACGACGAAGTGACCTTTTCCATGTGCTATGCCTTTTCCGAGCACTATATACTGCCCCTGTCACATGACGAGGTGGTACACGGCAAAAAGTCCCTCATAGGACGCATGCCGGGGGAATATGCGGATAAGTTCAGCCAGACGAGGCTGCTTCTCATGTATCAGATGGCCCATCCCGGAAAGAAACTGACCTTTATGGGCACAGAGCTTGCCCAGTTCATAGAGTGGAACTTCCGCCAGTCGCTGGACTGGCTGCTGCTGGATTACCCCACCCACGAGGCCATGCAGCAGTTCGTGAGGGAGCTTAACCACTTCTATACCCGTACCCCGGCGCTGTATCAGCTGGACGACAGCTGGGACGGCTTCGAATGGATCTCCGTGGACGATCGGGCCCACAGCGTGCTGGCCTTCCTCAGAAAGGACGCCGAGGGCAACAAGATACTCTGCCTGTTTAACTTCACCCCTGTGGAGCATTATCCCTACCGGGTGCGGCTGCCCTTCATGGCCACGCTGGATCAGGCCATATCAAACGTCGATATGCGCGATATAAAGGGCGTAGAGACGGTGCAGCTGGAGGACGGTTATTATGCGGACATAATGCTTTCGCCATACGAGGCGGTGTATTACTACGTGAACGAGACGGAGCCCGGCCAGCAGCTGCAATAATCCTTACCCGATGCAAAACATTTTCCCGCCCCTTTTCGCCGGGGCGGGACGCTATCATAGATCATATTAAAAACAAGCCTTTTCATTTACTGAACACAATTTCCCATGGATGTACGAGGAGGTTTTATATGGTAAGAAAAAAGGTCGTTGCCATGCTTCTGGCAGGCGGGCAGGGAAGCAGGCTGAGCGTGCTGACTAACCGCATGGCCAAGCCCGCCGTGCCATTCGGAGGAAAGTACAGGATAATAGACTTTCCTCTCTCCAACTGCGTGAATTCCAACATAGATACGGTGGGCGTGCTGACCCAGTATGAGCCTCTGGAGCTCAACGCCTACATAGGCACCGGTCAGGCCTGGGATCTTGACCGCAACTCCGGCGGCGTATTCGTGCTGCCCCCCTACCAGTCCAGCAACAGCGGGAGGTGGTATTCCGGCACCGCCAACGCCATATTCCAGAACATGGCCTTCATAGACAGATATGACCCCGAGTATGTGCTCATACTTTCAGGCGACCATATATATAAGATGGACTATGCCCTGATGCTGGATTACCATATAAGCAAAAAAGCCGACCTTACCGTGGCCGTACGAACCGTGCCCATGGAGGAGGCCCACCGCTTCGGCATAATGAACACGGACGGCGAGGGCCGCATAGTGGAGTTCGAGGAAAAGCCAAAGCACCCAAAGAGCAACAAGGCGTCCATGGGCATATACATATTCTCATGGCCGGTACTGAAAAAGTACCTCATACTTGACGAGCAGAACAAGGACTCGGAAAACGACTTCGGCAAGAATGTAATACCTTCCATATTGAATGCCGGCCTCAGGGCCTTTGCCTACAGCTTCGATGCCTACTGGAAGGACGTGGGCACGGTGCAGAGCCTCTGGGAGGCCAACATGGACCTTATCTCCGATGACCCGCCAATAGAACTCAACGACCCTGATTGGAGGATATACAGCAAGTCCCCCTGCATGCCCCCCCACTGCGTAGGCGGCAACGCCACAATAAAGCGCTCCAGCATAACAGAGGGCTGCAATATATACGGCACCGTGATACACAGCGTAATATTCGCAGGCGTGGACATCGAGGAGGGCGCAGAGGTGGTGGATTCCGTGGTGATGCCGGGCGCCGTCATAAGAAGCGGCGCAAAGGTACACCGGGCCATAATAGGCGAGAACTCCATAGTCGGAGAAGGTTCCTTAGTGGGCGCCGAGAGAAGGCCTGAGGATGGGGAATACAATACTTCTCTTACAGACGATATAACCCTCATAGCCAGCGATACAGAGATAGAGGCGGGCAGGAGAGTTCCCGTAGGCATGATAGTTAACGCCACAAGGAAGGAGGCCTGATCTCATGGGAAACGACGTATTCGGCCTTATCTATACCGGTGAATCCAGCATGCAGCTCCGCGATCTGACCTACTCAAGGTCGGTTGCCGCGGTGCCCTTTGCGGGCAGATACCGCTGCATAGACTTTATAATGAGCAACCTTGTGAACACGGGCATTTCCAACGTTGGCATAATTGCCCAGAAGAACTACCACTCGCTGATGGATCATCTGGGCTCCGGCAAGGAATGGGAGCTGCACAGGAAGCGGGACGGCCTGTTCATACTGCCTCCCTTCGTGACCAGAGACAATACCGGCATATACCGGGGTACCATAGACGCATACCATTCCGTGATGGGCTACATACGGCGCAGCTCCCAGAAGTACATAATAATCTCCGGCAGCCACACCGTATTCAATACCACCTTCCACGATATGATAGCCCAGCACATACGCACCGGGGCCGACATAACCTTCATGTACAATGAAGTCGGCATACATCATCCGGACGACCAGTTCAACGAGCTGCGCTTCAACCTGGCGGAGGACGGCAGGGTGACCGGCATACAGCTCAACCCAAACCAGCCCGCAACGCCCCATTCCTCCTGCGACGTGGTCATGATGGAAAAGACGACGTTTGAATACCTCATCGAGGACGCATACAGCAGGGGGGATACCGACTTTCTCAGGGATGTGCTCCTTCGCAAGGTAGGAGAGCTTAAGATGTACGGCTGGAGGTACGACGGCTATGTGGGCTGCATAAGCTCGCTGCCCGGCTACTTCAACCACAATATCAACGTGCTCAAAAGCGAGGTGAGGCGGGATCTTTTCAATCCCGAGCACCCCATATACACCAAGGTAAAGGACGAGGTGCCCGCCCGCTACAAGGGGGACTCCAAGGCCCGCAACTGCCTGGTCGCGGACGGCTGCGTGATAGAGGGAGAGGTGGAAAACTGCGTGCTGTTCCGCGGCGTGCATATAGGCAAGGGAACAAAGATAAGCAACTGCGTAGTGCTGCAGGCCTGCGACATACAGGAAGACTGCGAGCTATCGTATGTAATACTGGATAAGGGCTGCACCGTCCGCCAGGGACGCCGCCTTGCGGGCTACGACAGCTTCCCCATAATAATCAGAAAGGGCAGTACGGTTTAAATGCCAGAGAAAAAGAAAACCAAGGCCAAGGCCGAGGAAAGGATAACGGAAGAAATAAAGGAGACCCCAAAGCAGCCGCCATATAAGGTGCTGTTCCTGGCCTCGGAGTGCGTGCCCTTCGTAAAGACCGGCGGGTTGGCGGACGTTATAGGCGCGCTGCCAAAGGGGCTCAAAAGGCAGGGCGTGGACGTGAGGGTGATGATCCCCCTGTATTCCGCCATAGACCCAAAGTATCGGGAACAGATGACGCGCATATGCGAGTTTTATGTACAGCTCGGCTGGCGCAGCCAGTATTGCGGCATACTCACCATGGAGTATCAGGGAGTGCCGGTATACTTCATAGATAACGAGTATTACTTCGGCCGGGGCTACATATACGGCCAGTGCAACAGCGACGAGGGGGAGCGCTTCGCCTTCTTCTCCAAAGCCGCGCTGGAGGCCATGCCCCGTATAGGCTTCTTCCCCGACGTGCTCCACGCTCACGACTGGCAGGCGGCAATGAGCATAGCCCTGTTGCGTATGCAGTACGGCAAAAGCCCGGATTACCGCCGTGTGCGCACGGTGTACACCATACACAACCTGAAGTATCAGGGGGTGTTCAACTGGCCCTTCATGGATGAGCTTCTCTCCATCGGCCCCGAGCACTTTACAGGCGAGAGCCTTGAATACTACGGCGATATAAACTTCACAAAAGGGGCGCTGGTGTATTCCGACGCCATAACCACCGTCAGCCCTACCTATGCCGGCGAGATACAGTCCCCGGAATACGGCGAGACCCTGGACGGAGTGCTGCGCTGGCGCAGCCGGGACATATACGGCATAATGAACGGCATAGACGAGAGCCTTTTCGACCCCGCCACGGACAAGGCGATATACGCGAATTATTCCCTTGAGGATATGAGCGGCAAGGAAAAGTGCAAGGAATCGCTCCGGACGGAGTTTTGGCTTGATAAGGATGCTTCGCCCATAATCGGCATGGTTACGCGCTTTACGGATCAGAAGGGCCTCGACCTGGTGGAATACGCCATATCCGCGCTTATGGAAAAGGGGGTGCAGCTCGCCGTTTTAGGCAGCGGCGACGCACGCTATGAGCATCTCTTCTCCTGGGCGAGCTGGCGCTACGGCGGCAGGATAGCCGCAAGGTACAGCCACGACCCAGCCCTGGCCAACCGCATATACGCGGGCTCCGATATGTTCCTCATGCCCTCGCGGTTCGAGCCCTGCGGCCTGTCGCAGCTTATTGCCCTCCGCTACGGCACGCTGCCGATAGTGCGGGAGACGGGCGGCTTGAAGGACAGCATAACCCCCTATAATAAATTCACGGGGGAGGGGCTGGGCTTCACCTTCCGGCAGTATAACCACATAGACATGCTGGGAGCGGTGGACAGGGCAATCGAAGCCTACCGGCAGCCTGATATATGGAAGGGCCTTATGAAGAACGCCATGAGCGCCCACTTCACATGGGAGAAGTCCGCAGGCAAGTACATAGAGCTTTACGAGAGACTGAGCGAAAGGTAGAAGGATAGCAGGACTCAAGGCAGCTCACTCTGGCCCCTTAAAAGGGGCCTCAGAGTGTCAAAAAAGTGGCTGAACGCCACTTTTTTGAGTTTTCTCATTCGGTGCTTGCGCCTATGGCGCGGCCAGCACCTCATGCAGGGAAAGCCTTGCTACGCAAGCGCCTTTTGCGGATTTGCCGCACATGTCGCCAAATCCGAATAAAGCCATAAGGGGCTGCGGCCCCTTATCAACCCCTGGGTTTTTCGACAGTCTCTATTTCGTGGGGCGGCATATGGTGCATACAGGGCAAAAAAATGTGACAATGTTGCGAAGTGCGGTACTAACGAAATATTTTATGCTAAAATTTTAATTATGATGAAATTCGACCAGCGATACGAGAAATACAAAGCCCCCTTCGGCGCGGTGGAAGCGGGCAGCTTGGTGCGCTTCTTTATGGAAACCGACAGGGACGACAGTAAAATAACACTCAGGCTCTGGGTAGACGGCCGGGAGGAGCTGATTTCAGGCGCCCGGGAAGAGGGCGGCGTAAGCTTTACCTATACCCCGGCCCACAGCGGTATCGTATGGTACTATTTTCTGATTGACGGCCCGGAAGGCAGACGGTATTACAGCGGTACAGAGGGCGAGGGAAGCATATACGCCCAGCAGCCGGATTCCTACCAGCTGACGGTCTACGACCACTATGAAACGCCGGACTGGTTTAAAAATACTATCGTTTACCAGATATTTCCGGACAGGTTTAGAAGGCCAGGTGAAATACTCGGTATAGAGGAGCATACGCGGCTCTTCGGCGCGCCGAGGCTCCATGGGAACTGGAGCGACAGCCCGGACTACCTGCCGGTAAACGGGCAAAGGTACTATGTGCCGGAGGACTTTTTCGGCGGCAACCTGTACGGCGTAAAGGAAAAGCTGCCCTATTTGAAATCACTGGGCGTGGGGTGCATATACCTCAACCCGGTATTCCTTTCCTCCACCAACCACCGCTACAATACGGCGGATTACATGACTGTTGATCCCATGCTTGGGGGAGACAGGGCGTTAGCCGAGCTTGCGGCGGCTGCTAAGGAATACGGCATACGGCTCATGCTGGACGGCGTGTTCTCCCATACCGGCAGCGAAAGCGTTTATTTCAAGGAGGCTCAGAGCAATCCCCATTCCCCCTGCCGGGACTGGTACGATTTTACCGAGTACCCTGACAAATACCGCTGCTGGTGGGGCTTTGAGACGCTGCCCGAGGTGAAGGAGCTTACCCCTTCATACATGGAATTCATAGGCGGCGTCATGGAAAAATATGCCAAAATGGGAATAACCTCATGGCGGCTGGACGTTGCGGACGAGCTGCCGGACGGATTTATAGAATTCCTGCGCAAAAGGCTCAAGAGCATAGACCCCGAGGGGGTGCTCTTAGGCGAGGTGTGGGAGGAGGCCACCAATAAGCACAGTATGGGCGGCCGGCGTAAATATGTGGACGGCCATGAGCTGGACAGCGTGATGGATTACCCATTCCGCAGGCTGCTTATGGATTTCTTCCTCGGAAGGATCGACGGCGAAGGGCTGGCAAGGAGCCTGCTCCGGCTTATGGAGAACTACCCGCCGCAGTTTTACGAAAGCCTTCTCAATCTCATGGGCAGCCACGATGTCGTCAGGGCCATAACCGCGCTTGCGGGGGCGCCTGACAGGGATTCCCTTACGAGAGAGCAGCAGGCGGCGTATTCCCCCACTATAGAGCAGCTGAAGGCGGGCAGAAAGCGCTTCATGGCGGCGGCCGCGGTACAGTATATGATGCCCGGCGCCCCCTGCCTCTACTACGGCGACGAGGCGGGGCTTACAGGCATGGCGGACCCCTTCAACCGGGGCACATACCCATGGGGTCAAGAGGATACAGAGCTCATCGCATATTTCCAAAAGCTGGGAGAGCTGCATAAACGCGCCAAAGGCGGCTGCGCCTTCGCGGGGCGCGGCGATGTATTTGCGCTGTACCGGCCGGAGGTCATATGCATGGTAAACAGGAGCTGCGAGCCGGTAACGGCCTGCTTTGCGGATAAGGATTTTTGCGGCAATATCAGGGCCGAGCTGGAAAACGGCTGTATAGAAAGGGAGCTGCCCCCATACGGCGCGGCGATACTTATAAAAGGACAAGAGGAGCGGGCATAATATGTTCAACAGGTGGTTTCAGGGAAGATACGGCGTGGATCAGCTCAGCAGGGCGCTGATAATCGCGAGCCTTATAGTATCCGTGATATCCTGGTTTTTCGGCAGGGCGCCGGCAGGGGTGTACTACGCGCTGCGCGGCATAACGCTGGCGCTTATCGCCTTTGCGCTTTTCCGTATGCTTAGCCGAAACTTTTACGCCCGGCAGCAGGAGCTGGCCCGGTATATGAACATGGAGCGCAGCGTGCGCAACTGGTGGCAGACGCTGCGCATTCGCCGGCAGAACTTTGTAAACGTACAGAAGGAAAAGAAAAAATACAAATACCTCACCTGCCCCCAGTGTATGCAGAAGCTCCGGGTACCCAAGGGCAAGGGCAGGATAAGAGTTACCTGCTCCAAGTGCGGCAACAGGTTCGAGGCAAAGAGCTGAAAACGCCCTGTCATATTCTACCTGAATAGCGCCTCCATACAGGCGGCAAACTAAGGCTGACTACGAAACAGGAGGTACTTAAGAATGTCAAAGGCAAAGAGCCAGACCATCGGCTGCAAGGTCACAAGCTGCGCATACAACATGAGCGGATGTGACTGCGGGCTGGAACGCATCGAGGTTGAGCCTATGTGCGGCTGCCATACCGGCAACCCCGAAGATGAGAGCCTGTGCGGAAGCTATAAGTGCAGGGACTGAAAGTAGGCAGACAACAAGGCGCGGGTTCGCGCCTTTTTCATGCAGCGAGGTATTATGCGGATTTCCGTACCGCAAGGGAAGCACTGTCCTTGGACGTTAGGCAGAGTACCTTTCCCTGCTGCCATTGACAGACCGTCAGGCCAAAATCATAGAGATATAAGCAGATTTCATATCTTGTTATAGGGACAGGCGTAGGATATAATATAGGGCAAAGGAGGGTGAGGCGAATGACTAACGAAGAAAAGATACTTGAAATGCTGGCAAGTATACAGACCGACATGAACGGCATGAAGGCCGATATGAATGACATGAAGGCTGACATGAACGGTATGAAGGCCGACATGAACGGCATGAAGGCCGACATAAATGGCGTGAAGGCTGACATGAACGGCATGAAGGCTGACATGAATGACATGAAGGCCGATATGAATGACATGAAGGCCGACATAAATGGCGTGAAGGCCGATATGAATGACATGAAGGCCGACATGAACGGCATGAAGGCTGACATAAATGGCATGCAGGCTGACATGAGCGGCATGAAGGCCGACATGAACGGCATGCAGACCGACATGAACGGCATGAAGGCCGACATCGGTGAACTTAAGGCAGATGTGAGCAACCTTAAGACAGAGGCGATCAAGACCAACCTGCGCATCGAAAACGAGATAATTCCTAAGCTCAAGGTTTTAGCCGAGGGTCACGCCATGCTCTCTGAAACGCTTGCCCCAAAGAGCAAAGTAGACGAGCTGCAAAGCGATGTGGAACTGCTCAAGATAGTCGTTAAAAACCTCAACTCCGAAGTTCAGCAGCTTAAGAAAGCTCAGTGATATAGATAAATAAAAAAACGGCTCCAGGGCCGCTTTTTTATTTCCGTCATTTCTCGTCTCGCTGGGCAATGGCGCGCTTTTCCTCCAGCCGATTATTCACCCATTCCCCAATAAGGGTATACAGCACCGCCATTATGGGCACGCAGAGTATGGCGCCCATAAGTCCGAAGAGACGGGCGCCGAACAGCACCGCTATCATCACCCACAATCCGGATATGCCCACTGCGTTTCCAACCACCTTGGGATATATGAGGTTGCCCTCTATTTGCTGTATGGCCAGCACGAACACTATGAACCACAGGGCGCGGGGAGGGTCCACAACGAATATTATGGAGAGGCCTATTGCGCCTGATACCCATGGGCCCACTATGGGTACCATCTGGGAAGCTCCTACTATAACGCTTATCAGCACTGCGAAGGGGAAGCCCAGTATCTGCATCCCCATGAAGCACATCATGCCGAGTATGAAGCACTCTATGAGCATACCGTATACATAGTTGTGCAGCGATTTATTGGTGCGGGCGCATACATCCAATATTCTTGCGGCATGCTGCTCGTTGAACACGGCTTTTATGAACTTGCGGCACTGGCACAGCAGGTTTTCCTTGTTCGCGAGGGCGTATATGCTGATTATCAGCGCAAAGAGCATATCCACGACCACGCCCACGGTGCTTACGGTAAAGCGCAGCAGGCCGGAGGCGAGACCGCTTATGAAGCCGTCCAGCTTGTCCAATATGTCCTCGGACACCTGGCGAACCTTTACGGCTATGTCATCGTTGAGGTTCAGCCTTTCCCATACGTCGGTGCCCCATTTAATCAGGCTCTTGGAGTAGGAATCGTAGTTTTCCGCCAGGGATTTTATGCTGTCGACCAGCTTGGGACCTACTATCACTATCAGCACCGTGATTATGGAAAGCACGAACAGCATCGCCATCACCACGCATATTACCCGCTTGAGCTTTGAGGCGCGCCATTTTGAAAACAGCCTGTTTTCCAGAAAGCACATGGGCATATTGGCTATGAAGCTTATCGCCATAGCTATGAATATGGGGCTGATGGCGTCGAAAAAGCCCCCGACTGAGCTTTTTACGGCGGTCAGGTTTTCGATTATCTCATATAATATGACGCCGAAGGCCACTATAAAAATGTATCTTCTCGAGGACTTCCAAAGTCCCTCCATATCCTGCTTATCCTTCAATGGAACCCTCCGAAGCTGAATTTTTGAGAGCCTCCTGCTTCGCCTCGCGGTCGAATTTTTCCGCGAGCAGCTTGGCGGAGATGTAGGCGGAAATGGCGTCTATCGCCATGCGGTTCCTGCCGCCCCGCATTACGGCAAAGTCGGCCTCCCGAATGTATTTGCTTATGTATTCCTCGTACATGGGCTTTACGGTCGCCATGTACTGCTCGGCTATGTTTTCTATGGAGCGTCCGCGAACCCGTATATCCCGCTTTATGCGGCGGAGCAGGCAGACGTCTATATCCACGTGCATGTAGACCTTCAGGCTCATGAGGTCGGTTATGCGCTTATCGCGGAACATATGTATGCCCTCGAGTATCAGCACGTCCATGGGCTGTATCAGCTCGTCGCTGTCCGCCCGCATATGCCTGGCATAGTCGTAGCCCTTTCTGGTTATGGGAAGACCGCCTTGCAGACGCTGTATGTCGGCATAAAGCTGGTCAAAGTCAAATATATCCGGCTCGTCGTAGTTTATATGTACCCGCTCCTCAAAGGGCAGGTCGGAATGATCCCTGTAATAGCAGTCCAGGCCGATTATTGCCGAGGTGCAGGTAAGGGAGTCCTCTATTTCCTTCGCAAGGGTGCTCTTGCCGCTGCCGCTGGCGTCGCATATGCCGACGATTATCATGCTGTGAATTCTTCCCCCAATTATGCTTTTTTATCATTATAACCCCAAGCAAAATAATTTGATAGACGCAAAATCCAAAATTGCCCTGAAAATGCAGAAGGACACGCTCCCTTGCGGGTTTACGATTTGTTTGATTTTGCGTTATAATATTTGTGCTATAATATTTCAGACAGTATTTTATATTTTGGATATCCGGGAGACGCTGGCAGATGAAAAAAAGCCGAGGCTTATCAAACATAAAGACCATACTGCAAAACGCATTCAGGCGGCTGGGGCTTTCCCTGCGGCGCTTCGGCAGGCGCGGCGGCATAGGCGGGGCCATAGGGCGGCTGGCGCTGGGCGTAAAGCGCCGGGATAAGCGCACCATTACCTCGCTGTGCGCATTTTTGGGCTGCCTCGTGCTGCTCATAGCGGGCATATCCGTAATATCCGCCAACCGGCCTCAGCAGAGTATGCAGGGCGTAATAACCTCCTCCGCCGGCATAGTAGACCTTACAGGCGATTATGAGAATGTTCAGGCGGACAGGGAGGCTAAGGAACTGGCGGCGGGGCCGACCCCCAAGCCGCTGTATTTCCAGCAGGGCTTTGAGGATGAGAACATAGCCGAGATACAGCAGAGGCTTATGGACCTCGGCTATATGGACAACGACGAGCCCACCAACTACTACGGCCCCAACACGAAGGAGGCGGTGGAAATATTCCAGCGCCAGCACGGCGTTACGGTGACGGGCGTGGTGGACAGGGCGACCTACGAGAAGCTGTTCTCCGACGAGGCGCTCACATACATGGCGGATCTGGGCATAAGCGGCTCCGACGTGGAGGATATACAGTCGAGACTTCGTGAGCTGGATTATTTGGATAAGGTCACGGGCTACTTCGGCGAGGAGACCGAGAAGGCGGTCATAGAGTTCCAGAAGAACAACCGCCTCAGCGTGGATGGCAAGGTGGGGACCCAGACCCGCGAAATGCTATACAGCGAGGACGCGGTGCCAAAGAGCCTGAAGTACGGCGAAAAGAGCGACGACGTGCTGCGCTATCAGAAGCGGCTGAACAAGCTGGGATACCTTTCCAGCACCCCTGACGGTACCTTTGGAAAGGACACCGTGAACGCGGTCAAGAGCTTCCAGCGGCAGAACGGCCTTACGGTGGACGGCTACATAGGCCCCTCCACAAAGGAGCTGCTCATGAGCAGGAACGCCAAGGCCAGCGTAATATCATTGGGCGAGACCAGCAGCAACGTAACAAAAATTCAGAAGCGCCTCAAGGAGCTTGGTTACCTCAAGAGCAGCGCCACGGGCTACTTCGGCACCTCAACCGAGTCTGCCGTATCGGCCTTCCAGAAGCGCAACAAGCTCAGCTCCGACGGCAAGGTGGGCAAGGGCACAATGTCCGCGCTGTTCTCCAGCAAGGCCAAGAAGGCGCCAAGCAACTACAAGCCCTCCTCGGGCGGCTCATCGTCGGGAAGCAGCTCCTCCGGAGGCGGCACCGGCGCACTCACCGGCACTATGGGCAGCGTTGACAGGTTCATCTCCGCGGCCCAGAGCAAGATAGGCTGCCGGTACTCAAAGGGCGGCAAGGGGCCGGATAAGTTCGACTGCTCGGGCTTTGTATACTGGTGTCTGAGGCAGGCGGGCGTGAACCAGAAGTACCTCACCTCCTCCGGCTGGCGCAGCGTATCGGGCTATACAAAAGTCAGCTCACTTTCCAGCCTGCAAAGGGGCGACATAATCGTATTCCGCGGCCACGTGGGAATAGCTATGGGCGACGGGACGATGATAGACGCCTCCAGCGGCAACAGCAGGGTAATACACCGCAGCTGCATGGGCGACTGGTCCAGGCGCAACTTCATCTGCGCGTGGAGGATATTCTAAAAAGTGATTCAAGAGATAATAAAAAAGCGGCTTAAAGCCGCTTTTTTATGCTTATATTAGGTTTATTCCACCGTTACCGATTTGGCAAGGTTTCTCGGCTTGTCGATATCGCAGCCCTTGAGCAGAGCCACGTAATAGGCGAAGAGCTGTAGGGGCAGTATGGCCAGCGATGGCAGAACGAAGGGATCGGCCTTGGGTATCCACATGACCTGATCGGCGGTTTCCTCTACGCCGGGAGTGCCCTCAGTGGCAAGCGCCAGCACTACTGCGCCCCGGGCCTTTACCTCGCGCATGTTGCTTATCATCTTTTCGGTCAGGGGACTGTAGGTGCAGAGGGCCACTACCAGCGAGCCGGGCTCTATCAGGGAGATAGTGCCGTGCTTCAGCTCGCCCGCAGGATACGCCTCGGAGAATATGTAGGATATCTCCTTGAGCTTGAGGGAGCCTTCCAGAGCCAGAGCGTGGTCTATGTTGCGGCCTATGAAGTATATGTTGCGGCAGCTGAAATGGAGCGACGCAAGATACTTGATATGGTCCGACTTTTCGAGAAGGCCGCGCATAAGGCCGGGCAGCTCCTCTATGGCGTCCAGATAGCTTTTAAGCTCGCTGTCGCTTACCATATGGCGGCAATGTCCCATGTACAGGGCAAGCAGATAGCATACGGAAAGCTGTGCGCTGTAAGCCTTGGTGGTGGCCACGGCTATCTCGGGGCCGGCCCAGGTATATATGACATCCTCGCTCTCGTTGGCGATGGTGCTGCCTACAACGTTCACTATGGACAGCACGTGGGCGCCGCGCTTTTTCGCCTCGCGCAGGGCAAAGAGGGTATCTATGGTCTCGCCGGACTGGCTTATGACTATGGCTATGGTCCTGTCAGTCACTATGGGATTGGAATAGCGGAACTCCGATGCCAGCTCCACCGTGACGGGTATGCGGGTGTAACGCTCGATGTAGTGCTTCGCCACCTGGCCTACGTAGCTTGCGGAGCCGCAGGCCACTATGAATATCCTGTCGCAGGCCCGTATGTCCTCCGCCGATATATGGGAAAGGCCGAGGTCTATGGCGCCCTCCTTTATACGGGGGCGGACGGTGTTGCGTATCACGTCGGGCTGCTCCATTATCTCCTTGAGCATGAAGTGGGGGTAGCCGCCCTTTTCGGCGGCGTCAGCGTCCCATTGGATATGCTCTATGTTTTTGTGCAGCTCCTCGCCGTAGCGGTTGTATATCTTCACGCTGCCGGCAGTAAGCACAGCCATGTCATATTCGTCAAGGCGTATCACCTGGCGGGTGTGCTTGAGTATTGCAGGCACATCTGAGGCGATGAAGTTTTCCCCCTTGCCCACGCCGACTATAAGCGGGCTGTCCTTGCGTACGGCATAAAGGGTATCCGGGTGATCGGCGAAGATTATGCCCAGGGCGAACGCGCCGGAGATGAGGCTAAGGGCCTCCCGTATGGCGGCCTCGGGGCCGTCCTCGCGGTTGCTCCTGTAAAGGTGCTCCACAAGGTTTGCGGCTATCTCCGTATCAGTCTCGGACATGAAGGAATAGCCCTGCTCGGTAAGAAAATCACGGAGCTCGATGTAGTTTTCCACTATGCCGTTGTGAACCAGAGCCACATCGCCGTGCTGACTCAGATGGGGGTGGGCGTTTACGTCGTTGGGCTCCCCGTGGGTTGCCCAGCGGGTATGGCCTATGCCGAGGCAGCCGGGCAGGGCTCTGCCGCCGTCCGTCATTTCCTCCAGTACGCTCAGCCTGCCCTTGGCCTTCACGACGCCAAGCTTATTGCCGTCTGCAATGGCTATTCCTGAGGAGTCATAGCCGCGGTATTCAAGCTTTTTGAGGGCCTCCAGTATGAGGGGCGCGGCCTGCTTGGGGCCTATATAGCCTACTATTCCACACATTGATAAACTGTTTCTCCTTTGATGAATTAGTCCCAGAGCTTTTCGGAGTATACGCCCTGAGCCTTGATCTTCTCTATGCTCTCCATAACCGCGGACTTATCCTCCTTGTATGTCACGCCGAACCATCGGTCGGGGCTTTCCTCGACCTTTACCCGCACCCTGCCCTCAGACATAAGGGCCTGCACAGCGTTGGGCAGCAGATCCTCATATTTGGCGGGGTTCTCCTTTATGCCCGCTTCGAAATTGGCTTTGAATACATCCTCCAGCATGGGAAGAATATCCGGCTTGAAGCCCCAGCAGTTCATGGAGACGGGGGTGCCCTCCGGAAGCTCGATGAAGGTTTTGCCGTCGTCCTCTGTAAAAGCACCGCCGTGCTCCCGCTTGAATATCCTGCGCCGCTCCACTATGTGGGTGAGGAAGCCTTCATCGTCCACCTCGCATATGCCCCGGGCTACGCTGCCGTTTTCGGTGAGGGTATTTTCCAGCTTATAGCCTATCATCAGCTGCTCGTCTGAGGGCGTGTCTCCGGCGAGGAATTCGTAAAGCTGTTTATAAGCGGCAGGGCCATAGTAGTCGTCGGAATTAATGACGGCGAAGGGTCTGCCGCCGATCTCGTCTCTTGCACAGAGCAGGGCATGGGTGGTGCCGAGGGGCTTTGTGCGGCCCTCTGGAGCCTTCAGGCCATGGGGCAGCTTATTCATCTCCTGAAACGCGCACTTGACGTTGGCGCGCCGGGATATCCTGCTGCCGATGGCATCTATGAAGTCCTGCTCAATCTCATGCTTGATTATGAACACAAGGTCGTGGAAGCCGGCGCGTATTGCGTCGTAGATTGAAAAGTCGATTATCAGGTTACCCGCGGCATCGATGGGGTCGATCTGCTTTAGCCCGCCGTAGCGGCTGCCCATGCCAGCGGCAAGCAATACGAGTACAGGCTGTTTTTTCATTTGAAATGTTCACCTCCGTATGCTTAGTTTTACATATTGGAAATATGCATTAATGCAGGTGTATCTCCCGCCCGAAGGAGCGGGGCGCTGCGTATTTTTTGACTATATCGGTTATGGTGCTTTCGCTCATGCCCGGGACATGCTTCATGGCGGGAAGCAGCCGCTTCATGGAGTTGTCGTCCACAAGGCCAACCAGCTCCAGGAGCATTTTGGTGGCTCCTTCGGCTGTGGGCGTCTCGTCGAACACCGCCTCTATGCTTTCGTTGAGTATGCGAAGCTCAATTATACGGGTATCCGGCGTTTCGAGGAAGCTGGTGAACAGCGTAATGCAGGCTTCGTTTTCACCTGCGGACCATATTCCCCGGGTGGAGACCAGATGCTGCTCCTCCTTCATTATAAAGACGGAATCCGTAAAACCTCCGTCCATATCTATGTATACCGTATTGCGTTCGCACTGCTCGTAAAATGTGACCGCCAGGCCCTTTTCCGTTGAGCTGAAGCGTATTATGTCCGCACCCTTGCTGTAGCAGCCGTGAACGTTTTGCAGCGGCTGCGGGAAAAGGGAGCCGTAGTTGTCGAAAAGGCGGAACTCCCTGCCGTCAAGCAGGCTGCGTATCTTATTGAAGGCGATTTTGTCCGTCCCGAGCCCCTTCCTTTCAGGCTCGGGAGAAAACACCAGCTTGGCGAGATACGCCTTCAGGCTGTCATAGCCTGGAGGGTAAGGCGCGAGCTCCCTGTCGGAGCAGGCCCAGAAGCAGGAATCAAGCAGCTGCATTAGGGACGTCTTGGCGAAGAGCTGTGTGCTGCCGGAGTATATTATAGCCACAGCATCGTACTGTGGGAATATTACCGCATACTGGCCGAAAGCGCCGTTGAACTGGTAAGCCCCGCCGCCGCTCATCCATATCTGGTAGCCGTAGCCGTGCCTCATTTCGCCGTTTGGAGTGGGTATCTGGGGCGAGGTAGCGGCGTCTATCCACTCTTCGGAGAGGAGCCGCCGTCCGTTCCATACCCCCCTGTTTAAATACAGCTGGGCTATCTTGGCAAGGTCTTCTATGCAGAGGTTCAGCCCCCAGCCTCCCTTTTCCATGCCCTTGGGGCATGTCTCCCAGTGGTGGCTGCGTATGTCCAGCGGCTCATACAGCCTGGGGGTGAGGAATTCGGTAAGGCTCATGCCCGTCTTTTTTCTCAGTACGGCTGAGAGCATATAGGTATTGAGCGAATTGTATTCAAATTGGGTGCCTGGCTCGAACTTGGGTACAGATTCCATGAACATCTTTACCCAGTCCTCGTCCAGAGCGCTGCCCACCTCGTTGAAGCGGACCCCTGTGCTCATGGTGAGGAGGTGCCGTACCGTCAGCATTTTAGACCACTTGTTTGCGGGCTTGCCGGCATAGCCGGGGAATATGTCCTCCAGGCGCTCGTCTATATCCATGAGCCCCTCGTCCACAGCCATGCCTATGGCGGTAGAGGTGACGCTCTTGCTGGCAGAGTACAGCATATGGGGGATCTCAGGCCGATACGGGGCGTAATACCCCTCGGCGAAGACCTTGCCGTGGCGCAGCAGCATTGCGGAATGTATGCCCAGCTCGGCGGTATTATCGGAAAGGTTCCTGAAGAACCGCTCCACTACCGTGCTGGAAAGGCCCGCCTCCTCAGGGGTGCAGCGAGGCAGGGATTCCCTTGCGGACAGAAGGGGAAGGCTCCCCATCTGACGCGTGTAGCCGTAGGCGGGTATGCCCTCCATGTCCCTTTTAAGCATTTTGATGAGCAGTTCAAGGCTGCGCATCTGAATGGTAATGTCCATTTTTCCTCCGGATATTGAGCCTTGACAGGCTTATTCCTGAAGTATTTTATGGTGCTTGGCTTCCCCTTATACCGCCGGGTCAGGATTGGGCTCCCCTGTCATGGGGATATTGCGTCCGGTGCGGTCAACGTAGAAGGCGGCGTTGGCGGCGTAGATATAGGGGTTGAGCCAAAGGTCTCCTATGCCGCAGGTCAGGGCGCTGAGTATGCCCCAGCCTATGAAGGACAGGTTAAGGCAGAACAGCCGCCACTTGTGGCCCGCCATAAGCTCCTTGCTCATGTTTACCGCCTCGCGAATGCCCAGGTTGGGATTTTCCGCCATAAGATAGGGGGCAAGGCGGTAGCGGTAGGCGGCTATAATGCCGGGCACGATAAACAGCAGCGACCAGAGCCATATAAACAGCGCCATAAAGAGGTTGAGACCCATCGCCTTAAGGAATATATCGAAGCGGGAGAATATGACGGATACTTCACCCTGACGGTTCTCAGCCACAAGGTCTATGTAATACTTGTTAAGGCCCATTTCCAGCGCCCCTGAGAACAGCAGCACGACTATGCTCAGCACAAGGGCTATAAGTGATCCAAAGAGACTTGTCTCTGTATCCGCCGCCGCGAACCCGGCAAGGAAATCGTTATAATTGCCGGCGAAGAGCATATCAAAGTCC
>OOBZ01000859.1_pt1 | contig 22552 bp, 14 predicted proteins | sample 1671601 | NCBI WGS metagenome assembly OOBZ01 (sample SAMN06348173, study PRJEB24527) | human gut metagenome | biome: human gut; feature: ankylosing spondylitis patient; material: feces | host: Homo sapiens | place: China | collected 2015-10
ACTATTCAATGTGCCTTGTGGAAAGTATTTGCAGCCACAAATATGTGACGAAGATGTAGCATAATAACTGTTTCTATATAATTACGACCAAATCATATAGAGATAATGTAATGAGAAGTATAAAATCATGGCAAAAATAATAGTAAAGAATCAAACAATAAAGACTCTATCCAAAAATGGAGTTGATTATATTTGTATCACAGATATTGCAAGACAAAAGAATCCAATAGAGCCAAAAGATGTGGTAAAGAATTGGTTACGTTCTAAAAATACATTGGAATATCTTGGGCTTTGGGAGCAGCTGAACAACCCTAATTTTAAAGGGGTCGAATTCGACCCCCTTTTGAAGGAGGCTGGCTCAAATGCCTTTACAATGAGTCCAACTCGTTGGGTGGAACTCACTAATGCAGTTGGTATTATTTGCAAAAGTGGAGCGAACGGCGGAACTTATGCCCAGAGGGATATAGCCTTTAAGTTTGCAAGTTGGGTTTCTGTTGAATTTGAGTTATACTTGATAAAGGAATTTCAACGACTGAAAGAAGAGGAACAAAAACAGATAGGGTGGTCTGCCAAGCGTGAACTGTCCAAGATAAACTACCGCATTCACACGGATGCTATCAAAGCAAATCTCATACCTGCGGAGGTTACACGTGAGCAAGCTGCCATGAAGTATGCCGACGAAGCGGATGTACTCAACATTGCCATGTTCGGAATGACAGCAAGACAATGGCGAGAACTGAATCCCAACAAGAAAGGAAATATCCGTGACTACGCCAGTATCAATGAACTCATTTGCCTATCGAACATGGAGAACCTCAATGCTGTGTTCATCAATGACGGTATACCACAGTATGAACGACTGATCAAACTAAATCGAATTGCCATCCAGCAGATGAAGATTCTTGAAGATACTGATGGCAGAAAATATTTAAAGTAAAGATAGAAATGGGGCAAAAGAAATATACACAAGCACAACAAGTGATAGATACCCTTCGCAAGATAGGAGGGTATGCCACTCTTGGCGATTTATATCATCTTGTGGATACAAAATCATGGGCGACAAAGACACCAAATGAATCTATCCGAAGAATTGTGCAGCAATCTGGCGAGATATTTAAAATCCAACCAGGACTTTGGGCTTTGGAAGAATGTCGAGAAGAGGTAATGCGCAAATTCGACATCGAACCCCAAGAAGAAAAAAGTGTCGAACGGTTTACCCATGGCTATTACCAAGGACTTATCATTGAGATTGGTAATATGAAGCATTATACAACTTATGTGCCAGCACAAGACCAAAACAGAAAGTTTATTGAAAAACCTTTGAAAGATATCTGCTCAACAATCCATATTCCCGCTTTTTCATACAAGGAATTAACAGACAGAGCGAGGACTGTAGATGTCATTTGGTTCAATGAACGCAACATGCCAGATACTTTCTTTGAAGTTGAACACTCTACGGATATCCAAAACTCCATAACCAAATTTTGTGATTTGCAAGACTTTAATAGCCGTTTTTTGATTGTTGCACCTCAAAATCGCAAGGAACAATTTGACAAAGTGATAAGTAGAACGGCTTTCAAGGATGTAAAAAAACGTGTTTCTTTTTCCAGTTATGAGAGTATTTATAGGCAATATGAACTAATGTGTAAAGCAAGAGCGAGCGATGAATTTATCTGATTTTTGAGATCAATAATTAACATAGCTCCTAAATGCGAGATACATCTAAGTCTCTGTCTTCTATCTGATTGCAAATAACAGTAAATGATCTTTTTTGATCATAAAAGTCAAAGTTTGATCTATTCGGGTTTTCTGAAGTATTTTGATATACTTTTGTGTCCGAATATGGAATATCAAATAGAAATAAAAGAAAGTCTTCAACGCGTGACAACCGTTTCTGCTGCTTCAGAATCTGAGGCTGTTGAATTAGTACGCCAATACTATAAAGAGGAAAGGATTATACTTGATGCCGGTTGTTTTACTTCTGTCGATTTCTCTATCCGAGGTTGCAAGCCAAGACCGTATTACAAATCTCCCAACAATGATTTCATCCTCGCTCAAGGCGACTGTCTCAAACTTCTCAAAGAGTTTGATTTCAAGTTCGACATGATATTTGCAGACCCTCCTTATTTCCTCTCCAACGGTGGCATATCGTTGCAGAGCGGCAAGGTCGTGTGTGTAGATAAAGGTGAATGGGACAAGGGCAAGTCACAAGAAGACATGATGGCGTTCAATATGGAATGGCTGCGTCTGTGTCGTGACAAACTGAAGGATAATGGTACTATATGGATTAGTGGCACTTACCACAACATCTTTTCCGTGGCTAATTGCCTGACTGAACTTGGCTACAAGATTCTGAATGTCATCACTTGGGAGAAGACAAATCCACCTGTCAACATTTCTTGCCGCTACTTCAAATACTCCACGGAATTTGTCATTTGGGCAAGGAAGATGCGGAAAGTTCCACATAAGTTCAATTATGAACTGATGAAAGAATTGAATGGAGGTAAGCAAATGTCTGATGTGTGGCGAATGCCAGCCATTGGTCGTTGGGAAAAGACATGCGGCAAACATCCTACACAAAAACCTTTGCGCCTTCTTGTTCGGATGATTCTTGCTTCAACTAATCAAGGAGATTGGATTCTTGACCCATTTAGTGGCAGTTCTACAACAGGCATTGCTGCTAATCTGTGTGGACGGAGATTTGCTGGACTTGAACAAGATGAAGAATTTTGTAAGTTGAGTAAGGCAAGACGTGAGGAAATAGAGAATCTTGAAGATTATGATAATATGATAAATCATATTGAAGATTTGCATATATTTCGTAAAAATTTTATGGTGAAGGAAGATGCAAATGTTTACGCACAAATACCATTTTAAATTCTCTGTTTTCCATGAAAATTTATAGAAAATGTAACAAGTAAATTAAGACACAAATATGTACATATCAAAAATTCATATCAGAGGCTACAGAAACTTCAAGGATAAGGTCATTGAATTTCATGAAGGAATAAATGTTATTATTGGTCCAAACAACGCAGGAAAAAGCAACTTGTTGAGAGCATTAGATTTGGTGCTGAATACCGATACATCAAAGAAACTTACGTTATTCGACTTTTGTAGAAATTACACGGTTAATTCTTTGAAAGCAGCAGCCCCCAAAGTCCGTATTGAAGTATTCTTTTGTGAAAGTACAGGAGAAAGTCCTGATTCTGAGGATTTGGTAATGGTGTCTCCATGTTTGATAAAATTGGAACATCCATACGAGGCTCAAATAACATTTGATTACCTATTACCAAAGGAGGACGAAACAGAATATTTGCAATCAGTCATAGGCGTTTCAGATCCCAATGTGATTTGGAATATTATAAGAGATGAATATTTGAGAAAATATATTCCACGTACATGGGCAGGAAATCCTTCAAACCAAATAAAATTGGATGGAGATACTGTTGACAAAATCGATTTTGAGTTCCTTGGTCCTATAAGAGATGTTGAAAGAGATCTATTCTCTGGTAAATCCCCAATACTTAGAGAAGTCTTGAATTTCTTTATTGATTACGAGATTAAATCCGATAAAACGAAGTCAAAGGATGAACAGAAAACAGAATTAAAGAACAAACATGTTGAATTTACGGAAAGTGTTGAGCCATCCTTTGACAAAGTAAAAGAGCGTCTGACAAAAGGAAAAGAACAAATACTTGACTATGCAAAACAGACTGGAGCTTCAGATTTTCATGGGGCTGTCCCCGATTTTAGCGGAACGCTATCAGAGTCTGATTTCTTGGCGGCACTTCAACTGATGATAAAGCATGAAACGGGAATAGACGTTGCTGCAACACACAATGGCTTAGGATATAATAACCTTATATATATTTCGTTATTGTTAGCAAAGATGCAAGCAAATGCAGATGAAGGATATTATAGACAAAATGCAAAAGTTTTTTCGGTTTTGACTATAGAAGAGCCTGAAGCCCATTTACATTTGTCCCTTCAGTATAAATTCTTGAAATACTTGATAAATGAGCAATTGAATAAGAAGAAAGTTTGTCAGTTGTTTGTTACGACACATTCAACAGAAATAACCTCTGCTGTATCATTGGATGAACTAATATGCTTGTACAATGACATGAATGGTGAAGTTTCTGTAGCATATCCAGGCAAATTGTTTGGAGACAATTCTGATGATAAAGAATCTAAACAATATGTACAACGATTCTTAGATGCGATAAAATCAGATATGTTATTTGCAGATAAAGTATGTTTTGTTGAAGGAAAGGCTGAAGAACTACTCGTTCCGGTATTTGCTGAATATATGGATAAAAGCCTTGAAGATGGTCATGTAGCAGTAATAAGTACAGGTGGGCGTTATTTTACTCATTTTCTGAAGTTGTTTGATACAATTCGTGATACCTCTGCAATATCCAAGAAAGTGGTCTGCCTTACAGATAGAGATCCAGTATGGAGGGAAGGAGACAATGGTTCATTTGAGTGCTGTTATCCTTTTGAAAAGGATGAAGATGGCTATGAATACCAAGACCACTCTGACGATTTAATCAATGCATACAAAGACCATCCCAACATAAAGATATATAGTCAGGATGCAAATAAAGGCAAAACCTTGGAATATGATTTGATGTTGCATAATTCCACATCAGAGATACTTTTGGTAAAAGGGTTGTCAAACAAAGATGAGATAAAAGAAATTCAAGCAACAGACTACCCAGCCTGTTTGGAAAAATTGCGTAAATCAAAAGAAAATGAGCGCATTAAAGAAGCCTTGAAAGATTGTTCATGGTCAGACGAAGACAAAAAGAAAGCATTATTGGCCGCACGTTATCTAAATTCTGTAGGCAAGGGCGAAAATGCATTGGAATTATCCATTGTATTGAGAGATAACTTATCTAAACAAGGAGAAGAACGCAAGGATTTCATAGTACCTAAATATATAGAAGAAGCATTAACATGGCTGTTACAGTAATCGAGTCAAACACTCCAATAGATACGGAGCAAAATTATCTTGTTAAGGCTGGGCCTGGTGCTGGTAAAACATATTGGTTAATTCTACATATAAAACATGTTTTATCTACGTCTAATCGTCTTGGAAAAATAAAGAAAATAGCTTGTATCACATATACAAATATAGGAGTTGAAACCATACATAATCGCTTACCTGATTGTGCAGGAAGGGTTGATGTTTGCACCATACATAGCTTTTTGTACGATAATATTATCAGACCTTATTTTCATTTCATTGCAGAAGAAGAGGGCTTTGCTATAGACAAACTGAAAGTTATTGATGATACAATAATGAAGGGATGGAAAACCCTACATGATATAAAAGACACTATCAATAAAAAATTCTATGATGATGACAAATTAAAGGAAGCACTATCTCTTTCAACATGGCGATTTGTAAACGGAAATCTGAAGTTTAAACCGCCATACCCAATAAAGAGTTCTCGCTATCCTATATCGCAATCTTTTTATGATGAATACAAAAAATACACATGGAAGCGTGGTGTTATGCACTATGACGACGTATTGTATTTTGCATACAAGCTAATTGAAAAATATCCTTTTATAGCTCATGCTATAAGTGTGAAATACCCATATATATTCATTGACGAGTTCCAAGATTCCACACCAGTTCAGGTGGAAATACTAAAGAAAATGGCTTCCACTAATTTTTCTGTGATAGGTGTAATTGGAGATAAGGCACAAGCAATATATGGATTTGCTGGCACAGACCCGAAATTGTTTGACAAGTTCTCGCTAAAGGGAATGAGAATATATGAAATACAAGGAAACAGAAGGAGCAGTGAAGAGATAATAGCCTTACTGAACAAGATACGCTCCGACTTACAGCAACATTCGGTAAATAATATACATTCAGAAAAGCCTATTTTATATGTTGGCGATGCCATATCATGTTACAATGATTTCAAAACGCAATGTGGTAATACAAACATAACAACATTGTCATACGCAAAAGTCACATCCAATGCATTGAGAAAGCAAATCGGACAAATACCACAAAATGAAGATTTGTTCAATGTTATACAAGATAGTAATTGGGACAGAATAAAAGTATTAAGAAATAGTGTAACAGCCATAGAATATGCTTTGACAGGCGCTATTAAGGATGCACTTAAATCAATGAAAAAAATTGTAGATGATGAACACAAACAAATAATGCTGATTAGTAGAATGCTTAAAGATTATGACACCTATAAAAATCAAAGTCTTGAATTCTTTTTGAATTATCTAAAAGACGATTTAAAAATAGAGGTGACAGGTCTAAGAAGTGGTACTGCCAAGAACTTTTATTCAAGTAAAACTTATTCGGATTTTGCTTTGTATGTATCATCGCCAGATATAAAAAGTTTGAAAGATAAAACTATTCACAAAGCAAAAGGTGATGAGTTCGAAAACGTCCTGGTTGTATTGGGAGAAGAATCGAACATTAAATTTTTAACAGAACCTAAACTTGATGGCACAAAAGATGAACAAAGAGTATATTATGTTGCTCTAAGTCGTGCCGCTAAAAGATTGGCTATCTGTGTTCCAACATTATCGCATGAGAACGAGAACATATTAGCAACTCTGCCAATAAAAATAGTTCGATTGTAAGTTTTTGCTATAGAGTCCCTACAATGTTAAACTCCTCTACCTCCGTTCTATAGGTTTCAAGGTAGACAATAGTTTTTTGCCCGACACTCATGGTATTTCCGCAATGCCTTGGTTCGTGCAAATTGCAAGAACGCCATAAAAGGAATTGATTACACCTCTGTGTATTTGGAATGTTTCTTCCGAAACCAGTTGTTGGGAGAAAATGGGACTTGCGTAACCGTTATCTACATATCCATGCAACGGATGAATGGAAGGTGCAGCCCAATCTTGCAGGTGGATAAACAATAAGCAAGAAGAGTATGAGTGCGGGACAAGTACAGGACAAGTACAGGACAAGCTGTGCACGGATAATGCTAATGCCAAACGGCTGATTGCTGTAATTGGAAATAAAGAATTATCTGTGAAGAGTATGATGAATGCTTTGGAATTAAAGGGAAGAGACAATTTTCTTAATCTTTATCTGAAGCCTGCCATCGGTGATGGTTATGTTTGTTTGCTATATCCAAACTCGCCACATCATCCTCGCCAGAAATATCTTCTGACCGTGAAAGGGTTAGCGGTGTATGATGAGTGTGTCAAATCAATGTGAAAAATCTGCCAGAGCTTGCTCCCCGAAAACGATCAGTCGAGAAACTTCGAGGATGCTTGGCTTGTCAAAGAACTCCTTTTGGAGTGGCAGCCTGATGCGGCTTTCAAAAACCGGTAATTAGGCTTACCGATTTTTTAAATCGTTGTTTTAGCGGCATCGAGATAGCTCGATGCAAAAATGAAATTACGTCAGGATAGACATGCCCTCAGTAGACGAGTTTGTAAGTAGTGGAATCAATGATGTATATCTCAATGTCGCCTATGCAATATCATAGTTTTTAGGTATTGCCTATATATTCAATTGTCTTTAACTTTGCACCGCGGTTCAGAAGACAGGTGTAACGTATTTCGTGTGTCTTTGTCTGAATCGGTAATGAATAAAATCATTATATTCTATTCAAAATATCTGGATTCACACACCTCGTATTTCCATCAGGAAGCCGACAGCTATCAGAACAACGGCAAGGCGGTTGATGCCGACGGAAAGGAGTATGAAACGATAGCCCCACTGTTCATCGGCTTCAACTCAAACGTCATCAACCAGCGTTTCGACATCAAGCCGGCAATGAGTTTCTCGATGTATGCCGGCGGATCATACAGCTACAAACTAACCGACCGTCCTGACTCCCGCACCGACATTACGGGAGGTTCCGACTATGATATGCGTAGCGAGGGATGGCGCTGGGAGGCAGGAGCGAAATATAAATTCGGCAAGCATTCGCTGCTTCTCGATTTTGTGAACGACAACTATCATTACGGAAACCTCTACCAGGTGGCGACAAAGACCTACGACGTGGGTGACTTCGTGCGCAACAAGTTCCAGAAATACTATGAGGCAGAGCTGAAGGGTGTGTTCCATTTCTACGACAAGGCAACGACAATATCTTCGACAAGACCGACCATCGCATCGACACTCCTTCGCAGAAAGTTGCCCTCTATTCACCGGGCAGAATGCTTGTAGTAGGACTAAAGGTGAAATTCGCAAAATAAAACAGACATTTTTACGTTATGCTAAGGAGAGTGGCAGAATCATCATGTTTTGGTTCTCTGCTCTCCTTGTGCTGTTTTGATAAAAAGGACATCTATGACAAAGAAAATACTTCTGAAAATCCATCTGTGGCTCTCGTTGCCTTTGGGCATTATCATAATGCTTATCTGCCTGTCGGGAGCCACCCTCGTGTTCAAGAATGAGATAAGGAATGCTCTCGGAATGCCAAGAGTCGTTGCTCCGCACGCCAAGGGCGACAAAGGAGGAAAAACAGACAATGCCATAAAGGGAAAAGGCGCAAAAGACGCGACAGCTTCTTTCCGAAAGGAAAAGGCAGCAGCTCCCCACCAATGTTCTCCCGACGGATGCGACAAGTGTTCTTCGAGAGAAAAATGCCATCCGTCACCTTCTGCAAAGGAAGACGTCATTGGTAAGGGCGCACCGGCATCCAAGAAAGAATCTTCTGTAGAGGATAAGTCTGCGACAAAGGGCAAGGACGCATTGAAGACCAAGTCTCCTGCCAAGGATGCACCATACGGTACTACTACAAAGAGAGACTTCTTCTCCTATGTCACCAAATTCCACACCGGACTCATGATGGGACCGGTGGGCAAGATTATTGTCACCTACACCACATTGTTGTTTGTCTTTATACTGATAAGCGGAATATTCGTATTCCTGCCCCAAAACGGCAAGCAGCTATGTCAGCGCTTCAAGGTGGAGTGGGGCAAGGGAGGCAAACGCCGCCTGTTCGACCTTCATGTCAGTCTTGGCTGGTGGGCACTCCTTTGGCTGATGCTTCTCGCCGTAACAGGCTTGGGCTTCGGTCTGAAACTTGTGCCGAAGGGAACGGAGATGATGCAGGTCTTCCATCAACTCCACATCGGTTCGTGGGGAGGAATGATAACGAAGATCATCACTTTCGTGGTCAGTCTCATCGGAGCTTCGCTGCCTGTGACAGGTTACCTGCTTTATTTCCGCCGCAAGCGGAAATAGGATGAGAATACGGAACAAATACTAAGGGAAAGGGGCTCCTTTGCCCCTTTGCACACTATCCGGCCTTTTACATATATCGGCAATTATGGATTGTTGGAATTGATAATTTGGGCGTAAACGTTTACGTCGATAACTTGCCTTACATTGGAATAAGATTGTCTGTATTTTACTATATTTGCAATGCTGATCATACATCTTGGAGTGACAAGATGAAAGAAAACAATATATATAGTAATCTACTAACATTAATACTTATTCTATGAAACAATTATGGGCTCTTGTAGCCACGGTAATGTCTTGTGCCACACTTTCGGCTCAAGATGTAGAATCAGACAATCGGTCGTGGTCGTTTACCTCTGTCTCGCAGGCCGATGTAAGTTTGATTTCCGGTGATGCAAACTGGAAGAAAGATTCAAAGAGTCGTTATTGCTATGTTCTCGCCATGGACAATGCGCCAGTGAAGGCCAACGATACGGAACTTGATGTAGCTAAGGGATTGACTTTCACGATTACTGCCAATGACAATGGTAATTTGAGACTTGGCGGCAGCACCGGTGCGTTGTGGCTCGGCGATGCGTCTTCGCTCGTGATTCCCAACCGCAAGGCGGGAGAGATGGTGAAGATAGAATATTGCACTTCTAACAAGTCGTCAACCCGTTCGCTTGCTCTTGTCAATCTTGAAGGCACGTTCCCTGCCTCTACAGGAAAAGAACATCAGCAGGGCAGCGGTAAGATAGTTGCTGATGGCGACGTAGTGGTAGGCATCACAGGAGGAATGTATATCTATAGCCTTGCCGTCGGCGATGAGGAAACCATAGGAGGAGGCGGTGGCACATCGCCCGACAACCCCGACAATCCGAACGACCAGACACCCGGTCTCGACTATATGACGGGAGATGCACCCATAGCAACGGCAAAGTTGGGCTCGGGACCAAAGATCTATGTCTCACCGACGGGAAGCGACGCCAACGACGGACTGACACCGGAGACGGCACTTGCCAGCATTCAGCTTGCCATAGACAAAGCTGTGGATCCAGGAACAACAATCTGTCTCGCCGCCGGAGAATACCGTCCTACGGCACGCATAAACATCAACGACCGCAATGGTACGGCAGACAATTACAATTCGCTGGTCTGCCTCGACGGGCGCGCCGTGATTAACTGCGACCATCCGTACCATTCGCATAGCGACAACCCATACCAGGGAATACGCCTCACCTCGTCTTACTGGCATTTCTATCATGTTGACGTGACAAACGCCAGTGACAACGGACTGCTCATCGAGCGCAACAAGCCGACAGGCGGTTCGTCAACAGACATCCAGAACAGGACACAGGATGCCCACGACAACATCATTGAAGATTGCAAATTCTATAGAAACGGTGATACGGGCGTTCAGATAAAGAATCTCGGAGCCTATAACTATATCCTCAACTGCGACGCTTTTGAAAACAAGGACGAAGGAGATGGTGATGCCGACGGTTTCGCACCGAAGATTTCCGTGGGAACAGGAAATTATTTCTATGGCTGCCGTGCATACAACAATTCAGACGACGGCTACGACGTGTTCTTCAAGAAAAGCGGAGGCTTCAAGGACAATGTCACGATAGTGTTTGAAAACTGTCTCGCTTACGAAAACGCTATTATCAATGGTGCCCTGACCCAGGGAAACGGTAACGGATTCAAGTGTGGTTCAGACCAGGGAGCGATGAACGTGGTTTTGAACCGCTGCATCGCAGTAAACAATGTGAACAAAGGATTCGACCAGAACCATAACTCAGGCGACATCATCATGAACAACTGTACGGGCTATGCTCTGAAAAGCGTAGACGGTCTTACGCTCAAGAAATCATATTCGTATAGAGCCTATGAGGATATAGCGGCAGGTCATGAGCTGGTGGCAACAAACTGTATATCCATCAACGACAATCTGAAGACGGACACACATCATGAAGACCCTACTAAGCTTGGCGAGAAAAGCACGAAATATGGAAGAACCCAGATTTCTGTCGGCACCCTCGTTACGACAGACCTTAGTGTTGATCCGTCGAATGTGGTAAACGAAGACAATTATGCAGAACTTATTGCCGATCGTGACGCCAATGGCGATTTGCAGTGGGACAACATCACTTGGGCACATCCCGTGGAAGGCAATGCCCTGCTCGTGGACAAGGGCACCGTGGTAGACGAAAATACAAAATATGCTTCACAAAACGTCAGAATACCGGCAATACGCTATGCTGGCGCCGCACCAGACCTCGGTGCTTTTGAACTTGGCTTGAAGAGCAAATCTGTAGCATTCGGTTCCGCCACCAACGGCATTGGCTATATTCAGAACAGCGAGAGCAACGGCAAGAAGGTGCGTCTCGTTCAGGCTTTCAACGGTCAGGTGATAGTAAGTGTTGACGGTGCACAGGCAAAAGACCAATTCGTCATCAGCGCTTACGATGCCGACGGGATGCTCCTGGGCAAACACGACTTCAACGGTACCAACACAAGCATTTATCTACCAAAGTCAAATGGTATGATAATACTGAAAGTCAATGGCAAGAACCTGAAAGAAAGTCTGAAGGTCGTGGTAAAATAACAAGTAAGAAAATGTAAATGTCTCTATAAATATCCTGTTCGTTGTTTTTTTTACAATGAATGGGATGTTTTTTTTAGCTTTATTTGTAAATGTCCAATAAATGAGTTAACTTTGCCATAATAAACAAACTAATCTATATCAAAGCATGAACAATTTTCTTAGGACATTGACGTTTTGCGTCATTGCCTTGTTGTCTGCCGTATCGGTTAAGGCACAGGGCGACGTGACTGCAAAATGGGACTTCAAGAACGACCTGCCGGCAGGCATCCAGGAAACTACGAACTATCAGAAGACCACAGTTGACATTCCTTCCACAGTTGAAGGCGTGTCGATGCATGTAGATGCCACCAACGGCAAACTCTATTGTATCGGCAGAAACAACGCACAGTTCAACAGTGGCACGATTCTGCAGGTGCCGGTAAAGTCAACCCGCGACATCGTAGTAGTGGAGAACTATCCCAATTATCGTGGTTACACCGTTGGCGGTGTGGCAGCAACAGCCGATGTGAACGAGCATCGCGCCACAACCGATGAAGTGGCTAAAGGATATGTAGAGATAAAGGCTACTGATAGTGGTTATCTTTATGGAGTGCAGGTGACTTTCGTTTCAGCCATCGCTACAAAAGAACTCTACAGCACCGATTTCTCTGATTGGGGAGCTTACGAGACAAAGGCTGACGACAAACAGGTGACTACAGCGGTATGGAATACCAAATACAGTCATGAGTCTCTTACCTTCTCTGTTTTCAATACCCAGATTGGTGCCACAAACTTCAATACCAGTAAATTCCCTGATTGGAACGGCGGTATGCTGATGGCTGCCAAGAGCGAGACTCCATATATAGAGACTTCGGCTTTGGCATCTGTCACTAAGGTTCATTTCCGTCATGGTGCTACAGGTGGCAACCGCGGATGGAAACTCCTGGCCAAAGGTGACGGTGATGCAGACTGGGTGGTAGTGTCAAGCACTGTTGCCAACCCGGCATCGGGATGCGATGTTGATGTTGACGTGAACAAGACAAACTGTAAACTGCGTTTTGAGAATATCACAACAAACCAGAATGCATATCTTCTCGAACTTGCCATCTACGGACTCGTTGACCTCTCGAAGACTCCGGCTTTGGGCAAGGTGACAATCAACGGAGTTGATTACCAGACTGCTGATATCTGTGAGGAAAACGCAGACGGCGACATGTGTGCTACCGTCGAGATTTCAAAGAAGGAGCAGATGGTAGACGAGACTGCCAACCCTGTAGTGTTCGGAACTCCAGACAATGGAGAAATCAAGAGCATTGAATATAATAAGGGGGATGACAACAGTACTGTCGTTACCGTGGTGGTGGCTGCAGGCGACAAGACTGTGACATATAAACTGACAGTGGCATTCAAGCCAGACTATACCCTCACATATTATAATACAGACGGAACTGTGCTTGAGGCTGTTCAGCAGGTGGAGAAGGATTCTCCAATAGCAAACTTGAGAAACGGCGACGGCGTAATCGTTACCGACGGAAAGGCGTTCCGCGGATGGTTCGTAAAGAGCGATGGCGGACGCAAATATACTACTGCTGACATCGTGACTGGTCCTACCAGCCTTTACGCTGTGGCAACCGACATTGAAGTGACAAGCGACGTAAACCGCTATACTTATAATCTCGCAGATCCATATTTCTATGCAGAAGACCATGAAGGCTTCTGTCCTACAGGTGGAGCTTTCCACGACAAGCAGCATGGCTGGTCGTTCAGCGACGGCGATAAGATTGATATCCTCTCTGGCCGTCACTCTCTCATCTTCGTTACAGGCTGCAAATATAGCGGTGCTGCTAACCTGAAACTCATGAACGGTGAAACAGAGGTCGCTTCGATCGCTCTCGACAAGAGCAATGACGGTGTGATGCAGAGCATTGAGTATACCGGTGAGCCAGGAACTCTTACTCTTGTTGCCGATGGTGGCATGTATATGCACAAGCTCGTTGTTGCCAACCTTGGTGACGCTTCAACTGAGAAGAACGAACTCGGATATTATGTCTGCCAGCCAGGCAACGGCGGCAACTTCCTCACTATGCTCGATCTTGCCAATGCAAACAGCAGCGCTACTGAGCGCACATGTATCTTCCTGCCAAACGGAACATATGACCTCGGTAAGGTTGCGCTGACCGCTGTTTCTGGAAACAATATCTCTATCATCGGTCAGAGCATGGACAAGACCATCATCAAGAATGCTCCGGATGTGAAGAACGAGGGAATCGGAACAACAGCGACTCTCTATGTTACAGGAAAGAATATATATATACAGGACCTGACTCTTCAGAACGCACTTGACTACTACAGTTCTGGTTCTGCCGGTCGTGCGGTTTGTCTGCAGGACAAGGGTGACGGAACCATCTGCAAGAATGTGAAGATGCTTTCTTATCAGGATACATACTATAGCAACAACAATGGAGGTAAGTATTATTGGGAAGACTCAGAAATCCATGGTACTGTTGACTTCCTCTGCGGTGGTGGCGATGTATATTATAATAGGTGTAAGTTCGTTGTTGAGAAACGTAGTGCCGATGGTAAGGGTGGTTGTACTATAGCAGCTCCTTATACAGACGGTTCAAAATGGGGCTACGTGATGAACGAATGTGTTGTAGATAACTATGCAGAGACCTTCAACTATGGTCGCGCGTGGGGAGGAACACCTCGTCTGGCATACTTGAACACAACTCTTCTTCAGCCAGACATGATTATCAAGGACCGTTTCACTGTTGGTGGAATGAACGTTCCTGCCGACAAATTCGTAGAGTATAACACTATGGATGCCCAGGGCAATGTGATTTCTCCTGCTTCTAACGTGCTGAAGTTCACAAAGGACAATAAAGTAAACGAGATGGAGACAATCCTCACTGCTGACCAGGCAGCTGAGTATGCTCTTGACAAAGTGTTCCCTACATGGACTCCTGATGCAGACTGCGCACAGGTGGGACTCGGTCTCTTGGCATCCGAAGGCAACACCATTACATGGGCTCCATCCGAAGGAGCTAAGGCATATGCAGTGTTCTGCGATGAGCAGTTCGTTGGCATGACATCGTCTACATCATGGACGGTTGCCGAGGGCAAGAAAGCTGCCGATTATCTCGTGCGTGCAGCAAATGCAATGGGAGGTTTCGGTGGAGGTTCAACAACTACCACAGGCATCAACAGCATGAAAGTGGATGGCGAGAATGTTGTATCTACAATGTTCTATGACCTTCAGGGTGCGCGTGTCGACGGCAGTCAGCGTGGTGTGCTCATCATGGTTCAGAAAATGAATGACGGCAGCATGAAAACGACTAAAATCGTGAAGTAATTTATAGAAGTTTTTCATTGGTATAAATATTTAAGGGTGCGCGCATCTTCTTTTGGTGTGCGCTCCTTTTGCCTTATGTTTTCATTGCAAAACAAGTTGTTTGCCATTGAAATATATATGGTTTGTGGTGTTTTTAACGCATTAAGTGCAGTTTGACACATCTTTATGTTGTTTATATTTTGAAAAATTGTAACTTTGCAATATCTTTTTAATTATTTTATTTTTATTAGTAAAAACTATGTTTGGTAATTTAAAAACTTTTCGACTAGGACTTATTGCGCTTATGCTGTTCTTCGTAGGCAGTCTGTCAGCGCAGTCGCTAAAAGGAAATGTGAAGGATAGCACTGGTGAGCCGATCATCGGAGCTACCATCCAGGAGAAAGGAGCCAAGAACATGGCTGTTACCGATCTTGACGGTAACTTCTCCATCAAACTTTCCGGTGGCAAACAGATTACAGTTTCATACATCGGTATGAAGACTGCTACTGTCAATGTTAGCGGCAAGAGCAGTGTTAACATCGTAATGGAGGACGAAGCGACAACCTTGAATGATGTCGTTGTAATCGGTTACGGTACGGTGAAGAAAAAGGACCTTACCGGTTCTGTCACTTCTGTCAGTGCCAAGGATTTGGCAAACATCCCTGTATCTACAGCCTCTGAGGCTATCCAGGGTAAGATGGCTGGTGTGACTGTTACTACAACAGAAGGTTCACCAGATGCCGATGTGAAGATTCGTGTGCGTGGTGGTGGTTCTCTTTCTCAGGACAACTCTCCTCTCTACATCGTTGACGGGTTCCCTGTCAGCTCAATCAGCGACATTGCGCCTAACGATATCGAGAGCATCGACGTGTTGAAGGATGCTTCTTCAACGGCTATTTATGGTGCGCGTGGTGCCAACGGTGTTGTAATCGTTACAACCAAGAGCGGTAAGGAAGGCAAAGTACAGGTGAACTTCAGCGCTTCTCTCGGTGTGCGCAAGGTGATGAAGGAACTCGACGTCCTCTCTCCATACGACTATGCCAAGTATCAGTATGAGACTCAGTATGGCAAGGAGCAGGAGTATGGTGACTGGAGAGATATGGATATCTGGAAGTCTGTTACCGGTCGCAACTGGCAGGATGAGCTCTTCGGCAGAACCGGTCTGCAGCAGATTTACAACATATCTGTAAGCGGTGGCTCCAAGGAGACAAAGTTCAACGTCAGCTATTCTCGTACCGACGACAAGAGCATCATGATGGGTTCAAACTTCAGCAAGAACAACGTCAATGCCAAGTTGAACAGCAAGTTGAACAAATGGTTGACACTCGACTTCAATGCCCGTTTGGCATATTCTGTAGTCGACGGTCTTAACTCAGGTGGCGATACCAACGATGCAAGCGCCTCAAATTCTATCATCAACAAGGCAATCACATTCCGTCCTGTTGAACCACTTAACGCATCAAGTGATGACGATGCTGACGAGTCGTCAAATACCGATATCAATCCATACGACCGTATGAGCGGTACTTACAAGCAGCAGCGTCGTTTCCGTCAGGACTACAATGCAGGTTTGAACTGGAAGCCGTTCAAGCATTTCACTTTCCGCTCTGAATTAGGTTTCACATGGAGATTTGAAAATACTGACCAGGCTTGGGACAAGCTCGCTACACGTAGCGACAATACAGGTGCCGGTGCTCCAAAGTCTAAGTTCTCCCGCACTGACGTGCGCAACTGGCGTAACGCCAACACCCTGACATACGATACCAAGGATGCCTTCGCAAAGGGCGACCGTTTGAATGTGTTGGTTGGTCAGGAGTGGTCAAGCTCATTGCAGAAGGATTATTATTCTTCTACAATCAATTTCCCTACAGATTTCTCTATCGGTGAGGTACTCGCCCACCAGGGTGCTGGCGAGGCTCAGCCTAACGCCAACAGAATCGGTGCCAAGGACAATATGGCATCATTCTTCGGACGTGTGAACTATACCTATGCTGACAAATATCTTTTGACAGCTACATTCCGTGCCGACGGTTCAAGCAAGTTCGCTTCTGGCAACCGTTGGGGCTTCTTCCCTGCTGTAGCCCTCGGATGGCGTATCAGCGAGGAGAACTTCATGAAGTCTGTTGACTGGCTTTCTAACTTGAAGCTCCGTCTGAGCTATGGTGAGGCCGGTAATAACCGTATCCCTTCTGGCAGCATCTATCAGCCATTCTCTTTCCCTAACGACTACAGCAAACTGAAAGAGCCATATTTCGGTGGCGAGATGGGAACTGTGATGGAACTCGGAAACTCAAAGTCAAACAATGACCTGAAGTGGGAGACTACTATCACCCGTAACCTCGGTATCGACTTCGGATTCTTCAACAGCCGTATCAACGGTAACTTGGATTTATATTGGAACACTACCAAAGACCTTCTGATGCTGAGCAAGATTTCTTCAAGCTCTGGTTATAATTTCATGTACAAGAACTTCGGTCAGACATCTAACAAGGGTGTTGAGTTCGCTGTGAATGCTTCAATCATCGAGAAGAAGAACTTCACTCTCAGCATGACTGCAAACATCTCTTACAACAAGAACAAGATCGACGAGTTGAACACTGGTTCTGAGTGGGATACAAACTATACTATTCCTGACGTGAACACAGGTCAGAACTTCCGTGTCGTTGAGGGAGGTTCCCTTGGTGAAGTATGGGGCTACAGACTCCGTGGCTACTATACAGCATACGATGCAGAGAAGAATCCTAACGGTGAACTCACATGGGATGGCAAGAAATGGCAGCTCCGTGAGGGTCTGCTCGACAAGAGCTCTACAGTAATCGGTACTCTACAGCCTGGTTCTCCAAAGCTGAAGGTTGACGAGGAAGGCAATGTGGTTAAGGAGAAGCTCGGCAACACCATCGCTCCATGGGCTGGTGGTTTCGGTTTCAACGCTACATTCTACGGCTTCGACGCTTCTGTATTCTTCAACTATCAGTTCGGCAACAAGATCGTGAACGGAACAAAGCTCGGTTCTTCATTCTTCCACGATACACGCAAGGGATACAACCTCAACCGTGATTTCCTGAACAGATATACAAACATCGACCCTGCAAACGGTCTGTCATTGGCTAACCCGACAAACGTAGCACAGTATTATGGTGGTGACGAGGCTAACGTTATCGCTCGCTTGAACGAGATCAACGCTAACGCAAGCATCTACAACCCTGTATCTGTAAGCAAGATGTATCTCCTCGACTACTTCGTGGAGAGCGCTTCTTTCCTGCGTCTTCAGAATCTCACAATCGGTTACACGCTTCCTAAGTCATTGCTTAAGAACTTGTTCCTCAATAACGTGCGTTTCTATTTCACAGGCTACAACCTTCTTACTATCACAGGTTACTCAGGCAACGACCCAGAGGTTGACTCAAGTAGCAAGAAGTCTCGAATGTCTCCGGGTGTAGACTATGCTTCTTATCCAAAGAGCCGTCTGTATGTATTCGGAGTTAACGTATCATTCTAATATATAATAAGGAGTAAAACAAAATGAAAAATATATTAAAGACGATATTGTTGGGAGGTGTCGCCCTGGCTACGTTCTCTTCGTGCAGCGACTTCCTTGACCAGAAATCACCGTCAGACACCGACGCAAGCAACGTTTGGCAGTCAACATATTATACCAAGAATGTGCTAAACAAGGCTTATGGTCTTCTCTGTGAGGACTACACATATTCTCAGGTGCTTTGCTATACCTTTATGACTAACTCCGACGTTGAGTTTGCTAATGCCTATGGCGAGTCTAATGCCAAGGCTGAGGGTAAGGGCCGTGATCTGAACAACTATTATGCCGACAACGACGCTTCTTTCGCAAAGTCTCGTGATGCATGGGATCACCTCTATGAGAGTATCGAGTATTGCAACAACATCATTGAGGGTCTCAAGGGAATTTCTCCAGAGACAACTGACAAGTCAGAAAAGCAGCTCCTTCAGTATAAGGGCGAGGCGCTCACTCTCAGAGCTATGCTTTATCATGAGTTGATACGTAACTGGGGTGATGTTCCATTCAAGACAGAGCCTACAAAGAACGACCTCTCTAACATCAATACCGGCAAGACAGACCGTGATGTGATCATGGACTATCTAATCAATGACCTTGAAGAGGCAATCAACTATCTGCCTTGGGCTGGTCAGAGCAGCTATACCACAGAGCATGCCACAAAGGGTTATGCTCACGCTCTCCTCGCTCAGATCGCACTTCAGCGTTCTGGTTGGGCTATTCGTGAGGCTGCAAAGGAGGGATATGTAACAGCTACAGAGAATAGTGATCCTACATATCCTACACAGCGTTGCAGCGATGAAGACCGCGTGAAGTATTACAACCTTGCGCTGACACATCTCAATGCTGTCATCAGTTCTGGCAAGCACCAGCTGAACCCAAGCTTCGAGGATGAGTGGACACTCATCAACAAGCAGACTCTCGACACCCAGTATCAGGAGAACCTTTTCGAGGTTCCTATGGGATTGGGCAACTCCAGCGAGTTGGGCTATGGTATCGGTGTGCGTTTTGCTGACAATTGTGCTTATGCTCTGAAGGGAAACTCTTCAGCTAACGTTCAGTTGCCTTCTACTCTCTTCTGGAAGTACGACCACAGCGGCAAGGATACTCGTCGCGACGTTACATGTGCCAACTTCGAAATCAAGGTTGACAATGGCGTTACCACAGAGACTATGCTCGGCAACAAACCATTCAACATCTATTGCGGAAAGTGGGACGTTCGCAAGTTCAGCGACGACTGGTCTGCTATCGCAAAGATCAAGAATGCCAAGTTCGGTACTGGTATCAACTATGTGAAGCTTCGTTACTCTCAGGTCCTTCTTTGGTATGCTGAGGTGATGAACGAACTCAACGGTAATCCTGATGTCGCTACCGGCGGTTGCGGTCTGACTGCCCGTCAGGCTCTTGCTCTCGTTCACGAGCGTGCCTATGCTGACGCTGACAAGGCTGAGGCAAAGGCTTATATCGATGGTATCTCTTCAGACAAGGACGCTTTCTTCAACGCCATCGTTGACGAGAACGCTCTGGAGTTCGCTGGTGAGGGTGTTCGTAAGTACGAGCTGGAGCGTTGGAACTTGCTTAGCGCCAAGATCGACCAGATGAAGAATGACTATATGACTCAGATTTATGAGTATCCTACAAAGCTCTACTATAAGACTTATACAGAGAACGGACTCGTTAAGATCGACATGAAGTCTGTACGCTGGTATGACACCGAGGCTCCTGAGAATGCTGCTGACTATAAGTATGTTACATTCTGGGGCGACGAGGCTAAGGAGTCTAACACCAAAAAGACTAATGTAGCAAACCTCGAGTTCATCAGCGGTGGCTTGAATGAGAAGGTGAAGAACCGCTATCTCCTGCCAATCTACAGCAGTACCATCAACGAGTCTGAGGGTTCATTGCAGAATTCTTATGGATTCCTCCATAAATAATTTTAAATTTTAGAAATCAAGATGAAACTGAATAAATCAATTATAAGCAAGGCTCTCTTCGGAGCTATGATGCTCCTCGGAGGTGCGTCGTTCACCGCTTGTACTGAGACGAACGACTGGGACGTTGATCCTGCTTACGACCGTCTGTTCCATTCCTCCAAGGTTTCCGTAAGCCCAGGTGAGGACCAGGCTGAGGTTACATTCAAGAAGATGCCAGATGCAGAGTTCTACGTTATAGAAATCAGCACCGACACTCTTTTCGATGAGGTTGAAACAACTGAGCATAGCATCTATTTCGGTGACAAGGAGGATGCGAGAATCACTACTTCTCCTTACACTATGACAGGACTTGAGGGTTCTACAAAGTATTACTTCCGTATCAAGAGCTGCGCTACAAACGGCAAGGGTTCTACATGGAAGTATCTTGATGATACAGAATCAAACTATAGCTTCACAACCAAGTCTGAGCAGATTATCCTCGATGTTGTGCCTGGTTCAAAGACCGTGAAGGTCAGCTTCAAGGCTGGCAAACAGATTACTGAAGCACAGATTGTAAAAGACGATGAGGTGCTCGTTTCACAGCCTGTTACTGCAGACGAGGTTGCTGCCGGTGAACTCACAATCAGTGGTCTCAATGCAAAGACTTCTTACACTGTGCAGCTGCTCAACGGCGAGAACGTTCGTGGTAAGATGAAGTTCACTACCACTGAACCTTTCCCTGACGGATACGAGGTTATCAACGTAGCTGCTGGCGATGACGTGAAAGACCTTCTTGCTAATGCCACTTCAGACAAGGTTGTTGTTGTATTCCCACAGGGAATGGAATATACCGCTCTGAATGAGGAGGCACAGACCTCTACAATCAAGGTTCCGGAGAATATCAAGTCTGTCTATTTCTGGGGAGCAGCCGGCGAGTCTAAGGCAACTGTCAAGTTCAAGGGCGTTTCCTTCGACTCATCAAGCATGGATGTTGTCCGTTTCTATAACCTCAACCTCCAGTATGGTGCCAACTCAGACGGTTACGTATTGAACCAGTCTGGTACTTTCACTCTCAACTCTCTCGAGATGGAGAAGTGTGACGTTAAGGATATCCGTGGTATTTTCCGCTTCCAGAGTATCGTGAATTCTACCGTCAATGCTATCAAGATAAATGACTGTGTATTGACAAACATTGGTACTTATGGTATTGTGAATACCAAGGACCAGAAATCATTGACTTTGGGAACAGTCAGCATTACCAACAGTACTCTCAACACAATCAACTCTGTGTTGACGAATACAAGCCAGGCTAACTTCTCTATTACTCTCGACCACTGCACAATCTGGAACTGTGTTCCTGCCACCAAGCCATACTTCGACTTGCAGAAGCAGACAGGAGTTACAGTAGCTTGTACAAACTCTCTCATCGGAGCATACTACGACTTCAAGGATGCAGCGCAGACAGTGAAGGGTAGCAGTCTGAAGGATATCGATGCTACTGGCACTGTATATACAAGTGACTTCAACTGGAACTCTGGTTATGAGATCGGTTCTCAGATTTCTGAGACATCTGCCCAGCTCTGGGCTAATCCTGCCAAGACTGGTGCTGACTTTACAGTGCAGAACTCTTCTTACAAGAATCTCGGTGACCCACGCTGGATTCCGGCAGAGTAATGATATAGATTTTATTTCTATTAAATAATAAAAGGTGGAAAGTTCAATGTGTAGCTTTCCATCTTTTATTTTGTATACGAGGTGACATGTCTCTTGCTCCTTACATTTGGCAAGTTTCCAACTATGTTTCCTGGCCTTGATTTTTCCCCCACAGCGTGGGGAACATCACCCCCTAATGTGGGGTTTCATTCCCCACGTTAGGGGGAGAATTCTATATGATAAAAAGTCGAATGACACTTTTCTGTTGGACGTCCCTAAAAAAAAGTAATGTAAGTGTCCGTAATTCACATAAAATGTGTAAGTTTGCAAATATAATAACCTGTAAACGCCATCG
>OOBZ01000889.1_pt1 | contig 21951 bp, 19 predicted proteins | sample 1671601 | NCBI WGS metagenome assembly OOBZ01 (sample SAMN06348173, study PRJEB24527) | human gut metagenome | biome: human gut; feature: ankylosing spondylitis patient; material: feces | host: Homo sapiens | place: China | collected 2015-10
TGCAAATATACATATTAATAATATTTCAACCTATGATAATCCATCTCTTATTTTAGTTTATCCTTATTAATTCTCATCAAGGGCAAAGAGTTGATTTATTATTTTTAATGTAGTTGTTTCTGCTTTTAGTCGGATTCTAACAATTTTCTTACCTTTGATGTTACATTGTTATATTATCTGTTGATTTGATAAAGGTAAGGAATGAAGATGGATGAAACGGTATATTTGTATAAAGGTGAAGTCTTTTATTTTAAGGATTCTCCCCTGAAGTTTGATGAATCTTATAGTTATTATCCTGACGGAGCATTGGTGGTCTGTCGAGGAAAAATCATAGAAGCCGGAGCCTATGAAAATATAAAAGAGCGTTATCCGGAGGCATTCATTACTGATTATTCCGGGAAACTTCTGATGCCCGGCCTGATCGATTCACATATCCATTATCCTCAGTCGGAAATGATAGGTATGTATGGCAAACAGCTGCTCGATTGGCTGAACGAATATACGTATCCCACGGAAGAGGCTTTTGGAGATTCTGAATATGCCGGACGGGTAGCCCGTTTCTTTGTAAATGAACTTTTTCGCAACGGCACTACGACCTGTATGGCTTATGCTACGGTTCATAAAGAATCTGTTAATGCTCTCTTTTCGGTTGCTTCCGAATATAACATGCAAATGCTGACCGGTAAGGTCTTGATGAACCGTAACGCACCGCAGTCTTTGATGGATACTGAAGAAAGCGGAGAGGCTGATAGTCGGGAGCTGATCGAAGCCTGGCATAAAAAAGGACGTAATCTTTATGTGATTACTCCCCGTTTTTCTATTACTTCCACTCACGGTCAATTGATTAGTGCCGCCCGTTTGCATGAAGAATATCCCGATACTTACATTCAAACGCATTTGTCGGAAAACCGGAATGAAATAGATTCAGCCCTTGAATTGTCTCCGGAATGTTCTGACTATCTGGAAGTTTATGAACGGGCAGGATTAGTTACCGAACGTTCCGTATTCGGCCATTGCATTCATCTATCCGATTCGGAATGTCGCCGAATGGCCGAGGCTGGAGCGATAATAGCCCATTGCCCCACGTCAAACTTGTTTTTGGGAAGCGGCCTGTTCGATATGCAACAGGCAAACCGGATCAATATCCAAACGACACTGGCTACAGACGTTGGTGCCGGCACATCTTTCTCTTTATTCCGGACCATGGGAGAGTCCTATAAAGTACAACAACTGAACGGGTATCCCATGTCTGTATTCGAATCATTATATAAATGTACGCGCGGTACGGCTAAAGCCTTGAAACTGGATGATAAGATAGGCAGTTTCGACCAGGGCAGGGATGCTGATTTTATTGTAGTTGATTCTACGGCTACTCCTTCCCAGCAAATGCGGAAAGAATATCTTGAACGTAAGGGGAAATGGAATCTTGAAAATAAATTGTTCGGTATCCAGACGTTGGGGGATGACCGTAATATAGTTGCCACTTATGTGGCGGGGAATCCTGTTTACCAGTCAGGGATTCTTCAATAAAGCTAAAATTAAGGGTAAACAGACTTTTCATATAGTAGGAACCAGATGTGCTTTATATAGAAGAAAGTGAGTGCATTTTTGTTTATTTAAACAAAAATGCACTCTTGTATGTGTAATATATATTAAATAATATGAGCTTTTGCCCTATTTATTATAATGACTAAAAATATAGTCATATATTGGCTCCATCTTTTAAACATTATAATATGGAACTAACTAAAGCAGAAGAACAGATACTGTATTATCTATGGAAATTAGAAGAAGGCAGTGTGCAGGATATATTATCATGCATGGAGGGAGAACGTCCTTCACGTACAACTGTATCTACTATTATTCGAATTCTGGAGAATAAAGGGGCAGTTGGGCATAAACCTACTTCCGGGCGTAGTTACATCTATTTTCCACTTATCCGGAAAGAGGACTATTCACGAAAACAACTATTCGGCTTCATAGGACGTTATTTCGACAATTCGTTTTCATCTTTGACTTCCTTTTTCGCAAAGGAAAGTAACTTATCTGTTGACGAACTGGATGCGTTAATGGAAGAGGCCAAACAGAAGTTGGAAAAGGGAAAAAAGAAAGAATAGATTATGGGAATGTGGCTGTTAAAGTTAGTGGTACTCACCATCGCACTATATGCCTTATATCATTGGGCGCTACGTGGAAGCACATTTTTCCATTTCAACCGTCGTTTCTTACTATTGGGTATTTTATTGGCAATGGTATTTCCCTTTGTCCCTTTAGTGTATGAACCGGCTGTGACCGAAGCAACACAAAAAGTTTCAGAAAATCTCTTTCGAATAGGCAATGCCGTAACCATACAAGTTGATACAGGCTTAATCGGTGGAGCCGGAAAAATCTTTGAATATATTTATTGGACGGGTGTGATTGTTTTGTTGTTGACCAGATACAGAAGTGTCCGTTTGATTATGCATTGTATCAAAGAAGGAAAGAAAACAGTTTTTCCGCAGTTTACATTAATAGAAAACTCTTCAATATCGTCGTCTTTTTCATTTTTGCGTTACATTATTCTTCCTGCTAAAATAAATGAAACAGATAAGGATATAATTATGGTACATGAACAGACACATGTCATGCAACGGCACTACATAGACCTTTTTCTGAGCGAATTATTTTGTATCTCCCAGTGGTTCAATCCTTTTGTCTGGCTTTATAAACGTGATGTGGTAGAGAATCATGAATTTTTGGCCGACCGGTCAGCGAGTCGAACCTGGGGTATTGAGATCTATAAAGAAACACTTACGGGATTCTGGTTGTACGGTACGTTGAAGAATCTGGTAAATCCATTTGCCTATTCCACACGGCTGATGCGGTTATCCATGTTGAAGAAACCTGCATCGCCAGCTATCCGTAAATGTTGGACAATCGGTTTGGTGCCTATACTGTTCTTATACATTTACCTGTTTGCCGTCCCCACATCGCAAGCCGTTACAGTCTCTAATGTGGAACAGGTGGGGATAACGGGAAATATTACTGATAAAGCGAACAACAAAATAGTGGGAGCATCCATTGTAATCCCTAGTAAGGCGACAGGTACTATTTCTGATGTAGACGGATCTTTCAGATTGTCCGCCAGCCATATGGATACACTTCATATTTATATGAAAGGATATGAGAAGCAACAGTTCTGTTTAGCTGATTATGCGACAAACGGAAGTGAAATACAGATTGAGATAAAATTGCAACCATTAAATAAATGACTTATGAAACTACAACTTTTTTGTACCGCACTCTTGGCTATCTTTATAACCGGATGTAGCAACGATCGGCAACAAGCAGAAAAAATGCTGCCTCAAATTAATTTGAATACCGAATATCCGGAGAAAGAAATTTGGTTTCAGGATGTGGCAGATGTGGAATATATTCCGTTGGAAACTACAGAGAAAATACTTTTTAAGGGTTCAATAGTATCTCTGTCGAAGGAAGGAATAGTCGGAGTGAACAGAAAAGAAGGAGATTTCTTCGTTTTCGATGGCAAAGGAAAAGTAAAATGCTTTATCAATAGAAAAGGAGGAGGACCGGAAGAATATGCATCAATGGTACAACCAATTGTAGATTGGAAACTAAATGAACTCTATGTGATTGATCCCAAGTCACGAATATATGTCTATTCATTGGATGGAACGTTCAAACGTATATTGGAAACAAAGAATATAATTCGGGAAAGAGATATATGTCATTATACAGATGACCAACTGATGTTGTTTAAAGAAGTCCCCGAAGGTGGTAATGCAGAAAAGATTGTTCCCTATCGACCTGTACTGCTTTTGTCAAAAACGGATGGACAGCTTGATTCTCTTTCATACCTGAAACGCCATAATGCTTTTGTCACTGCCACATTTGGAGAGATGAAAGGTTGGAGCTTTGTTCCTGTCCTTAGAAATTACGATGATAAAATATATTTGAATGATGTGGCTTCGGATACCGTATTCTTTCTTAACAAGAAAAACAATGAACTGAAACCATTTCTAACAAGAGTACCTTCTATACAGGATGAAGCGGGTGGAAAGTATTTATTGATTGTAGAAGGAATAACTCCTCGTTACGTATTCTTAAAGCGTCAGATCGTTCAGGTAGATTTGGAAAAACAAAACGAAAAGAATGAAAATCGCTATTGGGCTTATGACCGGCAAACTGGTGAGATCTTCCAACCCATTTTCAAGAATAAAGATTATTCTTCTATGGAAATGAGAAATAGAAACTTCGAACATTGTAGTGGAAGTAAAGGGGATCATTTCCAATTGGAGGCTTTCAGATTGAAAGAGGCTCTGGGAAAGGGAGAGCTAAGTGGTGAATTAAAAGAAATAGCGGAAGGAATATCGGAAGAAGACAATCCGATACTGATGATTATAAGTTTCAAGGAGCCATAGCCTCCTTACCAGTCAGATACGTGCAATCATCAGAAAACAGGTATGTAAAACGACTGTAATAATAATCCAAAGGCGTTCGGCAGTAGCCGGACGCAATTTGAAAAAACGATATTCCAGTCCTCCATGTTTACATGTGGAGAGGCAGTCGCCGCAATAAGTACAGGTGTAACCGATTTTTCCTTTTTCTATATTTTCTTTGTGCAACGCATCATATTTGCATGATTTCAGACAAGCCATGCAGTGTGTACAGTCTGTATTGAGTTTTACCCGGAAAGGAGAGAGGTACTTCATAAAAGACACCAGTGTTCCTATCGGACAATAACTACTGCAATGGATCATCTTTTTCTTCCGGCGTGATAGTATCAACATGATACCCAGTCCGATAATCCCGACAATCAGTCCGGCAACCGTTGCCATCCATCCGCTTGCCCCGGATAACCGTAATGCAATAGCTCCTGCTATTACCAGAAAAAATACACTGTAACGTAATTGCTTATGATAGCGAAAAACATTCTTTTCTGTCTTCCCTTTTGCGCTCCATGCATCAAATGCCCCGAAATAACAAAGCTGGCTGCACCAGGCAGGTCCCGAAAGCAGCAATGTACTCAGGAAAAGTATCGGCATAAACAATCCCTCCAACCGGTAAATCGGGCCGGCCAGTATGATTGCCGGAACGGGTAAATGCAGCTTTCCGGTCATCAGAAAGACAGAATCGACAGTTACGCCTAAAAGTAACTGCCCGAAGAAAACAATAGAAAAAAGCAACCAGGCCCGGACTCGCCATTTGGGACGTTCTTTCCGATCCTGCATTTTATAACTGAGCAGTGCCCCGTAAATAATGGCGATACCAACCTGTATCCATCCTGCGGATGGCATAAGCCGTTCCGATAGCAGCAATGGTTTTTCAGGAACGACCTGCACGATCGTCAATAAAATAGCAATCAGTATCGCCGTTATAGCTGAAGTATAAAGAAACTGTTTATTCATCACCCACAAGTTCCGGAAATCCATTCTTCAAGACTTCTTTCGCTTTTTCATAATCACTCTCAAAAACATATATCTCGATCTGGAATCCTGGAATATTCCCGAATACCGTAGAAAGATGTTCGTTCTTGAGAAAAGATTCTATACCTTCATTTCTTAACGCGCTTTGTAACAGGCTAGCCTGAACATTATTATCCGCTGTTGATAAAAGAATCGTTTCCATACTATTGAGTTTTATGTATTACTACTTCTACAAAGATACTTTTTTTATCCCTAAAACATATTGTATGGATGAAATAATAAAGAATCGGATGATGTTATTTTTCCGTGATTCTCCGCGTGTTCTGTGTTGTCCGTGTACCATTAAAATGGCTATTCCGCAAAAAATATACATTGATGTATTATACATTGATGTATATTTTGTATATTTGTCTTATCTATTAATTGAATTACAGATTGTGAGTTCACCTTTTCAATATTGAATACAATAATAATATGAAACTCCTGAAAGTGTTGTTGCTATGCCTTTTCTCTTTTGTAACGCTGCAAATCATTGCAGAGAAGAAGGCTTCGTATGTTCAAAACCCTCAGGAGGTTAATCTTTCAGATTTTCGGGGACAAGTAATTCAGCCTGCTGTTTTTCTGATTCGTGATATCCAACCGGTCCCTGTATTATTTAATAGTCTTGACTGGTTCATTCTGTTGTTGATCCCAGCTGTATTATTAATTGTCAGTCTTTCAAGCAGACTGTACCTGCACAAACTTTTTGATCAGGAAAAAGTCTTCTTACGATATAAAATATTCCTTTGGCAGAAGCGGTATTCCTGCTTCACCCTTTGCTGCATGCTTAATTAAATCTGTTTCAGGAAAAATTTGAATCCCTGCTGTCGTCTGGCAGGGGAAACGTTTGGTGTATCCGGTGGATACATCTAGTTGCTTTATTACCTGAAATACAAACTAAAACAAATTATTATGCATGCCATATACAGGAATTTTATTTCCGCACTACGATTCAATAAAACAGCAGCCATACTGAATATTATGGGATTGGCGATTGCCTATATCGTTTTTGCAACGATTTATGCACAGGTTGATTTTGCCAATAAATTTGACCGGTTCCATCCACAAGTGGATCATATTTACAGGGTAGACTGTAAAACCCCTGCATCTGTATGGTCCGTACATTCCAGATTGCTGATCGATGCTTTTGTGTCTACTTCTCCTTATATACAGAAAAGTACGTTGATCAATCCCTTTATCGGAGAATGTTATTTTACGACCGATGTCAACGGTAACCAGACTGGTTTCAAAGAAACGGTACAAACTTGTTCTCCGGATATCACCGGGATATTTGATTTTGTTTTCCGCGAGGGGACTCCCGATTGTTTGAAGCAGCCGGAGATGTGCCTGATACCCGAAAGTCTGGCCCGCAGGATATTCGGGAGTATTTCAGTTGTCGGAAAACAATTGACGGCAGAAGGAAATATCTGGACGAAAGACAGGAAATCATTGACCGTAGGAGGTGTCTATAAAGATTTTCCGGAAAATAGTCAGCTGGCCAATGCTGTTTATACGACAGTTAGTCCCTCTTACCAGTATGAATCATGGGATGATTATACCTATGTCTGTTATATCCTTGTCACTCCGGGAGCGGATAAGAAGGAGATATGTTCCGCTTTTGCCCGTTGTTTCAATGTGGAAGATGCACCGGACTATAAAGAAGCGGAAGTCAAGCTGACGAACCTGGCGGATATCTATTATGAGCTGGTCACTTCCCAGATGAAGTTTATCAAATCAGGAAAGAAAGAAAACATGAACCGGATGCTGATGGTGGCTTTTCTGGTGGCGTTGATTGCGATGATCAATTATATCAACTATTCGGTGGCCCTTATACCTTACCGGATTAAAAGCATCAATATCCGGAAGATTGCCGGGGCATCGGTTGCCAGGCTGCGTTGTGCCCAACTGTTTGAATCCGTTGTGATTTCGCTGGTGGCTTGCCTGCCGGCCGTATTGTTGAACTTGTCTCTTGATATACCGGTTCTCTTACGGCTGGTTTCTTTGTCTTTGGCGGTAGGATTCATTGCGGGTATCTATCCGGCCGTTAGCGCCACTTCCATTTCCATGCAGATGGCATTGAAAGGTTCTTATGGATTGTCTCCCAAAGGTTTGGCATTAAGGAAAATGCTTATAGGTATCCAATATATAATTTCTTTTACTTTGGTTATTCTGGCATTTGTGATCTATCAGCAGAACAGATATATGGAATCCCGTTCATTCGGATATGGTAAAAACCGTATTGCAGTAGTTGTGCTGAATGGGAAAATGGTCGGGAAGATCGACCTGTTTACGAATGAATTGAAGAAATATTCCGGTATTGAAGATGTCGCTTTCTCTTCCGCAAAGGTCGGAGCAGAAGAGTTATACCGGGGCGGCGGAGCAGAAAAGAATAACGAAATGATGTATTTTCATTATTTGAATGTTTCGCCCAACTTCCTGTCAGTGATGGATATCCCGGTAATGGAGGGAAGGTGTCCCCGCCAGGAAGACCGGCAGTCAAAGGATTTATTATTCGTCTTTAACCGGAAAGCGAAAGAAGAATACGGACTGGAGGTCGGGGACAGGCTCATTACCTACTGGAAGGATAAAGGAATGGTTATCGGGATCACGGATGAATTGAAAATAAATTCTTTGCGGACCGGTGCTTACCCGTTGGCTTTCGTCATTAATGAAAAGAATGCCGGCATGCCGGTTGCCTGTATAAAGATAAGGCAAGGGGCGGATATGGAAAAGGCGACAGAGCATATACGGCAAACATTTAAAGAGATCGATCCTGCTTATCCTGTTGAAATAGAGTATTATGAAACGATTATCAGGCAACTTTACCGGGATGAAATACGTACCGGACGGATTGTTTCCGCCTCATGTCTTGCCTCTGTCCTGATCTCTTTGTCGGGTATTTTGGGATTGGTATTATTTGAAACCCAATATCGGCGTAGGGAGATTGCGATACGGAAAGTACTCGGTGCGACCGTAAAAGATGTTTTATACCGGTTTAACAGGACGTATCTGATGGTATTGATCGTGAGTTTTGTTATCTCTGTACCTGTATCCATCTATTTTGCAGGTGAATGGTTGAAGAATTTTGCATATAAAGTTCCGCTAGACTGGATGGTTTATGTGGTATCGTTCTTCTCCATCCTGCTGCTAACTGTTTTTGTTGTTACCCTGCAAACCTGGAGGACGGCAAACGAAAATCCAGTGAATTCCTTGTCTGTCAATTAAGTGTAGGCTTGTTTTTTATTTATTAACTCGCTGGTGTGTTGTTTATAAGAGCGTCATTACTGTTTTTTTGACACTCTTATAAACAGATTATTCTCGGATCTACAATATCTTAGGTAAAGTATAAACAGCTATTTTACGGTAGCCTTGTTTGACGATTTTCTTTCCGGCAATCAACTCCTTGATATCTTTCAATGCCAGGTAACGCGTACATTCATTTATTCCCATACAATCGGAACTCATGATCGTTTCATGTTTTTCAAGATATTGAATGATCCTGGCTTTCCGTTCTTCACCGTTGTATTTGACGGGTTTCGATGATCCCGGCTTTCTTTCCACGTTCATGCAACGAAGCCGTTCTGTGATCTCTTTTGAGCAACGGAAATTTACCGATTTAAAAGCGATATCTTCTGCGCGTACTTGCCGGGGATTCGTTATTTTAGGACATTTCAGTGAGACGGAAAAATGTCCCAGACCTTCCAGTTCAACTTCATCGCCATCTTCCAGATACGATACGAGTACATCGGCAAAAGCCTGCAATAGCCCTTTCACATCTCCCGGGCTGAAGGAAGTACATTCGGATATTTCCCGTGTGACCCGGTCGATCCGTATGGTTCTTCCCGGTATGATCCGGGCATGAAGAATATCACTCTCTTTTTCTCCCTTATGCGGAGGATTCCTGAAAAGTCCGTATTGTGCGGTCATAATACTAGTGTGTTTTAATTGTAAGGTTACTACTTTCAAATCCAAACATCCGTATCTTCTATATTTTTGACCTAGGTCGAAAACGTTTACTACCTTGGTCAAAAACGTTTAGCACCTAGGTCGAAAACGTTTGTTATCCAGGTCAAAAATATAAAAGGTTGGGAACAAATATATTGAAAGATAAGAGGAAAAACAAGGAAAGAAGGAAGAAATATATCAGGAATTCACCGGATTATTTGCTTTCTGTAGGTAAAAGGAGTAAATTTATTGTACTTTCGCATTGATTTTACTGAAGTTTCACGGGTATAAAGAGAAGAGGATGGGCTCAAAAGCATCTATATGGAATCCCTGGCATGGCTGTCACAAATTAAGTGAAGGCTGCCGGCATTGCTATGTTTATCGTTCGGACGGTAAATATGGTAAAGACAGTTCTGTTGTCGCTAAAACGGAAAAGTTTAATCTGCCTTTGCAACAGAAAAAGAACAAAACCTATAAGATACCTTCGGGAAACCTTGTTTATACTTGCTTCACATCGGATTTTCTGGTAGAAGATGCAGATGAATGGCGTGAAGAAGCCTGGGAAATGATACGAAAACGACAAGACCTTCATTTCCTTTTTATTACCAAGAGGATCGACCGGTTGCATGAATGTCTTCCGGCTGACTGGGGAGATGGGTATGACCATGTAACTATTTGCTGCACCATGGAAAACCAGGACCGGATCGATTATCGCCTGCCTATCTATAAAGCCGCTCCGATAAAACATAAAATCATTATTTGCGAACCGCTTCTCGGTCCGATTGATTTCAGGGGTGAATTGGGCGATTGGGTGGAACAGGTGGTGGTCGGTGGGGAATCCGGAAAGGAGGCCCGTGTTTGCAATTATGATTGGGTATTGGATATCCGCCAGCAGTGCATAGAGAAAAATATCAACTTTTGGTTTAAACAAACAGGCGCTTATCTGTTGAAAGATGGGCGTGAATATAAAATAGCCCGCCAATTCCAACACTCACAGGCAAGAAAGGCGGCTATTAATTTTGAGGTAGATAAACCTTAGAAATAGTGATTTAATTTTTTGACATACCTTCCCCAAATCTTACCCGTAAGATCCTCAGACATCAAGAATAACGAATAAATAGGCGGTAAATATGATAAATTAATAGAGCGTTATTATTCTTTAAATAAGTGAAGTAAAAACACTATAAATATTAAGATGACTAGAAAAAACGATCGTTTATTTTTGTCTGTAAAAGTAGATTATTTATCCTAAACGAACAACTTTTATGAATATTATTTACGTCTTGTATTTCATAGTTTAATATAATATATTCACTAAAATGCTCAGTAATAATGGAATGACTAAAAAAAACGATCGTTTTTTTTAGTCATTCTGATTTTATACATAAAGTTCATTAATCATCACAGAGAGTTGCAATATGTAGTTAATAACGCTAGTAAACAAGACAAATCATGAAAAAGAAGCGAAAATTAAGAGTAAATGTAATCTTATTTTTACCAGAGAGAAATGTTTTTATCGATTGTTTAACCGAATAATTAAAAGTATGACAAACAGAATTAACCTATTTCGAGGCTTGATAAAACCTCACGAAATGAATTATCTGAAAATAGGAGGTATCGGTACCTTACTATTATGTATGTCACCGCATTTCGTTATGGCTGATACCGGTAATGATGCGGCAGTAACGATCACCCAACAGAAGGGAAATACCGTGACAGGTGTTATTACAGACGATACGGGTGAACCTCTTATCGGAGTGAATGTAAAAATTAAAGATTCAACGGTCGGTACTATTACTGATTTTGAAGGTAAATTTACATTGGAAGCTCCTGTTGGCAGCCAATTGGAAATTTCTTACATCGGGTATAAACCCCAGATTATTACTGTAGGAAATGCGCCTGTTAAACTAAAGATGAAAGAAGACTCACAGGCTTTGGATGAAGTCATTGTCGTCGGTTACGGAACGACTTCTACCCGTAAAATGGTAGGCGCAGTCACCTCCATGAAGACAGACAAAATCGATCAATTGCCTTTTAGTAACACGGCCTCTGCATTACAGGGACGTACGCCGGGTGTTATCGTTCAGCAAGGTGGCGCGGAACCGGGATCTACTCCAACTATTTCTATTCGTGGTGGTGGTACTCCTTTGTATGTTATCGATGGAGTAGTTCGCGAAGCACAGGATTTCAATAGCTTGAACTCTTCTGATATTGAAAAAATCAGTATTTTGAAGGATGCCAGTGCAACGGCGGTATATGGTGCCCGTGCCGGTAATGGTATCATTATGGTACAGACCAAGAGGGGAAAAGAAGGTCAGACTAAAATAGAATATACGGGAGGACTCGATTTCAGTTCGCCTACTGTTTTGCCGGACAGAGTGAATACGGCGGAATATACAGGCGCCGCCAACCAGGCCGCAGCCTATGATGGGATAGCCCCGGTATATCCTGCTGATGTTATTGCGACTCTGCCGGATACCGATTGGCAGAAACTTGCACTGAGGAATAATGCCATCCAACAACGTCATGCCCTTTCTTTCTCCGGTATTAAAAACGGAGTTAATTACTATACGGCACTGGGCATTTTAGATCAGGGATCTTTATTCAAGGAAGGTCATAATGATAAATATACACGTTATAATCTCCGCAGTAATGTTTCAACAACATTCGATCCGATAGGATTGGAAGTCGGTTTGAATATTGACGGTGCATGGGAAAGAAAGCATCCGACTATTAAAGGCGCTTATGCCGTTTGGCGTGATATCAATGCTGCCAAACCAACTATCGACGCTTATAATCCGGATGGGACATTTAGTGCTTTATCATTGCATCCGCTGGCTTATCTTGATAAACGCTCAGGCTACAATAATAATGACGATAAATATGCAAATGTCCAGGTGTATGCCAATTGGGCTGTACCGTTTGTAAAAGGTTTGAAAGCCGGTTTCACAGGTAATTTCCGTATCGCAGATTCTAATTCGAAATCATTTAACGCCAATGCTCCTCAATATACCAGTGACGGCTCGATGGTTCCCAAAGATTTCCGTTCACTCAGGATGTCTAATTCATGGGGATGGCGTAACTCGTTCGATGTAAATGTACAATACGGGAAAACATTCGGCAAACATAATTTTGAAGTACAAGGTGTTTATACGTTCCAGCAGACATTCGATGAAAATTTCTGGGCATATCGTGAAGGTTTTATCTCTTCCGACTTCGACCAGTTATTTGCAGGAGATGCTTCTACACAGCAAAATTCAGGTTTTGCAGAGAAGAGTGCCCGTGTCGGTTATGTGGGGCGTGTAAAATATGATTATGCAGGCAGATATCTGTTTGAAGGAAACTTCCGCATAGACGGCTCCGATAACTTTGCCAAAGGGTCTCGTTTCGGATTTTTCCCTTCTGCCGCTTTGGCATGGGTGGTTTCGGAAGAAGGTTTTATGAAAGAACTGAATGAAAGAAACATTCTAAACTTCTTTAAGATCAGAGCTTCTTTCGGACAGGTCGGTCTGGAAGGTCTGGAGGATTTATCCGGTGATAATTACCGGAATATGCGCTTCAGATATGTCCCGGCTTACAGCTTTAACTCTAAGGGGTATGTTATCGATGGCAAATTCGTTTCCAGTTTCTCGGAAGGACCTTTGGTTTCGAATGATTTGAGTTGGTATACTAAAGATGTATGGGATATCGGGGTCGACCTGACAACCTTACAAAACCGTTTGTCGGCATCATTCGATTATTTTTACTATCGAACTAAAGGGTATTTGATTTCTCCGCAGAACAGATATACTACACCTCTGGGAAAGGATTTGCCGCAGGTGAAATCAGAGAGTGTGCATCGTCGTGCCGGATTTGAAATGAATTTCCGTTGGAAAGATGCTGTTCAAGAATTTCATTATGAAATAGGTTTCAATGTGACCGGTTACAATGAATTATGGGAGAAAAAGGAGGATGAATCGTTATCCAGTTTGATGAATCCTAAAAAGCGTGTTACCCACACAAAGAATTTTTACGGAACAGCTTATCGAAACGATGGTTTATACCAAAGCGGGCAACAGATATTGGATAGTCCGCGGCGAGAAGCCTCCAACGAGTTGAAACCGGGTGATATCGCTTATCAGGATATTAATGGTGACGGTAAAATTGACGGAGAAGACCAGGTTCGTATCGGTAAACCAACTTTCCCGTCTGTAAGTTATGGTATCGATTTTAGTTTGGATTACAAGGGGTTCTTCGTCAACGGGTTATTCCAGGGTACCGGAGAACGTTACCGGGCGCTTGATGAATTCATGAGAGGAACACATACTGAGGCATTAACATATAAATTTCAGTTGGATTACTGGCGTCCTGATAATACGGATGCAATGTTTCCGCGTATGTCTACTATGACTGGTCTGAACGGAGATAACAACTATGGGGTCGGTTCGGATTTCTGGTATCATAATGCATCCTATTTCCGTTTGAAGAGTTTGCAGGTAGGATATGATTTCAAAAAACTTCTATTGAAGGATAACAAGCTGTTTTCCTCTTTGCGCCTGTCTGTCTTGGGAACAAACATCTTTACGATTTCGGATGTGAAAGATTTCTATGACCCGGAACTAAATGCGAATAACGGGTATGCATACCCGACACAAAAGACGTATTCTATTGTATTAAATGTCGGATTCTAAAATAACAGAAAAATGAAACGAAATAAATTGGGCAAATTATTTATAAGTGTTATGGCGTTGATGAGTATGACATCTTGCCATGACTATTTGGACAACACCCCTTTGGATAAGTTTCCGGAGGATGCTGTTTGGAGCAAACCGGCATCGGCACAACTGTTTGTTAACGGTACGTATTATATTATCAAAGATTTTCTGGTCGGAAACGACGACTGGAATGACAATACCATCGTTAATGCGGAAAAAGCCGACGCTCTGATCCGTGAACAGATCACTGAAGATAATGATTATGGTTGGAATAAATACGGAGACATCCGCCGTTGTAACATTATTCTTGAAAAAGTAGCTGCTGCAACAGGCTTCACACAGCCGGAGCGGGATCTGTTGATGGGAGAAGGTCATTTTCTCCGTGCTTCGGTCTATTTTTCCCAAGCGCGCAAATTCGGAAGATTAATGATTGTGGACAAGGTGTTGACTCCTGATGACGATATGGAGTTGTCGAGAACTAAGACGATTAAAGAAACGTATGATTTCATCCTGAAAGATCTGGATGAAGCGATCGAACGCCTTCCTGTCGATGTGGCATCCGGACGTATCAGTAAGGGAGCTGCTTATGCGCTTAAAGCTGAAGTTTGCCTGCAAGGTGCAGCCTATCTGGATGATACTAATGAGAAGAGAGATTATTATACACAGGCTAAAACGGCCAGTGAAAGCTTGTTCGGTCTGAATAAATATTCGCTGGACCCGGACTTTAAGGGGTTGTTCAATGATTATTCGGTCGGAACGAATTCGAGCGAAATAATACTCGGCGTATATAATATTTCTGAAAATACAAGTTTCCAAAATACTTGGATGCAAGAACTTGTTCCCAATATGAACATGGACAAAGCGATTGACGGCGTATGGGAAAAATGGCCTCTGGATAAAAATTTCGAAGGATGGATGGACAGAGCTCCTTCACAGGAAGTGACTGATGCTTTTCTGGTAATAGATAAAGACGGAGTGGCCAAACCGTGGAATGAGGCTTCGTATTATACCGAAGATTTCAAACAGGGGAAATTATGGGTGAATGATGCTATTTACGGACATCGCGACAAACGTTTTGCAGCAACTATCGTGTACGATTCCTGTCATTTTTTCACTTCGCTTGTGACTACCCGCCTGAAAGGCAATATTCATTACTTATCTAATAAGGAACAGGCACGTCATGTGACCAAGAGCGGATATGTTTATCGTAAGGGAGTTTATGAAGATAAATGGCTGTGGTACTCTGATCCGACCAACTATCATTATGTCGTTCTTCGTTTAGGCCGTTCATATTTGAATTATGCAGAAGCGATGCTTCGGTTGGGGGATAAAAGTTCTGCTATTGAGTATATCAATAAGACCAGGGATGTTCACGGAGGATTACCGGGACTGACTGCAACTACCAGTCTGGAAGATGTCTGGAAATACTACAAAATAGAACGCCGGGCTGAATTGGTACAGGAGAATGACCGTTATTGGTCGTTATTACGTTGGGGTAAGGAAGAGGGATTAAATGTTATTCCTGAACTGAATACGACTCCTACCGCTATAACGATATCAGAAGATGGTCGTACTTTTTCAATCGGAACGGTACAAGCTGTAGAAGCTGCTAATGCACGTGTGTTTACTAAACGCCGCTATCTGCTCCCGGTTCCAAGAAGCGAACGTAATGAGAATCCGAATCTGGCTGACGATCAGAACCCCGGATGGTAATGTTATAATAGAATGAACAACTAAAAAAGTATGAAAATGAAATATTTAAAATGTATATTGCTGTTTTTTGTCTGCATGTCATTCTCTTCATGCCTGGAATCGGGTTTGGAAGATTTGCCTAGTTATGAAGATGCTGACATCAAGGCGTTTACTTTCGAATATCGCTGGATGGTCAAAGAAGGTGACAGTGAAAAACTAAGGGTACAGAAAATGGATGCAGATATAGACATTAATGTTGAGAATACAACTGTTACCTGTAATATCACAGTACCTGCCGTGAATGGAACATTTACTCAGGAGATACGAAATCAGGTTACGTTGAGTAATTTAAATGCATATTGCACTATTTCTACAGCTGCTACTATTACTCCCATTGGAGATACTCCCATGTTGGGCAAGATAGGAGATTTTTCAAAAAGCGATATGCAATATGAAGTGATTGCTGCCGATGGGAATACAACTAAAACTTGGAAGCTTGTTATTGATGGTTTTAACAAGTAATGATTTGGCGGAATATTAATTACGAATGGCTGTCCCCATTTTTTGGGGTACGGCCATTTGTTTTATTTGAAATTTCTACATGCAATGCAGGTTTTAAAATACCTGCATTGCGTTTTTAACACTTGTGACTCCGATTAAACGGTCATATTGCGTTCCCATCGGACGGTAATAGACGTAAATGGTGTATTCGTTTTCCGCCTGGTAATAATTGCCTTCTATCGGGCCGGTTTCTCCGACTGTGCTGCCGTTGGGTACGAATAGGTATTGATAATTATAACTTCCTTGTTTCAGGAGTACTGCTTTTTCGTACTGGTGGGTTTCAAAGTTATATCCCATTTTACTCTTTTCATCGAGGACATTGTGGAACAGTTCGCCGTTCAGATAGACATTTCCGTCAAGGAACGGATCGCAAGCCAAAGCGAAATGCACGATACAGTAATCCGCTTCCGTATCCGGGTCGTCACAACTGCTGCAACGGATAAAGAAACGGCCGTCCTGGTCCTGATCGTACTGATAGGTCTGGTCGCTGCGCTTGTGATCGGTCATCAGTTCTACATTATAATAAGGATTGTGGTACGAAATGCTTTCTATGTGCATCCCGTTATATTTCGTGCTCAAAAATTCCATGCGGCGGTATTCGTTTCCGGCAGAGAAGATCAGACTGCGGTTGTTTGTGTAACCAATCTGATTTTCAAGAATAGTCGTCGGTTGAAGCCCTGATACGGCATTATCGCGTCGGTTATCCTGATAGACATGTATTTTCAGGTCTGTTTGCGGATAAGGTATCGGGAAGTTTTTGTTATTGACCGTGAAACTTACCTGTTGGTGAGTCTGGTTCGTATCGATATCCGTATTTCCGCTAACGGAGGCCGAAATGCCGACCATCGGTTCCACAACCGAAAAACAAGCGGTAAGGACTATCTGGTCGGGGATGTCTTCGTTGTAGATCTGCACGGCATAATTTCCCGAAACTTTGAACTGGATGTCTTCATTCGGAAGCAGCAGGTTGTAGTTTGTGTACTGCGTTGTGGTGTTAATGGAATTGGCAAAGTCATCTATCGTTAATCCTTGAAAACCACTCATATATTGAATGGGAGAGAGGATGGACCTCTGCCAGTTGGCATCACAATGAATGATAGAATAGGAATAGCGCACGCCTCCCTGTTCCAACGCATCGAAGTTGATCTGGATCTGTTGATCTCCGTTTAGTTCGATATAAGGCTCGGAAATAAACTCTCCGGCCACCTTCACCTGAAGGGTTTTTATCAGCTTGCTGTTAACGTCGGTAAAGTACGTTTGCTGAGCATTGGCCTGCATTGTAGCGGCACAAAACAACAAAAATAGTAAACAATACACTCTCATTTTCATATATCTTTCTTTGACGGTACAAAATTATGGAATTATTTCTCTAATTATTTCTTTAATCCTGCTTTAAAGCATAAAAATTTATGTACTTTTGCGAGAAAATTACATATAAACAATTTTAGTTGTATCATGGCAAATGTGATTAAGATTAAAAAGGGTTTAGACATTAATCTGAAGGGTAAAGCTTCGGAAGTACTGCTAAACGCCGGGAAAAGTGATAGCTATGCTATCGTTCCCGACTATTATAACGGTATTACCCCCAAAGTTGTTGCCAAAGTAGGAGAAAAAGTCAAAGCCGGTTCTGTATTGATGATCGATAAGAACCGCCCGGAGATCAAGTTTGTTTCGCCCGTGAGTGGCGAAGTAACTGCCGTAAACCGAGGAGAGAAGCGTAAAGTGCTTAGCATCGTTGTTAAGCCGGATACGCAGATCGAATATGAAGATTTCGGCAAGAAAAATGTGTCTTCACTGAAGAGTGAAGAGGTAAAAGAAGCCCTGCTCAATGGTGGTATGTGGCCTTTTATCAAACAGCGTCCGTACGATATCGTAGCTACGCCGTCAGATGAACCGCGCGACATTTTTGTGTCGGCTTTCTATTCTGCACCGTTGGCCCCGAATTTCGATTTCATCCTGAAAGGACAGGAAGCTGATTTCCAGACCGGGTTGGATGCATTGGCAAAACTTACCAAAGGTAAAGTGTATGTCGGTGTCAGAAATGGTTCTACCGTGAACGTGAAAGGAGTTGAAACAGTTGAGTTTGAAGGTCCGCATCCTGCAGGAAACGTAGGTGTGCAGATCAATCATATCAAGCCTGTCAACAAGTCGGAAGTTGTTTGGGTAGTAAACCCGGCAGATGTGATCGTTATCGGTCGCCTGTTCAATAAAGGCGTGGCTGATTTCAGCCGTTTAGTCGTATTAACCGGTTCTGAAACAACAGAAAGAGGTTATATCAAGACTATTTCCGGTTGTACGATCAACAGTCTTGTTTCAGGAAAGATCCTGGAAGGCAAGGAAGACCTCCGTATTATCAGCGGTAACGTGCTGACCGGTACTAAAGTTCGTAAGGACGATTATCTGGGTGCTTATGATAACCAGATCACTGTGATTCCGGAAGGAGACAAAACTTATGACTTCTTTGGTTGGGCAACTCCCGGGTTTGGAAAATACAGTGTAAGTCACTCTTTCTTTACATGGCTGGCTCCTAAAAGCAAAGAGTATGTAATTGATGCCCGTATCAAGGGTGGCAAACGTGCCATGATCATGTCGAATGAATATGAAAAAGTGTTCCCGATGAGCATTTATCCTGAATACCTGTTGAAAGCTATTATCGCTTTCGATATTGATAAAATGGAAAATCTGGGTATTTATGAAGTTGCTCCGGAAGATTTTGCACTTTGTGAATTTGTTGACACATCCAAGATTGAGATCCAGAAGATCGTACGTCAGGGATTGGATCTGTTATACAAGGAAATGAATTAATAACATAAAAAATTAGAATACATTGAAAGCGTTAAGGAATTACCTCGACAAGATTAAGCCTAACTTTGAGGAAGGCGGAAAGCTGGCGATGTTCCGTTCTGTATTCGAAGGTGTTGAAACATTCTTATTTGTTCCGAGCACCACTTCGAAATCAGGCGTGCATATTCACGACTATATCGATTCTAAGCGTACTATGACTGTGGTTATTATCGCTTTGTTGCCTGCTTTGCTTTTTGGTATGTACAACGTCGGCTATCAACACAATCTGGCTGTTGGTGCTGATCCGGGATTTTTGATGACCTTCATCTTCGGTTTTCTGGCCGTACTGCCTAAGATTATTGTTTCGTATGTAGTTGGTTTGGGTATCGAGTTTGCTGTTGCCCAGGTGAAAAAAGAAGAAATTCAGGAAGGTTTCCTGGTTTCCGGTATATTGATTCCGATGATTGTTCCCATCGATACTCCGCTGTGGATGATTGCTGTGGCTACGGCTTTTGCAGTTGTTTTTGCCAAGGAAGTATTTGGTGGTACAGGTTACAACGTGTTTAACGTTGCATTGGTTACCCGTGCCTTCCTGTTCTTTGCATATCCGGCTGCCATGTCTGGCGACCAGGTATTCGTTCGCACTGCCGATACATTCGGTATGGGTGCCGGACAGGTAGTTGACGGTTTCTCTGGTGCAACACCGCTGGGACAGGTTGCTATCGCCGGTAAAGAAATGATCGGTTCGTTCCAGGCAGTTGACGTATTAGGTCAGCCGATTTCAACCTGGGATATGTTCCTGGGATTGATTCCGGGTTCTATCGGTGAAACTTCCGTACTGGCTATCCTGATCGGTGCTGTGATATTGCTGTACACTGGTATTGCCAGCTGGAAGACAATGGTTTCCGTATTTGTAGGTGGTGCGTTTATGGCCGCTATCTTCAATATGATCGGAACAACGGTTGCTATGTGTGTATCTCCTCTGGATCATTTGTTCTTAGGTGGTTTTGCCTTCGGTGCCGTATTTATGGCTACAGACCCTGTAACATCTGCTCGTACTGAAACAGGTAAATATATCTATGGTTTCCTTGTAGGTGCTATGGCTATCATTATCCGTGCGTTGAACCCGGGTTATCCTGAAGGTATGATGCTTGCTATCCTGTTGATGAACGTATTTGCTCCGCTGATTGACTATTATGTAGTTGAAGCAAACATTAACAGAAGAATCAATCGTGTAAAACTGAATAAATAAGAAGGAGTATGGCAACTAAAAAATATAAATGTAAAGTTTGCGGTTATATCCACGAAGGAGACAAAGCTCCGGATGTATGCCCTTTATGTGCAGCCCCTTCTTCAGATTTTGAAGAGATCAAACCAGAAAAGAAAGGTGGTATGAACAGAGATAGTAATGCATATACTATAATATATGCATCTGTAATGGTTCTTCTGGTAGCGGTTGTGTTGGCTTTCACTTCACAGTCACTGAGAAGTTTCCAGAAAGAAAATGAAGATAATGATAAGAGACAGCAGATCTTGCGTTCTATCAATGTTTCGGTTCCGGCCAATGAGGCTAAAGCGAAATATGGAGAATTGATCAAGGAAGCTTTCCTTGTTAATGAAAACGGAGAGAAAGTTGAAGGGGATGCTTTTACTGCAACAGCCGATCAACACCCAGTATATGTGGCAAATGTTAATGGTGAAACAAAATATATCATGGCTTTGTCCGGAGCGGGTCTTTGGGGTCCGTTATGGGGGTATATTTCTGTAGATTCGGATAAGAATACTGTTTTTGGTGCAGACTTCAGCCATCAGGGGGAAACTCCAGGTTTGGGTGCTGAGATCGCAAAACCTGCATTTAGTAACGAGTTTAAAGGTAAGAAGCTGTTTATGGACGGATCTTTCAAATCCATAGCTGTAGTTAAGCCGGGTAAAAGCGTTGCCGGACAGGATTATGTGGACGGTATTTCAGGTGGTACGATCACTAGTCAGGGGGTTGACCATATGTTATTTAATAGCCTGAGTGGTTATGTTAAGTTTTTAACCTCGCAAAATCAGTAAAAGATGGGATTAATGTCAAGTAAAAATAAAGAAGTACTGTTAGGCCCGTTGAGCAAAAACAACCCTGTTATCGTTCAGATGTTGGGTATTTGTTCTGCACTGGCTGTAACATCTAAACTTGAGCCGTCTATTGTTATGGGTATTTCCGTGACGGCTGTTGTGGCTTTTGCCAACGTGATTATTTCGTTACTGCGTAATACAATTCCTAACCGTATCCGTATTATCGTACAGTTGGTTGTTGTTGCTGCGCTGGTAACTATCGTAAGTGAAGTCTTGAAAGCGTTTGCCTATGATGTGAACAAACAGCTTTCTGTGTTCGTTGGTCTGATTATTACTAACTGTATCCTGATGGGACGTCTGGAAGCATTCGCCCTGGGTAACGGTCCGTGGGAGTCTTTCCTGGACGGTATCGGTAATGGTCTTGGATATGGTTTGATTCTGGTGATCGTAGGTTTCTTCCGTGAATTGCTGGGTTCAGGTACATTACTTGGATTCCAGGTGATTCCGCAGGCATTCTACGACTTCGGCTATGTAAACAACGGTTTGATGATTCTGCCTCCGATGGCTTTGATCGTAATTGCCGTGATTATATGGGTTCACCGTTCAAAGAACAAAGAACTTCAAGAAAATTAATGCAAACTATTAAACGAATAATAGAATGGAAGAATATTTAAGCACGTTTGTCCGCTCGATCTTCGTAGACAACATGATTTTCGCATACTATCTGGGTATGTGTTCTTTCCTGGCTGTTT
>OOBZ01000925.1_pt1 | contig 21274 bp, 19 predicted proteins | sample 1671601 | NCBI WGS metagenome assembly OOBZ01 (sample SAMN06348173, study PRJEB24527) | human gut metagenome | biome: human gut; feature: ankylosing spondylitis patient; material: feces | host: Homo sapiens | place: China | collected 2015-10
GTATTAATTTTTAATACTTGTACTACTTGTTGATATGTAAATCTTTCAAAGAACTCTCGTTGTTACATTCGCTTTATTTTAGCGAACGTGGATGCAAAGATAAGAACTTTTATTCCATACTTCCAAATATTTTAGGAAGTTTTTTCTAAAAGTTTTTTTCATCATGTTTTGCAGTGCCGTTCTCTCTCGAATGCGGATGCAAAAGTAGTGCTTTACAACATACGCTCCAAACTTTTATGGGATTATTTTTTAAACTAAATCGTTACCGACAGACTATAATTCTGAACGACTGACAATTACAAAAGAAAAAAAATCTAACAGAGTCTCACCATGCAACTATCCTTAAAATTCAGACGTTATTACCTAACTAAGATCTTTTCAAGGGCCTTCCCTATACATTATAATATGGGAATAACGAATTGCAACAACAAAGCCATTTTCTTTTTTGTTTTACTAAAAAACAAAGAGATTATTTTATGACAATAAAAAAAGTAGAAAGTATCATAGCTCCGCCTGCTCCGCATATGGTTGGAGACGGATTCAGAGTTCATAATTTCATACCGCATTTGGAAGAACTAAGCAGGGAACGTATGAATCCTTTCATCCTGTTAGATTATAATGCAAAAATGGAGTTCTCTCCACGTAAAGAGCCGAGAGGAGTCGGAGTACACCCTCACCGCGGGTTTGAGACCGTCACAATCGTATATAAAGGAAAAGTAGCCCATCACGACAGCAGAGGCAACAGCGGCGTGATCGGACCGGGCGATATCCAATGGATGACAGCCGCATCCGGAGTACTTCATAAGGAATATCACGAAGAAAGTTTCAGCCGGAAAGGAGGCGAATTTCACATTGTACAATTATGGATCAATCTTCCCGCCAGGGATAAGAAAGCCGATCCTAAATATCAATCTATCGAAAACAGCCAGATACCTAAAGTCGAATTACCCGATAACACAGGTATGGTGGAAGTTATTGCAGGCAGATATCAGAATACAAACGGAATAGCATCCACTTTTACCCCGATGCATCTGTTCAATGCTAAACTAAACAAAGGTGGAAATGCTGAATTTTCATTTCCGGCAGACTACAATACTGCTATTTTAGTCGTTGAAGGTTCCGTAAAAATCAATAATAATGAATTGGTTCCAACCGACTATTTTGCTTTATTTGAAACTAAAGGAGAAACGTTCACCATCCACGCTGTAAACAAAGCTACTGTTCTTATAATGAGTGGTGAACCGATCAAAGAACCTATTGCAGCATATGGTCCGTTCGTTATGAATAACGTGGCAGAATTAAAACAAGCTTACATTGATTTGGGAGCCGGCAAGTTCGGCAAACTGGACGATTAAACGACAATAATCCTAACGTAAAAGCATTATCAGTTTTGAAACCATAAATATCATATTTATAAGTTTCAGAAACTGGTAATGCTTTACTTTTGACGCCCTATTACAATACATAACAAAAGAAAAACGATCATGAACACGAACAGAATCGTATTGAATGAAACATCTTACTTTGGTCCGGGATCAAGGAGTGTTATCCCTGAAGAAGTAAAAAGGAGAAACCTTAAAAAAGCATTTATCGTAACAGACAATGATCTTGTAAAATTTGGAGTAGTAAAACAGGTTACCGACATATTGGAACAGGCGGCTATCCCCTACACCACTTTTGCAGAAGTAAAACAAAACCCAACTGTTACAAATGTAAAAGCCGGCGTAAAAGCATATGCAGCATCTGCTGCCGATTTCATCATAGCCATAGGAGGCGGTTCCCCGACAGATACGGCAAAAGCAATAGGGATTATTACTAATAACCCTGAATTCTCAAATGTCGTTTCACTGGAAGGTGTAGCCAATACCAAAAACAAATCCGTTCCTATTATAGCTTTGCCAACTACGGCAGGAACAGCAGCAGAAGTAACTATCAACTATGTGATTACCGACGAAGAGAATGTCAAGAAAATGGTCTGTGTAGACCCGAATGATATTCCAGTCCTGGCAATCGTCGATGCAGAGCTGATGAGTTCCATGCCCAAATCGCTCACTGCTGCGACCGGTATGGATGCGCTCACCCATGCTATCGAAGGTTATATAACCAAAGGTTCCTGGGAAATGTCAGATATGTTTGAACTGAAAGCCATTGAAATGATTGCCCGCCATCTTCCCGCAGCCGTTGCCAACGGCCATGATCTTGAAGCGCGTAATGGTATGGCAGTAGCTCAATATATTGCAGGTATGGGATTCAGTAACGTCGGATTAGGAGCCGTACACGGAATGGCTCATCCCCTGGGAGCTTTCTATAACATACCTCATGGAGTTGCCAATGCTTTGTTACTTCCTTATGTGATGGAATATAATATGCCTTCTTCCATTCAGAAATATAAGAAAATAGCACAAGCAATGGGATGCGACATACAAGGAATGAACGATGAAGCGGCAGCTGTCGCTGCAGTAGAATCCGTCAAACAACTATCCCTGAAAATCGGCATTCCACAGAAACTAAGCGAGATTGGAGTAAAGGAAGAAGACCTGGAGCAACTGGCCCAATCAGCTTACGCAGATGTATGTACTCCCGGCAATCCGAGAGACGTTACCATCGAAGATCTTCTTGCTCTCTACCGGAAAGCCTACATCTAACATAATAGAAAAAATAATAAATTACCGTTCCAATTTAGTTTAGTATGAACAAACACACGACAGTATTGTTTGAACAGTACGAACAAGCATTATACTAAACTAAATTTTACAATTATGGCAAAAGAAAGTGTTAAGATTCTACAGAAAAAACTAGACGTAGAAAGTTTGTTATCACAGCTTAACGCTGCATTATCAGAAGAATGGTTAGCATACTATCAATATTGGGTAGGCGCTTTGGTTGCAGAAGGTGCTATGCGTGCAAACGTACAGGCAGAATTTGAAGAACATGCCAACGAAGAGTTAGGCCATGCCAAACTATTGGCCGACCGTATCATCGAACTGGAAGGTGTTCCCGTTCTCGATCCGAAACAATGGTTCGAACTGGCCAGATGCAAATATGACGTACCAAATGACTTCGATGTTGTCAGCCTGCTGAACCAGAATGTCGCTTCAGAACGTTGCGCCATTGTCAGATACCAGCAAATTGCCGAATTTACAGATGGCAAAGACTTTACTACCTGCGAAATAGCCAAACATATCCTGGCTATGGAAGAAGAACATGAACAGGATTTGCAGGATTATCTGACTGATATTGCCAGAATGAAAAGTTCTTTCCTGAATAAGTAATACCTGGTCCGGTATAGATTACTTAAAAAAATAAACCCACTCTTTTCTTAGAAAATTGTGGGTTTATTCGATTCCAGCCGGATAGAATAAAGATTTGCCATATTAATATATTTCTGATAATCAAACAGAAGTATATCCAATGAGTTCCATCTCTGCTCGATACTTGCCATCTTTATAGCCGGAGTTTCCGAAACAACTCTGCTTTCTGCCTGTAAAGGAGTAGGAGCAGCTACAGTAGGTCCGACTGGTCCTTCCGGTTCAGATGGTTCTTCTCCCTCACCTTCACTTTCTTCACAAAAATAAATATGATCAAGATAAAGCGTCCGTCCTCCGGGAGCACAGGATAAATTAATCCGGTTAATCTTCCCTTCTGTTTTAATAAGAAGTCCGGCCAAATCTATATCAAGGGCATTCCATGTATGAGGTTTTAAATCATAACTATATTCTTGTTCTACAGTATCATTACCAACCGTTATTTTCAGACTCATTCCACTTCCGGGAAATACATTCAGACAAAGACGACCTTTATCGTTCAACTGGACAGATGTTCCCAAAGTGATATTCTGCTTATCGAAATTCTCCAGTTTTATAACTTTATTCCCTTTCACATCTTCCTCTTCTCCTTTTATGGTTAAGTCCATTTCCGGGTCGGTTTGTGGCGCTGTTCTAAAATTCAGTTACGAAGAGAATTAAAAGCTGACCGAAGTCGGTATATCAATCTAACGGATTAATTTCTTTTAATCCTTATAAGGATATTGGCTGGCAAAACTGTTTCCGATTGGATGCTTTATTGCCCCATCTGCCGCAAAAGCTGCATGTTACAAATCGTTATCACTTTCCTGTCTATAGAAATAATTCCTTCCTGCTCCATCTCTGCCAATGCACGTGCCAACGAAGGACGGGTCACACCAAATGAATCGGCTATCTCCTGCTGAGTATCGGTCAGATGAATCACCGTAGACGACGCGTCCGGCAGTTTATGAAGCAAATAATCCGCTATCTTATTCTTTATATTCTTCAGAGACAAGAACATAATCTTGTCACTCAGGAAATGGCTCCTGCCGGATATCAGCATCAGGAAGTTTTGAAGAAGCTGCCTGTTCTGCTGCATCCACACGGTAAAATCATCCCGATGGATAAATAAAATCTCTGACGGCTCCATGGCGATGATATTTACCGGCAAATTGTTTTTTGGGGCATATAAAAAAGCGGGGGCTAACAACTGAGCCGCTTCCAATTCTTCAATAACAACGAGTTTACCCGCATCATTCACCATCTGTCCCTGCAAAAGTCCGTTCAACACGATCATCAGATAATTGCATGGCGTTCCCTGCAAAGCTATAATGTCCTTTGGGCGGTAAGATGCGACCCGGTAAGCCGTTGTCTCCAACAAACCGGAAATGTCTGATTCCGGGATATTCCGGAATAATATGGATTTAGAAAGAATTGCTATCATGTTCATTTATATATACAGACTTATTCAATTATATATACAGGCAAATATAGGAAAAGATACGGAAGAAACCTTATTCTCCTGCTGATGTAAGTTGTTGCCGACGCTGTCGGCAAAATAATCGACGACGTCGGCAAAGCTTTCGACAGTGTCGGCAATATTGTCGAGGACGTCGGCAACAACTTACATCAGCAGATAAATAAAATGACATAGGAACCGACACATGTTTCCCCCGTATCCAAATGAAAGTATGACCGCGTTTATCAAAGAAATATCCGCGTTTGTAACATTTGGTACAATATAAGAGACCGGCCTGTCCTACTTTTGTTTCGGAATAATATAAACCAATAAATTATAGAATAGTATGGATGCAAAAATGTTTTGTTTTCAGTGTCAGGAAGCTGCGAAAGGTACCGGTTGTACTATCAAGGGTGTCTGCGGGAAGGATGATGAAACGGCCAACCGGATGGACCTGCTTTTATTTGTCACCAAAGGTGTTTCCGTTGTGGCTACCCTGTTACGGAATGCCGGAGTAGAAGTTCCCGCGCATATCAACCGTTTCGTTGTCGATGCGCTCTTTTCTACTATAACAAATGCGAACTTCGATATAGAGAGTATTACCGGCCGAATTGTCAATGGCTTGAAGTTTAGGGAGCAGCTAAAAGAAGAGGCGACCGGATACGGCATCGAACTGCCGGTCATCGATGAACTGGTCTGGAAAGGCAACGAAAGTACTTTCGAAGGAAAAGCCCTTACGGTCGGTGTGTTGCGTGAAGCCAATCCCGATATCCGTTCCCTGAAAGAACTCATCATCTACGGCTTAAAGGGAATGGCAGCTTATGTCGAACATGCCGGCAATCTGGGATTCGAGGAAAAGGATTTACATGCTTTCATACAGCATGCCCTTGCCGAAACTCTGCGGAAAGACCTTTCGGCCGAACAATTGACGGCACTCGTTTTGGAAACCGGCAGTTACGGTGTAAAAGCAATGGCATTACTCGACAAGGCCAATACCAGCAGTTACGGTAATCCGGAGATCACACAGGTAAACATCGGTGTACGCAACAATCCGGCCATTCTGATTAGCGGCCATGACCTGAAAGATATGGAAGAGCTGCTTGCACAAACGGAAGGAACCGGAGTCGATGTATATACGCACAGCGAAATGCTTCCGGCCAACTATTACCCGGCCTTCAAGAAATACAAACATTTTGTCGGTAACTACGGAAATGCCTGGTGGAAACAACGGGAAGAGTTCGAGAGCTTCAACGGACCCATCCTGTTCACGACCAACTGTATCGTTCCGCCACTGGAAGGAGCTTCTTATAAAGACCGTGTGTATACAACCAACTCGACAGGCTTTCCGGGATGGAAACATATTCCGTCAAGGGAAGACGGCAGGACGAAAGACTTCTCGGAAATCATAGCCCATGCCAAACGATGTGACGCGCCCAAAGAAATCGAGCACGGACAGATCACCGGAGGATTTGCCCATAACCAGGTTATGGCGTTGGCCGATAAGGTAATCGACGCCGTTAAGAGCGGTGCCATCCGTAAATTCGTCGTGATGGCCGGCTGCGACGGACGAATGAAAAGCCGCAATTACTATACGGAGTTCGCCAGCGAACTGCCTTCCGACTGCGTAATCCTGACGGCCGGCTGTGCCAAATACCGTTACAATAAGCTGCCGCTCGGCGACATCGGCGGCATTCCCCGCGTGCTGGATGCCGGACAATGCAACGACAGTTATTCATTAGCCGTCATCGCCATGAAGTTGCAGGAGGCTTTCGGACTGGAAGATATCAACGAGCTGCCGATTGTATATAATATTGCGTGGTATGAACAGAAGGCGGTTATCGTCCTGCTGGCGTTGCTGAGCCTGGGCGTTAAGAACATTCACCTGGGACCGACGTTACCGGCATTTCTTTCACCGAACGTGGCGAAGGTACTGGTTGAAAACTTCGGCATCGGAACCATCAGCACCGTAGATGAAGATATAGAAAAGCTAATTCTTGCCTGATATTTTAACTAAACTTTGTATATTCGCAACCAAATGCAATCATTTATGGTTATAACATAAAAAAGGCGAATATATATGGGAAAGTTTTTACAAGAATTTAAACAGTTTGCCATGCGCGGCAACGTCGTTGACATGGCTGTCGGTATCATCATTGGTGGTGCTTTCGGAAAAATCGTATCTTCGGTCGTTGGAGATATTATCATGCCTGCCGTAGGGTTACTGGTGGGTGGTGTCAACTTTACCGATTTGAAAATCGTGCTGAAACAGGCGGTTATGGAAGGCGATAAAGTCATTACGCCTGCCGTCACAATCAATTACGGGAATTTTATACAGGTGACTTTCGACTTTATCATTATTGCGTTTGCTATCTTTATGATGGTAAAGGGGATGAATGCCCTGAATAAAAAGAAAACGGAAGAAGCGCCTGCCGCCCCTCCCGCTCCGCCAGCCGATGTTCAGTTGCTGACTGAAATACGTGACTTACTGAAAGAAAAGAAATAAAGAAAAACCTTATCCGTAAGGTTTCCTGAATAACAGGGAAGCGTGTCAAAACAGAGGTCAGCCTCTTTTTGGCACGCTTTTGTTTTCAGGCACCAATCGCTTCCGTCTCATCCGGTTTCGGGAACAGGCGGGAGCTTAGTGCCTGCAATGCACGCGTTTTATCGGCGGACTTCATCACCAGGGAGACGTTGCTGCTGCTTCCCCCGTAAGAAATCATCCGCACGGGGATATCTTTCAACGCATCTATGATTCTTGCCTCGAAGCCGACATTCTGCCATTCAAGGTCGCCGACTACGCAGACGATTACCATATCCTTTTCGACACTGATCGTTGCATATTTCTCCAGGCTGCCCACTATTTCCTGCAAATGTTCGGGATTGTCGGTCGTCACGGAGATGCCTATGTCGGAAGTCGTCACCATATCGACGGCCGTTTTGTAGCGGGCGAACGTATCGAACACCGTGCTCAGGAACTTATGAGGCGGCAGGATATTCAACGACTTCATTTTGATGAAGACGATATTGTCTTTCGCTGCTACCGCCTTGATCCTGCCCTTCTCCGCTGTATTCGAGATTAATGTTCCGGAAGCATCGGGTTGCAGGGAGTTCAGCAGGCGGACCGGGATATTGCTTTCCTTTGCCGGGCGGATGCAAAAAGGATGGAGTATCTTCGCTCCGAAATAAGCCAGCTTCGCCGCCTCTTCAAAGTTAAGCTGGCGGACAGGAGCGGTATGGTTTACCACGCGCGGGTCGTTGTTATGCATACCGTCGATGTCCGTCCATATCTGTATTTCACTGGCATGGACGGCCGCTCCGATCAGGGAGGCACTGTAATCGCTTCCCCCGCGTTGCAGGTTATCCGTCTCGCCATATGCGTTCCGGCAGATGAAACCCTGAGTAATAAAGATATCCGTGTCCGGGAAGCGGGACAGCAGTGTTCCGAGATGCTCTTCGATGTAGGACATATCCGGCTCACCGTCGGCATTTATCCGCATAAAATCGAGGGCCGGAAGCAATGCCGACTTCATTCCCTGCTCTTGCAGGTAAAGATGCATCATGCCGGTGGAAATCAATTCACCCTGCGCCAGCACCACCTTTTCATCGAAGACGGTAAAAGGTATACCGGCAAACGCCCATATTTCATTGAAACGTTCCGTTACCAGTTCCAGCGCCTTTTCCTTATAGGCGACAGAGGTATATAAATCCTCGATATGACCGGCATAAGCCTGTTCAAGGCGGGTAATGATTTTATTTGCCTCATCGACCTCCTTGCGATAGAAGCAACGGGTGATGTCGACCAGCGAATTAGTTGTTCCGGCCATCGCCGATAAGACGACAATTTTAGGTTCACCGCCGGATATGATGGATACGACGTTCTTCATCCGTCGGGCCGAGCTGACAGATGTACCGCCAAATTTTAATACTTTCATGATTGTTTACTGTGTTTTCTTACTTATTATCAGACATTAAATGAAACGATAAAGGTACTGCCCTTTCCTATTTCGCTTTCCACGCGGATGGTTCCGCCATGAGCTTCGACGAAGTCCTTGCTGATAGCCAGTCCGAGGCCGCTACCCTGCACTTTCGTACCGGGAACGCGGAAGTAACGGTCGAAGATACTCTGGTGGTAACGCGGGTCGATACCCTTGCCGAAATCGCGGACGAATATCTCCACGACTTTGCCTTCCTGGCGGGCACCGATGATGATGCGGCCATTCTCCGGCGTGTAGTGGATGGCATTCGACAAAAGGTTTGTCAGGACCCAGGCTATCTTTTCGCTGTCGACAAAGAGTTTGGAGATTTTCTCCGGATACTCGACCTCGATATGGCAGCCGAAACGCTCCGCCTGCACACGGTTCGCCTTGATGGCATAGTCTATCAGTTCGATTGGCTTGGTGATTTTCGGGTTCAGTTGCAGTTTTCCGGTTTCCACCTGCGTCATTTTGAGGAGTTCGCCGGTTATTTCGAGCAGGCGGTCGCTGCTTTCCTTGATGCTTTCGGCAAGCGCTCTCTGTTCGTTGTTCATATCGCCTACCCGCTGATCTTCCAGGAGTTTGAGGCTCATCATGATGGCTGAAATAGGTGTTTTCAGTTCATGGGAGATGGTCGAAATGAAGGTCGTCTTTGCTGAATCCAGTTCCTTGAACTCGGTGATGTTTTTCAGGAGGATAACGTCGCCGACGTATTGGCTGACGTCTTTCTGCCCGTTCGTCAGATGGATGGGAATGTATTGCACCTTGAAATAACTTTCTTTATTATCAGCATAAATTTTAAGCGGTTCCTTCTTTTCGTCGGGTTGCACCAGTTCGCGCACGAGGCGTCGCAGAAGGTCGTTTTTCAGCGCCAGTTCGGCGGCAGACTTGCCGATGACATTTTCACGTTTCAGATTGAGGATTGTCAGGGCGACATCGTTGGCGAAAAGTATTTTACGGTTCCCGTCCAACCCGATGATCGGCTCGGTGATGCTGTTGACGATGGCTTCGATGTATTTTTTTCCCTGGATAATATCCGCCAGCGTACTCTTACGGTATTCGGTCAGCCGTTCCGCCATCCGGTTGAAGGAGTTGGCGACGGCGGCGAACTCTTCATATTTCCCGAGGTCGAGGCGCTTCTCGTAATTATGGTTGGCAATCTCCATGATACCGTCCGTCAGCTTGCGGATCGGCGTGTTGATGGATCGGGGGAGGCGGATCAGGAAAGCAAAGGCAATCAGAATGCAGATGATGCCGAGGATGCAAATCCACAGCAAGGCTTCATGTGCCGTATGCTCCGCCACCTGGCTTTTCCGGTAGATGGAGGTCATGTTCAGACTCATCACCTCGTTCAATGCCATGCGGACACGTTGGATGGAGGCGTCGTTCATATCCTTTTTCATGGATTCGTATTGCGTGACCAGATGGGTGGTCGCGACATTCTCGTCCACTTCCGTTATATTCTCCTTTTGCAGGTTCAGGTTCTTTTCGAACTCGGTACGTGCCACCGGATCGGTCTTGATACGTTCGAGGGCATCCAGCATACGGCGCGAATACAGGAGCGTATTGTAATTATCCGCCAGGATATTCTGCGTATCTGCCGACATGCGGTAGATATTCTGTACCGAAAGACCGCCCAGCAGGACAATCATTGCAAACAGCAGACCTATACCATAGGTGAGCTTCGTTTTAATCTTCAGACTAACAGACTGTAACATATTATGCCAATATTATCAGGTCAATATTCATTTGCGACAAGCTATTCAGCAATTTCCGGTATTGGAAACAAGCACGGAACACGGAAACAAGCGTAAAGGCAGGCTTCCCGATGCAGACGGTCGAAATCTGCTTTTCGCGGCATACTTCGATAATGCTGTCGGGGATGCTTTTGGACTGCACTTGTATGATTTCGCCCCCCAGTTCGGCCGCCAGCTTGAAATGATTCGACAGGTAACGCTGGTTTGCCAACGGGATGCGGTCGATACTTTCGCGGGGCGTCTGCACGTAGAGGACAAAGAACTTCGTGTTGTAGCGGGTAGCCAGCCGGGCAGCCTTGCGGATGACCTTTCGCGGCGTCTTCTCCTGACTGCTGATGCAAGCCAGGAATTTTTCATGCCGGACACCTGTATTGACGGGGACCGCGCTCTCCACCTTCTTCTCGACACGTAGCGCAACCTCTTTCAGGGCAAGTTCGCGCAACTGGAGAATGTTTTCGGACTTAAAGAAGTTGTTCAGCGCCGTCTGAATCTTTTCCGGCTTGTATATTTTTCCGGCTCTCAGGCGTTTCACCAGTTCGTCGGCTGTCAGGTCGATATTCACCACCTCGTCCGCCTGCTCCAGGACACTGTCGGGGATGCGTTCCTTTATCTCGATGCCGGTGATATCCTGCACGTCCTCGTTCAACCCTTCCAGATGCTGGATATTGACGGCGGTGATGACGCTGATGCCTGCCTCCAAAATGTCCGAAACGTCCTGCCAGCGCTTTTCATTCTTACTACCTTCGATGTTGGTGTGCGCCAGCTCGTCTACTATCACGACCTCCGGATGGATATTCAGGATAGCCTGCAAATCCATCTCCTCCACTTCTTTCCCCTTATAAAATGACCGGCGGCGCGGTATCAAAGGCAAACCTTCGACCAACGCCTCCGTTTCAACCCTGCCGTGTGTTTCCACGTAACCTACCTGCACGTCGATGCCGCTCCGAAGCAATTCGTGCGCCTCCTGCAACATACGGTAGGTTTTCCCAACACCGGCAATCATGCCGATGTATATCTTGAAATTTCCGCGGCGGGATTTTTTCAGCAAATCTAAAAAGTGTTGTACGCTCTGTTCTCTGTCCATGAGTTGCTTGTTTCAGATTACCACGGTCTTAGTGAAATGCCAAAGACCAGATGTGCATCTTCCATACGGGGATTCCAAATAGCCTGCGCAAATATAGGCAAAGAGAATGAATCGCTAAACTTTATAGCGGTACTTCCTTTCAGCGCGACGTTGGTAACAGCAAATCCGTCGTTCGTCTTCGCCCCCGTATAAACTCCGTAAGAGGTATAGGGAAGGAAGCCGCAAGTGGCGGTCAGGTCGACCATTTTCACGCGGAACGGATAGTTGAGTTCGACGTAGGAAGAATAGTTCTGATTGCCATCCTCGTCCTTGTCCTGTCCGGCAAACATGGTATACCAGGCAACGGAGAGGGGAAATTTCTCCACGGGAAGCGTATAAGCCAGTCCGGCCTCGAAATGATGAGCGGTTTCATGGCTTTTGAAGTTGAAGTATTTGTTCGCGCCCTGTCCGGCCCACCACAGGTCGGCAATGGATAGGGTAAGTCCGGAGTTGCCGAAGGTATAGGCGGCCGTCAGGTCGATTTCCTTGTTGGCGGCACCTTCCGAAGATTTATAACCGTCGAAATCGGTCGATCCCCACGCTGTCAGGGAGAAGCCGGCGACGCTAAAAGCGAGGGTCGGCTGGAAACTTGCTCCCGTTTGATAGAACCCTCTCCAAAGATACGAACTCAGAAGGTCCCCTTGCACGGTAAATGTGGCTCCGCTATCGTCTTTTTGAGCCATGACGCATGTAAAAGAGGTAAAAAACAGTAACAGAAACGCCGTTACTATGCGTTTTATGGATATATTCATTGTTTTATGCATTTTTACCAGGGTATTCATCATTCGATATATTTATTTTGAGGCTATGCCGCCGATTTAACCCATAAAGATTTGTTTTTATGCGTTTTTACCTAGGTATTTACCCATAAATACGTTTATCTGATGATTTTTACCCTGCGTTTGGTATTTCGATACGATTGTTATTTATTTTTTTCGGCCTTTTCCAAAGCGATATTCAATTTCAGGACATTGACCTTCTCCGGGCCGAACAAACCTAATAATGGTCCTTCGGTATTAGCATTCACCAGGGCCATGACGCTTTCGGGCGAGAGGCCGCGGGCCTGTGCGACACGTTGTACCTGTGCATAGGCGGCTTTCGGGGAGATATCAGGATCGAGTCCGGAAGCGCTGGCGGTGACCATTTCGGCGGGCACTTCCTCACGTGTCAGATAAGGATGATGAACGAGGAAGGTGTCGATGCGGGCTTTGACTTCCGAAAGGTATTCTTCGTTGGAAGGGCCTTTGTTGCTTCCGGCGGAAGAAGAAGCGTCGTAGCCGTCGCCCGCACAAGAGGGACGTCCCCAGAAATAGATGTCCTCCGTGAAGTTCTGGCCTACGTTTGCGGCTCCCACGACTTTGCCATTGAGTTCAAGAACTTCGGCGTTACCTTTGTTCGGGCCTGCTACCTGTGCAAAAATCCATAAGACGAAGATGTAGCAGATACTAAACAACAGACTAAATGCTATTGTCAGTTTAAATGATTTGAAAAGAGTTGATATCATATTTGTTTTTCTTTATTTTATTATTAATGATTACATAAACATGCTTACCACCAAATCGATCAGCTTGATGCCGACGAACGGAGCAATTATCCCTCCTACCCCATAGATGAGCAGGTTGCGGCGAAGCAGGGCGGAGGCCCCGATCGGCTTGTAAGCCACACCGCGCAATGCCAACGGAATCAAAGCCGGGATGATGAGTGCATTGAAAATAACTGCACTGAGTATTGCGCTTTGCGGACTATGCAGGTGCATGATATTCAATGCTGCCAACTGCGGGATAGCGACCATGAACAAAGCCGGCACGATGGCAAAATACTTGGCAACATCGTTCGCGATACTGAATGTAGTCAGTGTTCCGCGCGTCATCAGCAACTGTTTACCGATTTCAACGATTTCGATGAGCTTGGTCGGGTCGTTGTCGAGGTCCACCATATTTCCGGCCTCCTTAGCAGCCTGCGTACCGCTGTTCATGGCGACACCGACGTTTGCCTGAGCCAGTGCGGGAGCGTCGTTCGTTCCGTCACCCATCATGGCGACCAGTTTACCGGCTTCCTGCTCCTTCTTGATATAGTTCATTTTGTCTTCCGGCTTGGCTTCGGCAATATAGTCGTCTACGCCAGCCTTTTCAGCGATATATTTTGCAGTCAGCGGGTTATCGCCTGTCACCATAACGGTCTTGACACCCATCTTGCGGAGGCGTTCGAAACGTTCCTGTATTCCCGGCTTGATAATATCCTGCAACTCAATCACACCGATAATAAAATCATCCTGCGAAACGACCAGCGGCGTCCCTCCGTTGCAGGTAATCTTTTCCACCAGTTCGGCTACTTCTTCCGGATATTTATTTCCGGCAGCCTCACTCATCCGGCGGATGGCATCGAAAGCTCCTTTGCGGATACGCGTTCCGTCTTTCAGGTCGACGCCGGAACATTTCGTTTCCGCCGTAAATTTAATCATGCGGGAATCCGACGTACTCAGGTCGCGGATGCGGACACCCTTTTCCCGTCCCAGTTCCACGATAGATTTACCCTCGGGCGTTTCGTCGGATAAGGATGCCATCAGGCAAGCCTGAACAAATGCCTGTTCGTCAATCCATTTTACAGGATAGAACTGGGTTGCCTTACGGTTACCAATCGTGATCGTTCCTGTTTTATCGAGTAGCAGCGTGTCGATATCACCCGCCGTCTCCACAGCCTTGCCGGATTTGGTAATTACATTTGCACGCAAGGCACGGTCCATGCCGGCGATGCCTATAGCAGAAAGCAGTCCGCCGATCGTCGTCGGAATCAGGCAGACGAATAAGGAGATAAAGGCAGCAATCGTAATCTGCGTATTCGAATAGTCTGCCATCGGCTTCAACGTCCCGCAGACAACCACGAACACCAACGTAAAACCTGCCAGCATGATGGTCAACGCAATCTCATTGGGTGTTTTCTGGCGGGAAGCGCCCTCAACCAGGGCGATCATCTTATCAAGGAAACTTTCGCCCGGCTGCGTAGTCACTTTCACACGTATCTGGTCAGACAAAACTTTCGTACCGCCCGTTACCGAACTTTTATCGCCGCCTGCCTCGCGGATGACCGGCGCCGATTCGCCAGTGATGGCACTTTCGTCGATAGAGGCGAGTCCTTCGATAATCTCACCGTCGGAAGGGATGGTATCGCCTGCCTCGCAGATAAAAACATCGCCTTTCTTCAGTTGCGAACTGCTGACTGTCGTGATACAGCCATTCGCACCGATTAGTTTGGCAGGTGTCTCCTCACGGGTTTTCCGTAAGCTGTCTGCCTGCGCTTTGCCGCGTGCTTCGGCTATTGCCTCGGCAAAATTGGCAAAGAGCAAGGTGACAAACAGCACAATGAAAACCAACATATTGTATCCGAACGAACCCTGCGCGTGATCGCCCGTCGCAGCGGACCAGATGGTGACAAAGAGCATTACGAACGTGACAACCTCCACGATAAACATGATTGGATTCCTGAACATCGTCTTCGGGTTCAGCTTCACGAACGATTGCTTCAAACTTTCTATAACAAGCTCCCTGGGAAACAGGGAAGCGGCTTTATTATTTTTCATATAACTTATTCTTTTTATGTTTCGATATAAATTGTATATCTATTGACAGAGTTAATTTCATATACCGGAAAATATCAGCTAGATGCTTATAGTGCCGGGAGTAACTTCTCCCCTCTCGAGAGGGGGTAGGGGGTGTGTTAATACATATCAATAAAGCAGACTTAAAATGCATTAACATGGAAATAGTTTAATTTATATTGAGGGTAGCATGATAAAGCCGGTTTACAGGCTGAGATATGACACACCCCCTGCCCCCTCTCAAGAGGGGAAAAAGTTACAATCAGTTTTTACTAATAAACATTCATCATTTAATAAACTGTGATACGTATTAATTCAATCAATTGTGCTTAATATATCGAGAAATATTCCGCTATCGGCCCCAGCGTCAGCGCAGGGAAGAAAGACAGGGCGGCAACGATAAAGATTACGCTGAACGTCATCACGGCAAATGTGGCCGTATCTGTCTTCAATGTCCCTGCACTTTCCGGGATATATTTCTTTTGTGCCAGCAGTCCCGCAATGGCAACCTGCCCGACGATTGGGAGATAACGGCTGATAATCAGTGCCAGACCAGTCGTAAAGTTCCAGAAATAGGTATTATCGCCCAGTCCTTCAAATCCCGACCCGTTGTTTGCCGAAGCCGACGTATATTCGTAAAGCATCTCGCTGAACCCGTGGAAGCCCGGATTATTCAGCCACCCTCCTTCCGCCTCCACAAAGGCCGGATTATATACCCAATAATAGCATGCCACCGCCGTGCCGATCAGGATAACGAACGGATGAGCCAGCGCCACAATCGTCGCAATCTTCATCTCGCGTGCCTCCACTTTCTTTCCCAGGAACTCAGGCGTGCGCCCGACCATCAACCCGCTGATAAAGACGGCGATAATCAGGAAAGCGTAATAGTTCATGAATCCCACGCCTACACCGCCAAACCAGGTATTAATCTGCATATTCAACATCTCCATCATCCCCGACAGCGGCATCGTGCTATCATGCATGCCATTCACGGAGCCATTGGAAGTCACTGTCGTCGTGCAACTCCACAAAGCGGTGGCAGCCGGACCGAGGCGGGTTTCCTTTCCTTCCATAGCACCGGCCTGCTGGTCGATTCCCATCGCCGAGATCATCGGGTTCCCCTTCGTTTCATAGTATGTATTGATGCCGACACTCACGAGGTAGGCAAACAGCATCACTCCGAATATCGAATAGGCGAGTTTCTTTCGCTTCAGATAGAATCCCAATGCAAACACCATCGCCATCGGCAGGATAAGGATGGACCAGCATTCCACCATATTCGTCAGGTAAGTCGGGTTTTCCAACGGATGCGAAGAGTTAACCCCGTAGTAACCACCGCCATTCGTTCCCAACTGTTTGATCGGGATGATTGCGGCAGCCGGACCTTGCGAAACAAGTTGTTCCTGTCCTTCCAGTGTCGTCAGCTTCATCTTGCCGTCGAATCCCATCGGCGTACCTTCTATAATCAGGATAAAACCAACCACCAGCGCCAACGGCAGCAGGATACGTGTACTACTCTTCATCAGCAGATTCCAGAAGTTACCGATCGTATGAGTCGATTTCGATGCCATCGCCTTGAATACTCCTCCCAGGGCCGCCATACCCGTTGCCGCCGTAATAAACTGGAAGAGCATGATGACAAACAACTGTGTAAAATAAGTCAACCCGCTCTCACCGCTGTAATGCTGCAAGTTACAGTTCACCATGAAACTGATACAGGTATTAAACGACAGGTGCGACGACTGGCTCGCATTGCCGTCGGGGTTCAACGGCAGGTATTGCTGGAAATACAACAGGAACATTCCCCAGAAAAACCAAAACAGGTTAATGGTCAGCAATGCTTTGAGGAAGCTCTTCCAACTCATTTCCACGTTCGGGTCGATGCCGCACAGTTTAAAAATCCATCTTTCCACCGGGGCGATGAAGTCCAGGCAGGTCTTCTCCCCTTTATAAACTTTTGCAATGTACTTCCCCAGTGGGTAGGCCAGCACGACCATGAGTACTATTTGCGCGATGCTACCTAATAATTCCGTATTCATCTTTTTACCATCATTATTTGTTTAAAACTTTTCGGGCTTAATCAACACATACATCAGATACCCGAAGATAACCAGGCAGAGTATAAACAGTGCTACGAACATATCTCTCCTCCTTCCTTTAAATCTTTTCGAACCAATCTACACACTTGAAAAAAAACCAGTAGCAAAGGCTACCTACCGCACATAAAAAAATAAATGATACAATTTCATTCTCTAACATAGCTTTGTCTTTTAATCGTTTATACAAATCATTTTGCCCTTCTATATGCCAAAGCCGTGCCAAATCGGAGACAACAACATGTTAAAACCTGTATCACAAATACTTATCAGAAAAACGCAGCATAACGTCGGAAGAGGTAACCCTTCCATTTTGAAAAGGTCAGCCTGTCAAAACGGTAAAGTATACTAAAACGGAAAGATGAAAAAGAGAGTGGAGATATAAAAAAAAGCCCCGGCTTGTATAGGGCCCGGGGCTTTAATAATAGTCAAGGTAGCCTATATCTCACGACATATCTGGCTACAGCAGGTCTCACGACCTAATAACTTAAAATCAAAAAAAAATATTATTCGGTAAATTGATAAGGTACGGTGAACCAGAAACAGGTACCTCTGTCTATTTCCGAATCCACCCATATCCTACCACCTAGCTTATGAACAATCATTTCACATATACTCAGGCCTAAACCGCTTCCCTGAATAAATGTATTCAGCTTTGTGAAACGATGGAATATTTCTTTCACCTTATTTTTAGGAATGCCGATACCCGTATCCCTGACAAAAAACTTCAACAGGCTCTCCCTTTGGTCATATTCATAACCAACCGTTATAGTTCCCTTCTCCGTAAACTTCATGGAGTTGTTCATCAGATTGGTCAGCACCTGCATCAAACGGTGTTTGGCAATGACAGCATAACATTCCATCAAACCTTTGCTGGAGATAATCTGCACATCCTTATTTCTGTTCGTCATCCGGGTAGACGTCGCAATCTCGTCGATAATATGGTTTATACAAGTCCTCGATTCGTTAAAGTCGAGCGTTTCCGCATCAATCATTGCCAGGTCGAAAATATCGTTAATCAGTTTCAGCAGCAGCGCGTTGTTACTTTCGATAATCCCGATATACTCCTGCTTTTCCTCTTCTGTCTCAACGTTAATCAACAAATTGGAAAAACCGATAATCGCATTCAGCGGCGTCCGTATCTCATGGCTCATATTCGCCAGGAAGGCGGATTTCAACCGGTTGGCCTCTTCGGCGGCACTCAGGGCGTCACGTAGGCTCTGTTCCAGCAGTTTTTGTTCCGTGATAGGCATGAAAATACCGTCGAGGGCAATAACATTCCCTTTGCTGTCGTACTCGACCTCAACCAGCATCTCTTCCCATGAGACTTCCTTGTCGTTATATATATTCAGATCGCTCAACTGGTATTCGAGATGTCCCCTGCATATCTCTCCGCTGATTAATTGCCTGAACAACTCCCTCGCCTGCTCACGGAAATCGGTATGCACCAGCATCAAAGCCGTTTCCAGCGGGACTTTTTTATCTTCAACCAGCCTCCGGTGTGTCTTTCCGGTCAACGGGTCATATTCGGCCACCATCTTTTTTACGGAGAATATATCATTCTTTATATCATAATACCAGCAGACCATATCAGCTGCTTCTATCGCTATCGACAGTTTATAATTCACCAGTTCGAGATTTTCGCGGTAATTTTTCAGCTTCGTCACATCGACAAAGAACACATCCACTACATCTTCTTCTTCCGATAGACGGATTATAACTGTATAATAAGATCCGTTTATCAAATATTCACCCCTATGCGTTTCTTTCGTAATCAATATTTCTTGAGAAATATCCAGAAACCGCTCCATTGATCCCAATGAAGTCTGTTCCAGTTGTTCTCTATTTTTATGCAGGACATCTATTTTCGGCAGTACCTTTTCATTAAAAGCTTTATTAACATCGAGCACCAAAAGGTCGGGCGCCTCCCTGTCGCTCCGGATTTTACACCGCAAATATGGGATAGGCATGTTGTCGAATAAATCACGGTATTTAAGAAGCAATTTATATTCGCGGGTCCGCATCTTCGATTTTATATGCCTGATATAGATGATTGTAAGTAGTGCAACAATGATGGAAGCAAGGAAATAGAGACTGAATATCAGCAGGTCATAATGTTCGATAAAATTCAATGGCTTTTCCAGCATGGAAGAATTTTCAGTATGAAACACATTCCCTCCTATTGCCGGAGAAATATTTATCGCAGAGATGCACCCTGCATATATCTTTCCGGTAAAATATTCCAGTAAAATAAATATACCGATGTTGCGCTTCATAATTTTATTTTAGACCCAAGTTATACCCTTTTAATAAATTCATTGTATTTTCTGTTTCATCTTATCCACATATGAAGAATAGTTGAAAAACATTGCTTTTATATTATCTGCAAAGTTATTGTAATAAATCTATTCTTCAAAGATAATTTGTAATTAAATCCATGAAAACCATTGATTTTTATTGACTATCACAAAAATAGCACATAAAAAACATAATATGGAATATCAAATTCGTATCAAAAATGCAGGCGGAAACCTCGCGGCCTCCGCCTCCCCCCCTTATCAATCCTAACCTCCTATTCAATTTCAGGACGGTCGCCACCGCTACTTCCTCCCGATGATGGCGGGCGGGTAGTTCCGGTGCTTGTCTTTCCTCCCTTGCCTGCTCCGAGGCTGTCAGAGATGACGACACGGTAATGATCGATACGCGCGTTCCACCATGCGAACAGTTCGGCGTATTTATCATCTCCTTTGACGAGTGCCAGGGCATTTAGTTTTTCCACCAATGCGTTATAAGCCTTCTCGTAAATGGGACGTGTCATTTCGGTACTTCCTTTTCCGCTCTTTTCGGAGTGTTCTTTCGAGCGCTTCGATGTCAGTTCGGCACAAAGGTCGTTCGCTTTTTTAAGTTCGGCTATCCAGCCGTCCAAACCTAAGAGAGTAGCGTCCGCCTTGTATTTATCGGACGCCAGTTCCTGCAAAAAGTTATTGATGAAACTTGTCTGGTCGTCGAACGAGCGCCGTTGGGCACCGGTAAAAGTATCAGCCAATACGCTCAGACGCAAAGCACCGTCTCGCTTATCCTGATCGAAGTGTCTCAATCCGTTTCTTATTTCTATAAGTATGGCAACATGCAGGTTACCACGCTGTTTGTTACCCGTAGTCATCTGTTCGGTAATAGAACTTTTGGCAACGTTGACAATGCTATCATCGAACGCCTGCAATTTTGCCTTATAATCGGGAAATATATCGGTTATCTCCAGTGTATCGTCGCCTTTGGCTTCGATAGCTGTTTCTATTTCACGACCGAACGTCAGACTTTCGTTGTTCTTCAACCGTGTTTTTGTTCCAAATGTTTGTATTTTAGTCATAAGTATGTGTTTCTATTCTTTTAGTACCTGGTAAAAATATTTTCAATATTTTACAATAACATTACGCTCTAGACACAATCCCCCGATACTTATATCGATGAAACAAAAAACCCTTTAAACTGGTTCGATACTTATATCGGGGGCGCCTTCGTTGTGTAGAAAGCTTTCGATACGAGTATCGAAAGCTTTGGCTGCCGTATGTGTCTCACGACAAAAAATCGGCATATCTAGTATTAAATGATTTGCTTGAAAACAATTTTATCGTTATCTCTAATTTTTATTCTCGCCTCCTCCTTTTGTTTATCAACATCCGGAGGATGTTCAGATTGTCTTTGTTTCATTTTTATTAGATTTAAGTTATGGCCCGTCAAGGGGTCAAATTATATTTACATTTATATTTATTAACAGCAAAATGACTAGAAAAAACGTTCCTTTTTTCTAGTCACGTTTAAGTTTTTCTTTAGAAATAATCATATCCGATTAAATAACGCTCATTATGATAAGAAAATCAATCATTCTCTTTGATTTTTTTTGAAATAATATTTGTTTATTTAATTATTTTTCCTTCCTTTGCAATGACAGGAAAAAAGGAACGATTAATTTAGTCATTCGCACTTAA
>OOBZ01000927.1_pt1 | contig 21269 bp, 20 predicted proteins | sample 1671601 | NCBI WGS metagenome assembly OOBZ01 (sample SAMN06348173, study PRJEB24527) | human gut metagenome | biome: human gut; feature: ankylosing spondylitis patient; material: feces | host: Homo sapiens | place: China | collected 2015-10
GCATAGGCAGAATTTGACGCAAAACTCCATAATGAGACTAATAAGAATCCTAATACAAGTATAATTTTCGTTAACTGTTTCGTTATACTTGCTCTTTTTAATTCATTTTCCATAAATTTGCAAAATTAATTATACTAATTAATAAAAGTGTTTTTCACTTAATCCGAGCAATATTCGCAGTATTGTTCGGATTTTCTAGCTTAATGTGGATTTCTGTTATATTTTCATATGTTTCATTTTTAAGATTAAACATTCCATTCCAAATTCTATTGTACAATTTCCTCTAGAGGTTTCAATATATAAATGTTATTTTGTTTAACAGAAGTAAAGCCACCTGTCGATGATAATCTTTCCAATGCCTCGTGTATTCCACATTCCAAATCTATTTTGCCGGACATTATTACTTGGGAAATTTCTTCACTGCAATGAATGCTAACACCATAATAACGGCTTAACTTTGCTAAAATTACACGTAAAGGTTCATTATTTAATGATAGTATACCTTTAGTCCAAAGTATATATTCTTCCGCATTCACATGAGACTTCCGTATCAGGCCATTCGATAGAATGGTAGCTTTGTTGTCAGGAGTAAGAATCAATTCTTTACCAGATCTACTCTTTATATTTACCTTACCATGTAACAGTACAACTTCCGCATCATCTGAGGTATCACTATAAGCATTTATATCAAATGCAGTTCCTAACACCTGAACATCAAAACCGGATGTTTGTACAATGAAAGGAACTCTTTTATCAGGTGTCACATTCAAAAAAACCTCACCTTCAACATATATTTCTCTACTTTTTTTCGAGAATACGCGTGGATAAACAACTTTTGTTCCGGCATTCACATACATTTGGGTTCCGTCAGAAAGTACTAAACGAGTATATTTACCTTTAGGAACAATAAGTCGATTGTAACCATCCGACTTATCTTCATTCACTTGCCCATTATCCACTTGTTGTTCATTAATGCTGACTACTCCATTTGTATTGTATGCCACTATAGCTCCTTTGTCAACTGTCACAGTTTTATCATCAGAAAAAATTAACTGTATTTCTTCCGTTTCGTCCGAAACTTCTTTCAACGTAAACGCAATTTCCTCCAGCCTGTCATCTTTCATCCTCCAGTCAACTGTCATAAACAAGAAAAGCAAAATAGCAGCTACGGCAGCCGAAGCACTCCAATATAGAAGTAGATGTCTTCTATGTACTATTTTTCTTCTTGGTGACGCGACCTGCTCCAAAGGAGCAGTCTGCTTGCGTATAGAAAATAATAATTCACTCAAATCAGAAGTTACAAGGTCATCTTTCAGCAAAAGACTTTTTTCCCATTCCTGCTGCAACATCGATAAAAGTTCTTCTTCAGAACGATGATTTATTTCTTCACGTAGTTTTCTATACTGTTCGGTAGTAATTTGTCCGGCAGTATATTTTGCAATTAATTCATTTATATCTTCTCGGCTCATACAATTCTAATCTTTTATAAGTAATAGCCACAAACACATAAAATATACTAGTCATACATACATGTTATACAACATATATCACACAATATCTTAGTGAAAAAAGAAATTTAGAAAAATAAAAAGAGGAAAAAAGAAAGATACTCTAACTCTTTACGAATAAGTTTAAGAGATGCAGAAAGCAGATTCCTAACAGATTGTTCCTTTAACTGAAGCATCTCCGCAATCTCTTTAACTGAATAGTTATCTTCTTTATTTAATAATGATTTAGCTTTTTGTAGTTTCGCCAAAAAAGAATCAAAATCAATTTTTTGAATAATCATTTGTTCCGAATAAGCTGCATCATTTATTAAAACAAGATAGTCTTCCATCTGCGGATGATTTAGCCGATAACGGAATTCTCGCAATACTAAGTGATAAGTAATAGTGAACAAATATGATTTAAAAGAGCTATCTGTATCAATAGTATGATGATTCGCCCATATTTTGACGAATGTTTCTTGTACTATTTCTTCAGCAGTAACCTTAGATTTCACCAATGAATAAGCAAAACGAAACAACAGCGGGACCCACTTTTTATACAAATAGGTATATGCTTCATAAGAGCCATTTTTTAACAACTCCAATAATTGTTTTTCATCGTATTCTATATACATAACATTCTGTATACATTCAATAGTAATGCGCAAAAGTAGAAAATAATATATTTTTCTCCAAACATACTCATAAATACTTTTTAATATCTTACCTTTCAACGATACATTCTGGTTTCCGTCTATTTATTCATCTAATATGCAATAAACTCAAAACGTTGCAAATTTCCGTCCACGTTTGCCCCATTTACATAAATAAAAACTATCTTTGCGTTTCAGAATCCCGAAAGACGAAAGAAATGGAGCAAATAGACAACCTAAAAGAGCTTATCAATCAAGGGGACGTGGACACAGCGATTGAGCAATTGGACCAGCTTCTCCAAGACACTTCTGTCGAAAAAGAGAAAGATACTCTTTACTATTTACGGGGAAATGCCTACCGGAAAAAAGGAGATTGGAAACAGGCACTGGATAATTACCAGTTTGCCATTGATATCAATCCGGAAGGTCCTGCCGTTCAGGCAAGAAAAATGGTAATAGATATCCTCAACTTCTACCACAAGGATATGTTCAATCAATAAAAGATATGTTTAATCAGTAATCGAACTCAAAGATAACGTAATAAATAAAGATTATGGCAAAAATCAAAGGAGCAATCGTAGTCGACACGGAGCGTTGCAAAGGATGCAACCTGTGCGTAGTGGCGTGTCCGCTCGATGTAATCGCCCTCAACAAAGAGGTCAATATGAAAGGCTATAACTATGCCTGGCAAGTGAAAGAAGATACCTGCAACGGATGTAGCTCGTGTGCAACGGTTTGTCCGGACGGATGTATATCTGTGTATAAAGTAAAAGTAGAATAAAAGAAAAGAATATGGCAGAAGAAGTTGTATTAATGAAAGGAAACGAAGCTATCGCCCATGCAGCTATCCGTTGCGGTGCGGACGGTTACTTCGGTTATCCTATTACTCCCCAATCGGAAGTGTTGGAAACGCTTGCCGAACTGAAACCGTGGGAAACAACCGGCATGGTAGTACTCCAGGCGGAAAGTGAAGTGGCAGCTATCAATATGGTATATGGAGGCGCAGGTAGCGGAAAAATGGTGCTGACGTCTTCTTCAAGTCCCGGTGTAAGTCTGAAACAGGAAGGAATCTCCTACATCGCAGGTGCCGAACTTCCTTGTCTGATTGTCAACGTAATGCGTGGCGGTCCCGGACTGGGTACTATCCAGCCGAGTCAGGCAGATTATTTCCAGACAGTAAAAGGCGGTGGCCACGGTGATTACAAATTGATTGCTCTTGCTCCGGCGTCCGTACAGGAAATGGCGGATTTCGTTGCGTTGGGATTCGAACTGGCATTCAAATACCGTAACCCGGCTATCATCCTCGCCGACGGTGTGATCGGGCAAATGATGGAAAAAGTGGTTCTTCCGGCGCAGAAACCACGCCGTACGGAAGAAGAAGTGATAGCACAATGCCCATGGGCTGCTACCGGAAAAGCTAAAGGCCGTAAGCCGAACATTATCACTTCTCTGGAACTGAAACCGGAGGCTATGGAAATAAACAATCTCCGTTTCCAGGCTAAATACCGTGAAATTGAAAAGAACGAAGTACGCTTCGAAGAAATAAACTGCGAAGATGCAGAATATCTGATTATTGCTTTCGGTTCAATGGCACGTATCGGTCAAAAAGCCATGGAGCTGGCACGCGAAAAAGGTATCAAAGTAGGTATCCTTCGTCCTATCACATTATGGCCGTTCCCGACAAAAGCAATTGCTGCTTACGCTGACAAAGTGAAGGGTATGCTTGTTACAGAACTGAATGCCGGACAAATGATTGAAGATGTCCGCCTGGCTGTGAACGGTAAAGTAAAGGTAGAACATTTCGGACGTCTCGGCGGTATTGTTCCCGACCCGGACGAGATTGTAACTGCTTTGGAAGAAAAAATAATCAAATAACGAAACGATGAATCCTGATAAAATAAGAAACGTACTGAACATCCTTTTTATGATATTGGCTCTTGCGGCTATTATCACCTACTTTGTTGTAGGAAAGGAAGACTTTAAAATGTTTATCTACGTATGCGGCGCGGCAATCTTTGTCAAGCTAATGGAGTTTTTTATACGGTTCACCAACAGATAAGGAGAAGAAGTTATGACTAAAGAAGAAATAATCAAACCCGAGAATCTGGTTTACAAGAAACCGACTCTGATGAACGATAATGCCATGCACTACTGCCCGGGTTGCAGTCACGGCGTGGTACACAAGCTCATAGCCGAAGTGATAGAGGAAATGGGCATGGAAGATAAAACGGTGGGAATCTCTCCGGTAGGATGTGCAGTTTTCGCCTACAATTATCTGGACATTGACTGGCAGGAAGCAGCACACGGACGTGCGCCTGCTGTGGCAACTGCCGTGAAACGCCTATGGCCGGATCGTCTCGTTTTCACATACCAGGGTGACGGTGACTTGGCTTGTATCGGTACAGCCGAAACGATCCACGCATTGAACCGTGGCGAGAATATCACGATTATCTTTATCAACAATGCAATCTACGGTATGACCGGCGGACAAATGGCGCCGACTACACTGGTGGGAATGAAAAGTTCCACTTGTCCTTACGGACGTGACGTCGAGCTCCACGGTTATCCGCTGAAAATCACCGAAATCGCTGCCCAACTGGAAGGAACAGCTTACGTAACCCGCCAGTCCGTACAATCCGTACCGGCGATTCGTAAGGCGAAGAAAGCGATCCGTAAAGCATTCGAGAATTCAATGAGCGGTAAAGGTTCTAACTTAGTGGAAATCGTTTCTACTTGTAGCTCAGGCTGGAAGATGACTCCGGAGAAGGCTAACAAATGGATGGAAGAACATATGTTCCCATTCTATCCGCTAGGTGATTTAAAAGATAAAGAATAACGCTAAAAGTCAACAGAACAATGAAAGAAGAAATCATTATAGCAGGATTCGGTGGACAAGGCGTATTGTCTATGGGTAAGATCCTGGCTTATTCGGGGCTAATGGAAGGCAAAGAAGTAAGCTGGATGCCGGCATACGGTCCCGAACAACGCGGTGGAACAGCCAACGTTACAGTAATTGTAAGCGACGACAAGGTTTCTTCACCCATTTTGAGTAAATATGATACTGCTATCATTCTGAACCAGCCTTCACTCGAAAAGTTTGAAAATAAGGTGAAGCCCGGTGGTATCCTGATTTATGACGGTTACGGAATTATCAACCCTCCTACCCGCAAGGATATCAAGGTATATCGTATCGATGCCATGGACGCAGCCAACGAGATGAATAACGCCAAAGCATTCAACATGATTGTACTTGGCGGTTTATTAAAACTCCGCCCGATTGTGACATTGGAAAATGTAATCAAGGGATTGAAGAAAACTCTTCCGGAACGCCATCACCACTTGATTCCGATGAACGAAGAAGCAATCAAGAAAGGTATGGAATTAATCCGTGAGGTTTAATTAACAGATAATGTGCAATGGATAATTGATAATTATTAGCTACGTATAGTACGTATGCAACATAATTTTCAATTATCCATTATCATTAAATCAATTAAAGTAAGTATCTTTGCCTCCAATTATGAGACGAATCTTACTATTATATATATTACTTTCCGTTGTAGGGCTGACAACTGTCCATGCGCAGTTTAATCCCGGTCGTCAACAAATCGACGAAAACGGATATGACCAATACGGTAACCAGGTAGACCCTGCAATGATTCCGGACAGACTGGATAGTGCAAACGTTGAAGTAAAGGGATTACCACCTACCTTATATATGTGGCGGATCAAAAACCAGTTGGGCGACCGGACGATAATCCCTGCCGACACCGCCTATCACCACTTTCAGAACACGAATCTCACGGAAGGAATCACCGGACATTACAATTATCTCGCCAATATGGGGTCGCCCCGTATGTCACGCATCTTCTTTGACCGCCGTTATCCGGAGCCGACCATTTTCATGGAACCTTTTTCCAGTTTCTTTGTCCGTCCCACAGAATTTAATTTTACGAACAGTAACGTTCCCTATACCAATCTGACGTATCATAAAGCCGGTAATAAGATAAATGGAGAAGAACGTTTCAAATCCTACTTCTCTGTAAACGTAAACAAGAAGTTGGCCTTCGGTTTCAACATTGATTATTTATACGGACGGGGATACTACAACAATCAGAATACTGCATACTTTAACGCTGCAGTTTTCGGCAGCTATATCGGAGACAGATATCAGGTGCAAGGAATATACAGTAACAACTATCTGAAGACTAATGAAAACGGAGGTATCACCGATGACAGATATATCACCGCTCCGGAGGAAATGGCCGAAGGACGAAGGGAATACGAATCAACCAACATTCCTACTGTATTGAGCGAAACAACCAACCGTAATCATGACTTTTATGTATTCCTGACTCAACGTTATAATCTAGGATTCAAACGTGACATTCCGCAGGCTGAAAACGACACGACTCCCGCCAAACAGGAGTTTGTACCGGTGACGAGTTTTATACACACCATTCAGGTAGAACGGGCACGCCATGGCTTCAATTCTTATGACGAAGTAGCGGACGGATATTATCAGAACACATATTTTGATAAGGACAATAAAGCGTTCGTAAGAGACAGTACTACTTATGTAGGAATCAAGAATACAATCGGCATCGCTTTACTGGAAGGTTTCAACAAATATGCAAAAGCCGGATTGACCGCATTCGCTTCTTACAAAATCAGTAAATATACGCTGATGAATAAGGACGGAGGACCATTACCCGACAAATACAATGAAAACGAGATATTCGTCGGAGGAGAGTTATCCAAACGGGAAGGGAATATTCTTCACTATCACGCAATCGGTGAAGTGGGACTTGCAGGAAAAGCAATCGGACAGTTCAATGTAAAAGGAGATATAGACCTGAATTTCCCGTTATGGAAAGATACCGTCAGCCTTATTGCCCGCGGTGAGGTCAGCAACCAGCTTGCACCTTTCTATATGCGTCATTACCATTCCAAACATTTCATGTGGGATAATGATATGGATAAGGAGTTCCGTACACGTATCGAAGGGGAACTAAGTATTGCACGCTGGAAAACCCGGCTAAGAGCGGGAGTAGAAAACATCAAGAACTATACGTATTTCAACCAACAGGCAACGCCCGAACAGAAAAGCGGAAGCCTTCAAGTATTATCGGCAAGCCTCAACCAGGACTTCAAGCTCGGGATCTTCCATTTAGATAATGAAGTAACCTGGCAGAAATCCAGTGACCAGACTGTGCTGCCCTTGCCCGATCTTTCTTTGTATCATAACTTTTATATGCAGTTTAAATTAGCAAAGAAAGTGCTTAGCGTGCAATTAGGTGCCGACGTGCGATATTTCACGAAATACAATGCACCCGCCTATATGCCGGCTATCCAAAATTTCTACCTGCAACCGGAAGAAGGCAAAGTTGAGATAGGCGGTTATCCGATTGTGAATGTCTATGCAAACCTGCATCTGAAACGTACACGTTTCTATGTGATGATGTATCACGTGAACCAAGGAATAAGCAGACCTGATTATTTTCTGTCTCCTCACTATCCTATCAATCCACGTGTCCTGAAATTCGGACTTTCATGGAATTTCTATGATTAACAAAACCTTTATGGCTTATGGAGACACGCCCGAAACTGAGACTATTCAGATATTTAGTGCCTGTTATCATTATATTGGCACTTATTTTCACTTTCCGATATTGCGGAAAACAAGAAAAACCCTTAGGGCATCCGCGTGATTATGCCGCCATTGCCAAAGAAGGAATACTACGTGTAGCTACCGAATACAACTCAATCAGTTTTTATGTGGACGGTGACACTATCTCCGGCTTCCATTATGAACTGATACAGGCCTTTGCCCGTGATAAAAGACTGAAAGCAGAAATCACCCCAGTCATGAGTTTCGAAGAACGGCTGAAAGGACTGAGTGAAGGGCGTTATGATGTTATTGCTTATGGAATATTGGCGACTAGCAAATTAAAAGATTCCCTGCTTCTCACCTCTCCCATTGTCCTCAACAAACAAGTCCTGGTTCAACGCAAAGAGAATGGAGAAAACGATTCACTCTATATCCGTAACCAACTGGATTTAGCCCGGCGGACACTTCATGTCGTAAAAGGTTCGCCTTCTATCTTGCGTATTCAGAACTTAGGAAATGAAATCGGAGACACCATTTACATAAAAGAAATAGAAAAATATGGCCCCGAACAATTGATTTCACTAGTAGCACACGGAGACATTGACTATGCAGTTTGTGACGAAAGCATTGCACGGGCAGTAGCGGATTCCTTGTCGCAGATTGATATCAATACGGCTATCAGCTTCACACAGTTCTACTCATGGGCAGTCAGCAAGCAATCCCCCGTTTTACTCGATAGTTTGAATACGTGGCTGGATAAGTTCCAAAAGAAATCAGAATATCAAAAGATTTATAAAAAATACTATAATCAATAAAGTTGCTCTTGACAAAAAATAGTTTTATCTTTGGGCTTTGTTAAAACAGACACAATAGGTATTACAATTATGAGTGAAAAGATAATTAAATGGGGATTCATCGGTTGCGGCGAAGTCACCAAAACGAAAAGTGGTCCTGCTTTCCAAAAAGTAGAACATTCGGAAGTCGTAGCTGTAATGAGTCGCGACGGTGCAAAGGCAAAAGCCTATGCCAAAGAAAGAGGTATCAAGAAATGGTATGACGACGCACAGGAACTGATAGACGATCCGGAAGTAAATGCTATATATATCGCCACTCCTCCTTCTTCTCATGCTACTTATGCTATTATGGCAATGAAAGCAGGTAAGCCTGCATACATTGAAAAGCCAATGGCACAGACATACGAAGAGTGTACCCGTATCAACCGTATTTCGCAAGAAACAGGCATTCCTTGTTTCGTTGCTTACTACCGACGTTATCTCCCGTACTTCCAAAAAGTAAAAGAGCTTGTAGAAAACGGTTCTATCGGTAACGTTATCAATGTACAGATACGGTTCGCACAGCCACCACGCGACCTGGACTATAACCGTGAAAATCTTCCCTGGCGTGTACAAGCGGACATTGCCGGAGGCGGTTACTTCTACGATCTTGCCCCGCATCAGATAGATTTATTGCAGGATATGTTCGGTTGCATTCTCGAAGCAAATGGTTACAAGAGCAACCGCGGAGGACTTTATCCCGCCGAAGATACCTTAAGTGCCTGTTTCCAGTTCGACAACGGATTGGTAGGTAGCGGCTCCTGGTGTTTCGTAGCGCACGACTCGGCCCGCGAGGATCGTATAGAAATCATCGGAGACAAAGGAATGATTTGTTTTTCTGTCTTCACCTACGAACCTATCGGACTGCATACCGAACGCGGACGCGAAGAAATCTGTATCGGTAACCCGGAACATGTACAACAGCCTCTTATCCAAGCGGTGGTAGACCATCTATTAGGTAAATCTATCTGTTCCTGCGACGGTGAAAGTGCCACACTGACCAACTGGGTTATGGACAAGATTCTCGGAAAGCTTTAAACGGATATTTCCTACCGTTTTATCAGTATTCAAGATCCCGAACTTTATCCGTTCTCTTTCGGCGTCTGCTGGTACTGGTAGAAAATTAAAGGAAATCGTTCCTTGGTATATTGTTAGTTTTTTCTATCTTTGTAGAAAGATGTTATTTCTGAAAAGAAGTAAATAGGATAAAACTAACAATATTTTTTATTGCCATGACTAAAGAAGAACTAATGCGGAAAGCAATAGAGCTTTCAAAAGAAAATGTCGAAAATGGTGGAGGCCCTTTCGGTGCTGTTATCGCCACCAAAGATGGAGTGATTATCGCTACCGGTGTAAACCGCGTCACAACGTCTTGTGATCCTACTGCACATGCCGAAGTTAGTGCAATACGTGCCGCAGCCGCCAAACTGGGAACATTTGATCTTAGCGGATATGAGATATACACCTCCTGCGAACCTTGTCCCATGTGCTTGGGTGCTATTTATTGGGCACGACTGGACAAGATGTACTACGGTAACAACAAAACCGACGCCAAAAATATCGGTTTTGACGATTCTTTTATCTACGACGAACTGGAACTGAAACCAGAAGACAGAAAACTTCCCTCCGAAATTTTACTACCCAATGAAGCTATTACCGCCTTTGAGGCTTGGGCAGCCAAAGAGGATAAAATAGAATATTAGATTTCTCTTTTTTATTATTAACTAATTAACAACCCTGCAAATGAAAAGAAAAAACCTTCTAGTTTTTCTAACAGCAGCATGCCTGTTTGGTTGTCAACAACAAGACAACCTGCAAGACCCCAGTAAAGAAGCTATCGACTTCTCTACTTCTATCGACAACCAAAGCATCACTGACTTGCTTACTCGTAACAGTGCCGCTTTATCGCTTCCCGTAAAGAATAGCTTCTCAACTGGAGATGTAATCTCAATGTCAGTTTCCAATCAAGACTATCTTCCGTTTGCCCTAGGCGTAGATAGTCAGACATGGGACGAGATAGACACAGACGTTGAATCTGTTACATTCTATGCTCATTACCCCGAATTGACTGACGAAGCTGCTACCAGAGCATTGGGAAAACGTTACCGCAGTATAAAGGGAGGAAAAGAACATCTATTCGGAATAGCTCAAGCCATTCGCGGAACTAAAAACGTAGCCTTAAAGTTCAAACGAATGACTGTACCCGTCATCTTACTTGACGAGGACGGCAGACCGTATAACGGTAAAGCAAGTATCAAACTTCGTTTGAGAAACAGAGGTATTCAAGATCTTTTTAACGGAAAGGTTGAGTTGGACAAGAGCGCGGAAGCCGAGGATATCAATATCAAAAAGGTATCTGACGGAGAATTAACCAACTTAATCCCACAAGAAACGATCAAAGCTGGAGAAGTAATTGGAGAAGTATCCATAGAGGGAGAAAAACAAGAAATCGTAGCAAATCAGGATGTTGAAGTAAGTGCCGGAAATGCGATTGTCATGAGGTTCGCCCGCAACCGTGTCATCTTTGACGGACACACTCCATTGCGTAGATAACGCAGACAAGTAAAAACGAACATAAATAAAAATCCCTGGAACTGCCGTAGACACTCAGCATTCCTGGGATTTTTCACACACAAAAGTTATTATTGAAATTGAAAACTGTTCTTAATTAGTTTAGAAGCGCATACCTACGGTTAATAGTACTTGACTACGTGTATTAGTTACTTTAGTGGCCGGAGGAGTTACCATAGTCCACTCACCTTGAGTTAACTCAAATTCATTATAAAATGGATAAAAGTTCTCTTTATATGTAGACAACTGATAAGCTAAATCTGCATAAAACATTTTTCCTCTATATCCTATTCCTAATGTATAATTACTCTGTGATCTCTTATTAGAAAAATCAGTATCAGTTATAAGAGAATTGGAAGGAATATATTTCACAGCCTCATCTCTAAATACAGCAGAACTATAATTATATCCTAAACGAAAAGCAAACTCTGGAATTACCTTATACTCAGCTCCAATACGGAATGTATGTTCACCTTTCAAACAGTTCTTTACTTCAGCATTCTCAAATTCCATATCCCCACCGCCATCATTACTTGAATACTTAAATTTCATTGTAGAATAATCTTCATATTCATATTCCGCACCTAATGCTAAAGAAGTTCCGACAGTATATCCTAAACTAACGTTATATTTCCATGGTGTTACCAATCGATAATCCCGCTTCATATCTCCTACATAATCATAGGTATCTACAATTATACGTTTTAATTCATCAGTTTTTGCATCTCTATAATCATTGGTTACTATTGCACTCGTAGAATATGTTAACTTATAGAAAGTTGGGGTATGCACTGCAAAACCTATACGAAATGGAGAATATTCAAATGGACGAAGGATTAATCCCATTTTTACATCAAACCCAGAACCTGAGATATTGTTATAACTTTCAAGAGAATAACCTTCTCCTCTTTTATATGATTCATCATACCCAGAATATTTATCATAATCCACATCATAGGCCCCAATGGTCAATCCTAAATATACACGATCATTTATATTAAAAGATACATTAAAATCATACTGATCAATTCCCCCCTTTTCTCTTGAATTAAAAACAGAAGAAGGCTCTACCGGCAGAAAAGGAACATATAAATCTGGTTCATTATCAATCCGATCTCTTTCTGTCAGACCTCCTTGATACCCCAAAGCCCCAAGCCATCCAGCATCAGGATCTGAGAATATCCTATTTGCATTATCAAAATCCAAGTGCTGCCTAGAATTATCCCAAACATATCGTTCTGCATCAGTTGCCTGTAAAGCCATAGAATTAGTTTGAGAAACATAATATGGAGATCCCGGATTACTAGGATTCTCAACTACTCCCATCATCCCCGACATCGACATATTTTTATAAAAAGATTTAGAACGCTTATAATTAAATCCAAAATTTACATAACGTAATGGAGTCTGATTACCTATTTTAGTAGCAAAAACAACTCCTATATTATCAAACGACCATCTATTCTTATCTATAGTTGATTTTTGACCTTCATATTTACTCTCCATTCCATAAGCTGAATAACTAAATGAAGTCATTACATCATTACTCCGATAGATACCAATACCAGCAGGATTTGTCCCCATTGTAGTTATATCTCCACCTAATGCCCCCATCGCACCACCCATTCCTACAAAACGAGCTGTACCATTCAAATCTTTATCTGCTATTTTGACACCATCATATACAGATTGTGCACTAACGGCTCCTATCACAAAAGATAAAGTATATATTACTGTTATAATCTTCTTCATAATCTAAATTAATCATATTAATACTATCTTCTAATTATCTTCTACTACTCCTACTAGAAGAACCGCCTCCTGAACGGGACGAACTACCACCACCTGAATAACTACCGCCACTTGAACGAGAACTGCTACTGCTGGCTGGAGAATAACTTCTAGAAGATGAAGAAGAACGGTTACTATTATAGTTACTACGAGTGCTTTCCCTCGAATAAGTACGTGATGGAGAAGCAGAACTACCTCTATTATATGTCGAACTGGATCTTCTTGAAGAAGGAGAATATGTAGATGAACTACGAGCACTACTTCCGCGGGAACTATTATAAGAACTAGCACGAGTAGAGGTGCGAGTACTTGTCCCACTACTACGAGTACTACTTGGACGGGTATATGTACTTCTTCTTGAGGAGGATACATCTGAACGAGTAGATACTCCAGAACGTATGGATTCACTTCTTGAACCAACTACTCGCCCCGTTGAGACACGACCTCCAGAAGGTACGCTAGTAGTCCTACGTACTTGCGAACGACCATAATCTGAACGACGAGAAGTAGAAGAACTATATCTACTAGGAGCATATGAACGGCGACCCGTATAAGTGTTGCGTGCCCAATGGCTTCCACCACCCCAGCCCCAGCTAGGACCACCGTGCCAATAGTGATGATGTCCCCAATAGCCACCGCCATACCAACCACCCCAGTAGCCACCATACCAGCCGCCCCAGGAACCCGGGTAATATCCCCAAGAGTAGTAAGGACGATTCCAGCCCCAGCCATAATTCCAACCCCAGCCGTAAGAACCATAACGCCAATCCCACCAAAGCGGGTTACTGAACGTCGGGAATGCATAAGCATACATGTCGTCGGTATATACGTTCCAGTCCCAGGAATTCGGTCCGTAAACTACGTCCCAATATAACGGGCTGCTAATGCTAATAGCAAAACGCGGATTACGGAAACGGATGATACGTTCTGCGTACTCATAATCTTCCTGTGTACCGTCAAATTCGCCGGTCACCCATTCTCCATCCAAATCCGGATTAGATTTTTCTTTTATATATAAGGTATCATTGTCCATTACGAATTCATTATCACGTGCATCGTAACGGCGATTATATTCATCCACATCCCGTGTTTTTCCCTTACGGTCCTGAACAACTACGGTAGTACCCGGTGAAGTATAGATGTTGGTCACCTGTTGTTTCGTTTCCTTCTTAACCGGAGTTTCTTTCTTCTCCTGTTTATCTTTGGAAGGTACGAAGTAAAGGTCGTCATCAACGCTTTGTGCCAGCAAGCCTATCGGTAGGCACAAGGCAAATAGCAAGAAGTAAACAATCTTTTTCATATCATCTCGGTTTATGTAATTACTTAAACTTATTCACATTACAAAGATAAGGAAGAGATTCGCCACTCTAGGGAGATTTTCCCCAAAGGATAATAGGGAAATCCCTATTTCTAACTATCTTAGTAGAAGATACATTGCACCTTGGCATAAAATTCAAGTAAACTTGATTTTCTATACTTGGTTTGTAGTATCTTTGCATATTATTTACCAGAAAATAAAACAACTATGAAGTATTTTGAGTTCACGTTCCATACAAGTCCTTGTACCGAAACAGTTAATGACGTACTAACTGCAGTGCTAGGCGAAGTGGGATTCGAGAGTTTTGTTGAATGCGAAGGCGGACTGACCGCATATATCCAACAATCGGTATGTGATGAAAACGCTATCAAAACTGTAATCGCCGAATTTCCTCTATCCGATACGGAAATCACCTACACATTTACCGAAGCAGAAGACAAGGACTGGAACGAGGAATGGGAAAAGAATTTCTTCCAACCGATTATTATTGGAGACCGCTGTGTAATCCACAGTACTTTTCACCAGAATGTACCCAAAGCGGAATATGACATCGTCATCAACCCACAAATGGCCTTCGGTACGGGACATCACGAAACGACAAGCCTCATCATCGAAGAATTACTGGACAACGAACTGAAAGATAAATCCTTGCTCGATATGGGTTGTGGGACTTCTATTTTAGCTATCCTGGCACGTATGCGGGGGGCACACCCCTGTACAGCCATCGACATCGATGAATGGTGTGTACGCAATTCTATCGAGAACATTGAACTGAATCATGTAGACGAAATCGACGTTTCACAAGGAGATGCTTCATCACTTACCGGAAAAGGGCCTTTTGACATTATCATCGCCAATATCAACCGGAATATATTATTGAATGACATGAAGCAGTACATTACCTGTATGCATCCAGGTTCAGAGCTTTATATGAGTGGATTTTATGTAGATGATATTGCTGTTATCCGTGAAGAAGCGGAAAAGAATGGACTGGCTTTTGTACATTACAAAGAGAAGAACCGTTGGGCAGAGGTAAAGTTTATTTATCAAGGCTAATCCCCTCCAACTGATTTTTCCTAAAAAACAATATCCCCATGTCCGGACATCACATATAACAAAATGGGAATGTCGGACATAGGGATGTCACATATAAAGAAATTTATGCGAACTCCTTCTTTACTTGCTCACACCATTCCTTGATTTTCTTCTTTGCCTGTTCAGACTGATTATCCAAATCAATCACCAATCCGCACCACTGATTACCTCGTAAGGCTCTGGAACGTTCGAAAGTATAACCTTCAGAAGAAGTGAAGCCGACTAATGTAGCCCCGTCTCCTTCAAAAACTTCCGCCAACAAGCCAATACCATCGGCAAAGTTTTCAGGATAGCGTATCTGATCTCCGAGACCGAAAATAGCAACCTTTTTTCCTTTCAGTTCCATTGTCCGAAGCTCCGGTAACAGTTCATCCCAATAAGTAGGCAGCTCACCGTCAAACCACGTGGAAGCTCCAACAATAAAACAATCGTAAGCTGCAAAATCATTCTGCCATGCCTGTTCAATCGCTACTACTTCTATCTTATCTTCTCCAAACTCTTTCTGAATCTTCTCCGCTACCCAGCTTGTTCTTTCAGCCTTAGTAGCATAAAATAAACCTATCTTTTTCATAATCTGTACAATTTAATATTCCAACAAATTCTTGGCAGCTTCGTATATCTTAGCCTCATCCGGCAATATTTCTTTTTCCAGAATCGGATTAAAGCCGACAGGAGTAAATGTAGAACCGACACGTTCTACCGGACCGTCCAAATAGCGGAACATCTCCCCTCCAATCATAGCCGCCAGTTCCGCACCGAAACCGGAGAATACTTTATCTTCGTGAACAACCAATGCTTTACTGGTTTTCTTTACTGATTCAAATATCGTTTCTTTATCCAACGGAATCAAAGAACGAATATCAATGACTTCTACTTTCCAGCCACCTTCTTTCTCCAGCCGTTCGGCAGCGTGTAAACAGAAATGGGTAGTGTTGCCATAGGTGATAATACTCAAATCTGTTCCTTCACGACGGATACGTGCCTTTCCGAAAGGAACTTCAAAATCTTCCGGTACAACGGCTGCTGCCTCCACCGAGTTATACAAAGCTTTCGGTTCGAGAAACAATGTAAAGCCCTTGGAACGCATACTGGTCCGCAATAATCCGGCGGCATCATCAGCAAAGGAAGGACAGACAATTCGTGCTCCGGGCAAAGTTGTCAAAGCTCCCTCTATATTTTGGGAATGGTATAATCCCCCACCAATATAACCACCGGAAGCTAGCCGTAAAGTTATGTTCGGAGCAAACTTTCCATTGCTACGCCAATACTCATGTGTACATTCTACATATTGTTCTACGGCAGGCCAGAAATAGTCAGCAAATTCCGCCCCTTCTATCACGACATGGATTTTAGGGTCAAAGCGGCTCATTCCGTTAGCTGTACCCACAATATAATCTTCCGCAATCGGTGCGCTGAATACACGTGCATCACCAAACTCCTGCTGCATACCTTTAGTCACATTAAACACACCGCCTTTTTCCTTGTTTGCTACATCCTGTCCCCAGATAAACGTATCGGGGTTATGACGGAATTCGGCTTTCAACGTTTCGTTAATGGCGTTCACCATAAAAGTTTTCTCTCCTTCTGCCTGATGGATACCTTCTTTATACTTTTGAGGCTGATAAGGTTCGGGTATCACAAAGTCATAGATACTCTTGGGATCAGGATCGGGAGCAGACAAGGCCTTTCGATTAGCGGCTGATAATTCTTTCTTTGCATCAGTCTCTATTTGCAGCAATTCTTCTTCCGTCAAACGTTTATAGCGAAGCAACATCCGGCGGAATTTCATCAACGGGTCAGCTTCTTTTACATATTCCAGTTCGTTTTCATCCCTGTACAAGGTATGTTTATCCGAATTAGAGTGGGAACCGATACGGACGCAATTGGCTTGTACAATTACCGGGTTACGAGTGGTTATGGCATATTCCCGAGCTTCGGTCATAGCGTTCATCGAGTCAAATACATCTTTTCCATTACAATAGATAATTTTCAGGTTCTTGAAACCTGAGAAGTTCTCTGCCACTTTCCGATTGGCCGTCTGTTCGGATTTCGGGACGGAGATACCGTAACCATTATCCTGTATTACGAAAATCACAGGAAGACGCTCGAGACTAGCGCCATTGATGGCTTCATACACAAAGCCTTCGGAAGTAGCCGATTCTCCATGAGAAGTTATGGCAACTCCTTTATGACCATAATACACCATAGCTCTGGCTACACCTGCCGCATGGAGGTCATGTGTCCCCGTAGCAGACGAGATATTTTCGATGTGCCATTCCGGTTTTGCGAAGTGATTAGACATGTGCCGCCCGCCACTACCGGGATCAGTCGCTTTCGATATACCATTCAGGATAATTTCTTCTGCAGTCATTCCGGCAGAAAGCACAGTCAGCATATCCCGGTAATAAGGGAACAGAAAGTCTTCGCCGAGAGTAAAAACCTGCCCAATAGCCAGTTGGATTCCGTCATGTCCTGCATAAGGAGCATGGTAAGACCAACCTAACGATTGCAGCAAATAGGAAGGGGCTTTCTCATCCAGAGCACGTCCCAATGTCATCAGATGATACCACTTCTTCAAGGTTTCAATATCTGTATTTTTTATATCATACTTTTTCATAGTTAATGAACTCTTTATTAATGAAACAATCAGTTGAATCAACCTTTCCAGTTCTCCAGATAATCGGCTATGAAATGCAGGAAGTTACCACCCAGCATACCGTCTACCACCCGATGATCGTAAGACAAGGAAAGATACATCTTATGACGAATAGCAATCGTATCACCTTCCGGTGTCTCCACAACAGCAGGTTTCTTTTCAATGTATCCCACTCCCAGAATAGCTACTTGAGGCTGATTTATAATCGGCGTACCGAATAAGCTCTTGAATGTACCGAAATTAGTAATAGTAAATGTTCCGCCATCAATGTCTTCCGGCATCAATTTGTTATCTCTTGCTTTTAATGCCAATGAATCAATGGCGACTGCCAATCCGTTTAGATTCAAATGGTCGGCATCATGCACCACCGGAACAATCAGATTTCCGTCATTCAAGGAAACAGCGATACCGACATTGATGTGTTTCTTGAAAAGAATATTATATCCGTCTACCGATACATTCAGCTGCGGATAAGTTACCAGCGCTTTCGCTACCGCTTCCGTAATCATAGGCATATAGGTCAGCTTCACTCCTTCGTGACGGAAGAAGACATCCTTATTCTTTTCACGCCAACGGACTAGCTTGGTTACATCCACTTCCAGCACATTCGTAACATGTGGAGATACTTTCTTTGACATAACCATGTGGTCGGCAATAATCCGACGGACACGGTCCATTTCTTTCATCTCTACTCCGGACGTATTGATAGGGGCAGATGATTGAGGTGTAGCAGTGGAAGCCACAGATTGTACAGCAGGTACCGGAGATGACTTTGGACTCGCTGAAGCAGCAGGCATAATAGCCGACGGTGCATTTGCAGTCGAAGTTATGCCTATTGTTGCCGGTTTCGGCTCGCTAACAAGCCCTCTCTTTTTCCTGTCAATATAATCTTTTATATCTTTTTTGCTCAATCGTCCTTCATAGCCAGTCCCTTGCAGGGTATCCAGTTCTTCCTTCGGAATCTTAGCGTCCCGTGCCAATTGAATCACCACTGGAGAGTACCAACGTTCTTCGACAGCAACACCCGGTTTCGGCACTTCATTATGGGATTTCTCTTTAGTAGTTTCCTGAGAGGAGTTCGATTCATTGGAAGTTTCCTGTTCACTAGCACTGTCACCGTCCAAATTAATAACAGCAACGACAGTGCCCACCGCTACCGTATCTCCCTCTTTACACAAAATCTCCATTACTTTCCCCGCTACCGGAGAAGGTATTTCCGCACTCACTTTGGCAGTGTTTACTTCAAAAAGCACATCGTCTTCCTGAACCGACTCACCTACCTTTACAGACCAAGAAACAATTGTTCCTTCGGTTATACTCTCGCCCAACTTAGGCATTTTTATTTCGAATCTTGACATAGACAGTAAATTTATTATTCAACCTTGACACATTACAACAATACGTTGAAATAGAAAGATTTAAGTTAAAGTATTTTTAACCGGACATCAACGGTTACATATCCATTCTTCACGAATGTACTTCTCCGAACGAAGCCGGTTGACAGCTTCCTTCTCCTCTACACTGAAAGAACTGACGGATTGCGATTCACTGAAATATTGAAAAGCATTTTCCTTGAAATCATCCACACTCCCCGCTGGCAAATATCTACCGATATTAGTAACCTCACTCCGAACGGAAGGAACGGCATATACGGAAGACAAAGTGCCGTCATGAGCTATCACATCCGGATTCAATACCTTATTTAATATCGTGAGGTCTGTATCATAAAGCAGTGTGCAATGATATAATACTCTGTCTTTATGTACACACTGTGCACTCCCCGATATTTTCAATCCATTCAGATAGATACCCAGCCGTTCATCTCCTTTAGCTTCTATACCGATGAATGACAGAAAGTCTAACGTTCGCTGAAGATAATGAACAAATTCAGGCAAACGCGAAACTGTTTCTATAAAAGTAAAATTGACATTACCCAAATCGTGATATACTGCCCCTCCTCCCGAGAAGCGACGGGCAATAGCTATCCGGTGCTGTTTCGCCCATTCCTTGTCAACTTCCGACTGAAGACACTGATGTTTCCCTATCACAACAGAAGGAACGCTCTGCCAAAGCATAAAAACATCCTCCGTTCCCTGCTTCAACAAATACTCTTCTGCCGCTAAATGGAAATAAATATCAGTATAAGGACTGTATATACATCGAATCATAGGTCTCGAAGATAAGGGATTAAAACATTACTTCGTGATAAATCTCTCCAACCGTCGGATGCGGAAATACGGTCTTCTGAAATTCTTCCAGCGTATATCCTCTCTGAATAGCAATGCCTGCTATGACAATCAACTCCGACGCCGGATTTCCCAGCATGTGGCAGCCGATGATTTTGCCCTCTTCATCCTGAATCAATTTACAGAGACCGTTTCCTTGCTCATTCTCCGCAACGAATCGTCCGGAATAAGCCATTGGTAGTTTCGTAACACGATAAGGGAGTCCGAGTTTTATCAGTTCTTCCTCAGTCTTACCTACTCCTGCCATTTCGGGATTCGTATAAACAATTCCCGGCACACAGTCGTAGTTCATCCGATCTTCTACTCCCAATATATGATTGATAGCAACTTCTGCTTCACGAATGGCGGTATGTGCTAATAAAGAATATCCTGTAATATCTCCGCAAGCATATACCCTAGGATGAGTAGTCAGTAAATGTTCATCTACTTTCACTCCATTCCGATGTAGCTCTATATTCAATTGTTCTAATCCTACGTTGGATAAATTTGCCTTACGTCCTACACTAAGCAGTATTTTATCCGTTTCAATCGCAGAAGCCTTGCCTCCCTTTTCAATCACGACCCTATCAGGTTTCACTTCCACTACTTTAGTATCCAGATAGAAAGAAACTCCCCGCTTTGTATATTCCGTACGAAGCATACCACTGGTTTCCTTATCCATAGCACCCAATACTTCGGGCATCATTTCAACAACATGCACCTGCACACCCATGCTATTGAAAAAAGAAGCGAATTCCATTCCGATAACGCCACCACCGATAATGACAAGTGAATAGGGCAAAGTTGTGATCTCCAATGCTTCCTTTGATGTCCAATAATCAATTTCAGATAACCCTTTAATGGGAGGGATCAATGTATCGGAACCTGTACATACCAACAGATAAGTCACTTCATATACTTCACCGGCAGCCGAAAGCTGAAAGCGTCCGTCCGCCTCACCCACAATAACGGCTTCTTGTGGCACAATAAAGATCGGAAGAGCACACGTCTGAACTCCAGTCACACTTG